>Ga0265342_10000918_pt1 | contig 29249 bp, 27 predicted proteins | sample 4CB327metaG_FD_203125 | JGI IMG/M metagenome (GOLD analysis project Ga0265342, IMG submission 203125) | Rhizosphere microbial communities from Carex aquatilis grown in University of Washington, Seatle, WA, United States - 4-CB3-27 metaG | ecosystem: Host-associated > Plants > Roots >... | reverse complement strand
TCGCTCTCGTTCGGCGACTACCTGACGCGCGACTGGAACGGCAGCGCCACAACGCTCGCGCCGGACAAGAAAGACCTCGCGACAGGAGAGCGCGGCAATTTCCCGAAAGAGCGCCTGCCGCTCGTGCCGCGATTCGGATCGCGCGATTGACGCCAAGTTCCCGCGCTTTGCAGCCATTCCAAATTTCATGATGCCGACAGGAACCACCGTCGGCATTAGGACCTTTCAACCGGAGCAATGGCGTGACCTCTACGTCATGTTGGGGACGACCGCCGACGCACTGATCGGGCTGTTGTTCGTGGCCATGTCGATGCATCTCGACCTAATGGTCGGCAACCCGATTTTTCGTTTACGCGCGCGGAATAACACACTCCATTTGCTGATCATGTTAGTGCGGGCCGGCCTCTTGCTCGCACCACAGCCAATGCTCGTCATTGGCACCGAGTTGGCCGCTGTCAATTTGATCGGCCTGCATCTCCCGCTTACCTTTGCCTATACGTATTTTGTTACCCGAAAAGCAATTCGACGCACCTTCCCGATTTACCCATTCGTAACGTACACCTCGTGCTACTGCGCTGGATTGATCGGAGCCATCGCGCTCATTATGCGCGCCGGCTGGGGGATGTATTTGATCAGCGCCTCGTACATGACAGTCCTAGTCGCTGTCGCTTTGAACGGGTGGATTATTCTACTGGGCCTCGGACTGGCAGAAACGGCTGCGAAGGCCGAGACCGGCCGCTTGCCCAGTTCCGGCAAGGCGCCCTGATGGCTGGCCTGCAAGCCGCATCTAGAACAGTTGAGTCTTGAGACGACTTCGGCCTGCGTTGGCTCAGGAGCGCCTTTCCAGCGATTTCCGCAGGTCCGCTCACCTCTTGAATGCGGTCATCTTCCTAAGTGACGGCACTTCAGTTCAGGGTCAGGAGCCGACCTAAGCGCCCTGCCTGCCTATGTCGGCTTCGGGCCAGAAGCGGCCATTTGCGAATTGGCACCGGCAGGCCCGCATCACTCCCGCAAGCTGACGTCCACCTGTAGCCCACCTAGCCGGATTCTGGAGCGAAGCGCTCTGTTGTTTTATTCGCGGACTAGCAAATGCGCGATTGGCGCCGCGGTCAAACGACGGCCTTGAGTTCGCGGGACTGGCTGGAGGCACGCACGTTGTGTCCGCGCGCGGTGTCAATGACGATATCAGCCGACGGCACGCTGTCGCCGCGCCAAGCGACGTGGCCGTCCGGACGCACGAGTACGAGGCATCGTTCATAGAGACCCGCGATCTCCCGGTCGGGGACCGGCACGATCGTCAGCGGTACCGCGCGTGTCGCGGCCGCGTCCTGCAGTGCGGCTACGTCGCGCCCGTTGGAACCTTCGAAGCAGAGCAGCACGAATCCCTTGCCGAACAGGTCGAGCGTGGATTGGTCGTCGGCCATCCAGGCATGCGGCGCGCGCGAACCGGGCCGCGCCGTTGGCGCGTAGCTGCCGTAATCGTCCGGCGTCGGCGGCGTGCCGTCGGCGACGATGGCGGGCGACCCTTCGTAGCGATAGCCCACCTGTAGGCCCCAGGATTCCCAGTCGAGCCGTGTGCTCTCGCGCAGACCATCGCCGATGCGGCGGCGGAGCGCCTCTCCTTCCGGGCTCTCGTCGAGAATGGCCGCCGTGCTCTCGACCGGTTGCCACGATTTGAAATTATGCGTGGAGGCTGCCGCGTTGCGGATCGCGACCGGTCGCCGTTCGGAGTCATAGGTCTCCAGCAGCTCCGGCGCCCCCCAGCCGCGGATGACGGCGTCGAGCTTCCACCCGAGATCGACGACGTCGCCGAGCCCCGTGTTCATGCCCATGCCCCCGGTCGGTGACATTATGTGCGCCGAATCCCCCGCCAGGAGCACGCGCCCGCGACGGAAAGTGTCGGCGATCAGCTCCGCGCGGCGCCACGGCAGCACTGAATGGACCTCGAAGGGGATGTCGTCGCGGCCGAGCGCGCGCCGCACCCAGTCCGCGACATCCAGGCGATCGAGGTCGAGCTTCTCGGCGGAGCCGAGAATGGTGAAGCGCCAGAGATTTTTGCCGTCGACAACGGTCCAGTTGCCCCACGTCCCCTCCGGGCCGACGAAGATGTAGCGCTCCGCTTCGTCCTTGCCGACGCGATCGAGCAGATCCTCGATTTCGACCATGATGCCGACCGAATAGCTCAGTCTGGCCTTGCCCTGCATGCCGATGCCGAGCGCTTCGCGGATCGGGCTCGTGGCGCCGTCGCAGGCGACCATGTACTGCGCGCGTACCTCAACGATCTCGTCCGTCGCAAGGTCGCGCACGCGCGCGGCAACGTGGGTTGGATGCTGCTCGAAGCTTTCGAGCTTGTGCCGCAGGCGGATCGAAACCGGCGTCTGCTCCTGCGCCGCCCGCTGCAGCAGCGGATTGAGCCACATTTGCGGGCAACGCTGCCGCCGCTCCGGCGTCCATTCCGGCGTCGGCGCCTCGGCGATCGACGGATAGGGCTCCTTCGCCAACAGGTGTCCGCCGAGGCTGGTGCAGAAGGTGATCGACAGCTCGTAGTCGTCCGGGAAGCCCGCCTTGCGCACGCGTTCTGCGATGCCCCAACGACGGAAGAACTCCATCGTGCGGACCTGGATGATGCCGATCTTGGGATGATCGACCATGCCGTCGCCCTGCTCGACCACCGTGCAGGGTGCGCCGCGCCAGCCGAGATCGAGCGCGAGCGCAAGGCCGACCGGCCCTCCGCCGACGATGAGGACAGGCGTTTCGATCTGCCGGTTCATTGGGCTGCGCCCGGTCCGAATTGGCGTTGCAGCTTGCTCAACCAACCGCCGAACAGGACTTCGCCGTCACGCGGCGCCGGAATCGGAATGCTCCAGGGCAAGGCCTTCAGGAGCGCCCAGGCGAGGCACAGATTCGACGAAAGGACGGGCTTGCCGGAGCGCCGCGCGAGCTCGGGAATGGCACGCAAGGTCGGCATGCCGGTGCCGGTCAGCACGATGGCGTCCGCCTTCTCCCATTGCAAGGCGGCGGCCGCTTCCAGCACCATCGGCGTGCGGACGAGGTAGACGTTGCGCGTGTCGGCGGTGTCGAGCGGCACCGTCGCGGTGCTGACGATGTCGAGCCCGCAAGCCGTCCAGTAGGTTTCGCTCGCCTTGATCAGCCACGCGGGATAAGGGGCGAACAGCGCGATCCGGCGCAGGCCGAGTTCCTTCAGCGCCCCGCGGATCGCCTGCGCCGACGACACGATCGGATAGCCAAAAGCGTCCGCGCATGCGCCGAGGTGACGCTCCTCTTCCTGCGCCCCGACCAGATAAGACGTACCGGTGCAGGCAAAGCCGAACGCGTCGATCGGAGCGGTATCGAACGCCTCGAGGCTGCTCTTGAGATTGTGCAGGTAGTCGACCAGCCGGTTCTCGGATTTCGTGCGGCTGCCCTGCAAGCGCGTGGTCACGAGCGAGACGCCGGCCGGCGCCAGTGCCCACATTTCAGGCTCGACGGTCGGGTTCGCTTGCGGAACGCCGATGCCGAAGCTCCCCATTTGCCCATACTCCCGGCTTGCGGGCCGGTCATCGGCGCTTGCCGAACGCCTGACTGCGTGAGTGTCGTTCATGACGCGCGCCTTCGGTGGATTGTGGCAGAGGCCGGTTTGACCATTTTTGCGGATGAAGCGAGCGCGCTACTACGCCAGAGTGCGCTGCACGAAGCGCCCCTGCCCGACCGTGCTGTCGACGAGTTCGCCATCGCGCACGGCAAAGCGCCCGCGCACCAGCGTGTGCACAACCTTGCCCTTGAAGCGGCGCCCCTCGTAGATCGAATAGCCGGCGCTCGAGACGACGTCTTCGCGCCGGCACAGGTATTCGCGCGTGAGGTCGACGATGGCGAGGTCGGCGTCGAGCCCGACGGCGATGCGCCCCTTGCGATGGGCGAGCCCCATGGCGTCGGCCGGCGCGCTCGACAACAGGGACGCGACACGCCCGAGCGGCAGGCCGCGCTCGTGGTGCCCATCGGTCAGCATCACCGGCAGCAGCGTTTCCAGCCCCCCGCAGCCGGGTGAGGCCTTCCAGATACCGCCGCCCTTTGCCGAGATGTCGCGATGCACGTGATCGGTGGCGACGGTATCGACGTCGCCCATCATGATTCCGGTCCACAGCGCGTCGCGATCCTCGCGCTCGCGCAGCGGCGGATTGATCTTTCCGACGTCGCCGCCCTCCCAATCGACGTCGTGCGTCAGGTAGTGCGGACACGTCTCGATGATGATGTCGGTGCCGGCGTCGCGGGCGCGCAAGCCGGCTTCCAGCGCTTCGCGCGACGAGGTGTGAACGATGTAGAGCCGCGCGCCTGTTTCGCGGGCGAACAGGCCGGCGCGCTGCACAGCGTCCGCCTCGACGAAGGGCGGTCGCGTCGCGTTCCAAGCCCTTAGGCCGCCTTTGCCTTCCGGATCGCTCGCCATGACGCGGTTGCGCAGCACCCAGGACGCCTCGATGTTTTCCGGATGCGGACAAACCATGCCGCCGTTCCCGGCCGCCGCTTCGCAGAGCCGGAGCAGAAAGCCGTCGTCGATATCGGGCAGACCGAGGCGCGTGCCTTCGCCGCCCCTGTTGTTCATGAAGATCTTGAACGACGGCACGCCGAACTCGCGCGCGTAGCGCGGAACGCCCGCGAGCTGGTCTTCGGTCGAAATGATGAAGTGATAGCCGAAATCGATACGAGCACCGGACTCGGTGACAGACTTCACCTCGTCGAACAGACTTTCGAACGGATCGGTCGCCATGAGATAGGGAATGAACGTGGTGACGCCGCCGACCGCCGCCGCCGCCGTTTCCACTGCCGCGTCCTCCGGCACGCGCGGCCGCGCAATATCCTTGCCGTGGCCGAGATGGAGATGGACGTCGATCATGCCGGGCAACACCGTCTTGCCGCCGGCGTCCAGGGTTTCCGCAGCTTCGACCTCCGCGCCCGGCGCAAGCACTGCCGCGATGCGTCCGTTGCTGATGGCGATGTCCGCCGCGACACCGTCGGTTTCCGGCAGCACGACCGTCCCGCCACGCACCACAATATCGAATGCCATCTCTCTATCCTTCCATCACGAGGCCGCGACTTTTGCCATGGTCGCAGACTGAATTTTGCGCAGCGCGTGTGCGATATGCAGCGCCGGTGTTGTCTCGATCGCGAGGATGGCGCGCTCGAGCGCACGCACGTCCTCCGGCCGGCCGATCATGGCGGCATTGGCGCGGAACTTGGCGAGTACCGCCTCGCGCGGCGGCGGCCGGCGCGCGCCGCCGAACACATCGTCGACGTAGACGCTGATGCTTTGGCCACTCGCGAATCGGACGTGAATCCGCGCCTCGAAGCGATCCGGAAACTGCGCGTCGGCCATCGGGCGCGCCGTCACGCATTTCGCCTTGGCGAGCACCGCCTCGCTCGGCGCGCCCGCAAAGCTCGCCGGCGTCACGGCGCCTTCGACCAGCCGGGCCGCAAGCGCGATGGGCAGGCTATAACGCGCCTCGTGCCCGGTCTGCGGCGTAAGCTTGCGCTGCCACGGCTCGGAGATCAGCAGCGCCTCGCCGGGCGGCACCTCGCAGTCGATCCTGTCGACCGCGACGCCCGGCGCCTGCGAAAGTGCGGTCTCCAGTGCCTCGATGAAGGGGTGGATATAATGACAGCACGGATAGAACTTGAAGGCGGCCTGCGGCAGATGCCAGGTCTCGCCGAGCGAGGCGATGCCGTCGGGGAAGCGGCCGGCCGCCGCATCGTCGCTTGCAAACCGGCGGAACAATCCGAACTGGCCTTCGAACGCCGTCGCCGGCCCGGTGAGACCGCTGCCGGCGAGCGTGGCCGCAACGACGCCGGCATGCGCGGCCCAGCCCGCATGCAGCGATTTCACCGTGCTACCGTTGGTCAGAAACTCGAACACGCCTGACGATTGGCTCAAGGCAATGCCGATCGCGTCGACGGTCTGATCCGCATCGTGCCGCATCAGGTCGGCCGCGACGAGCGCCGCGGCGAGCGTGCCGCCGACCGACGTGATCTGAAAGCCCTGCGCCTGAAACCGGCCGGGCGCGGCGAGGCCCATGCGGATGAGGACTTCCCAGCCTTTGACGTAGGCGGTCAGCAGGTCCTCGCCGCTCGCGCCCGCGCCTTCCGCGGCGGCCAAGGCCGCAGACGCCAGCACCGAGCTGCCGTGCACGATCGAACCCGCATGCGTGTCGTCATATTCAAGCGCGTGAATCATGCCGCCATTGGCGAGCGCCGCCGTAGCGGGCGCATAGCCACCGGCGAGACCGAAGATTGTCGCCGGACCGCCACTGCCGTTCAGCGCCTGCGCTGCGCCGAGATAAGCGTTGCCCGCGCCTGCCGCCGCCGCCGCCAGACCGACCCCGATCGCGTCGAGCAGGTGCAGCCGCGCGGCGTCGCGCACGTCGTCGGGTATCGCCGCATACGAGAGTTGCCGCCACTGCCGTACGAGCTGGCGCGACAGAGTCATGCCGCCGTCTCGCGCTTGATGTCGTTCGCTGCTGCAAGGCCGGCCAGGCGGCCAAGACCGATGGCGCTGAGCAGGCCGTTGCCCGAGGCGTAACCGCCGGCGCCGGTGCGTCCAGACAGTCCCGCGGCGGCGCCGCCGCCCGCAAACAGATTGGCAATCGGCCGACCGTCGGCGCGGAGCACACGCGCATCGTCGTCGACCATGAGGCCACCCTGCGTATGGAACAGGCCCGGCACGACGCGGCAGATGTAAAGCGTGCCGGTCAGCGGCGCGAGCGCGAAGTCCTTGCGGCCGAACGCGTCGGGCCGCTCGCCGCGCGCGGCCTTGTTGTAGTCGTCGACCGACGCCGTCACCGCGGCTGCATCGAGACCGTGCAGCGCCGCCAGCGCAGCAGGCGTATCCGCCTTCTTGACGCCGCCGTAGTTGGCGAGCTCGAGGAACTCCTCCTCGGCAGCGGTGACGTTGAATATCTCCTGATCGAAGATCGCGAAACAATGGCCATGCTGGGCCATGACGTTCGGCGTGTAGCCGGAATAGCCGGCGCTCTCGTCGCCGAAGCGGCGCCCTGCGCCGTTGACGATGATGCCGCCCTTCTCGATCGTCGTCCACGACAAGAGGCTGCCGTGCGGGTCGGACACCGCCGCGTAGCCCTGATAGGCGCCGATATTGCCGAGCGCGGCGCCGAGCCGCTCGCCCCACAGCACGGCTTCGCCGGTGCTGCCGCGCGAGCCGAAATACCGTGCGCCGCTGATCTCCGGGCAGAAGCGCGCGACCAGGTCGCGGTTGCCGGCAAATCCGTTGACCGCGAGGATCACCTTGCGGGCGAGAATGCGCTGCCGTTCGCCGTTTCCGGTCTCGATCTCCGCGCCGATGACAGCGCCGTTCGAGTCGCTGATGAGGTCGCGCACGCCATTGCCGACCGCGAGCGGGATGCCACGCTTCTCCACCGCGGCGAGCAGGTCGTCGACGAGATCCTGGCCGCGGCGCGACGCCGGCGCGTGCAGTCGCGGAACCGAATGGCCCACATGCTTGTAGGCGGTGATCAGGACGATCCGCGCGCCGACACTGTCCGCGAGCCACTCGACCGTCTGCGCCGATGTCTCGACCAGACGCCGGACCAGATTTGGACAATCGGTGGGTCCGCCCGTGCGCAGAAGATCGGCGGTAAACCGTGCAGCCGAATCCGCAATGCCCGCCTCGCGCTGGAAGCGCGTCCCGGCGGCCGGCACCGAACCGGTCGAAAGCGACGAATTGCCGCCCGGCCGATCCTGTTTCTCGACGATTGCGACATTGGCGCCGGCGTCGTGCGCGGCGATCGCCGCCGCCAGCCCGCATGCTCCCGCGCCGATGACCAGAACGTCGACGTCCACCTGCATCAGAACAACCTCACTTGCCGATCATGTCCGCGACGCAATCGCGCCACGGCAGGCTCGCCGCGCCTTGCGGGTTTTCGACCAGGCGCCGCAGCACCGCAGCCATCCCGGGGAACACGCCGCACGTGAGCTCGTCGATCTTGCCGAGCAACTCGGTCGCCGCGAACGGCTTGTCGAGGCCGCCGCGCGCGCTTTCGACGGATTCGGTCAATGTGGCGCCGTCCTTGAGGCGCCAGGTGACTCGCCCGGGCCGATCCTTCGGCCAGGCTTGGATCGGCGTGTAGGGCTTCAGCCGCACGGCGCGACGCAGGCGCGCAATCGCCGGATCCTCGAGCGTGTCGCGCGCGAACGCCGCCTGCCCGCCGGAGCGCCGCACCGCGACGGCCGCCATCGCATGCGGCATCGAGAACTTGGCAGACAGCACGGTGGGCGGATCGACCTCGGTCAGAGTGAGGCCGCGCGGATGGGTCTCGACCACGATCTCCGCAATGTCGTCCGCGCTGCTGCCGGAGCCAGTGAGCTTGTCGCCGAGGGCCAGGCTCGCCTCAACCGCGGAGTGCGCATACTGGCAGCAGGCGAACAGCTTGTGATAGCCGCTGGCGATCGCCCACTCGCGGCCGAGTTCTTCCGTCAGCGCCATCGGCTCCGCCGTCGTGCCGAAGCAGCCGACGAAGACATCGTATGCGCTTTCGGCGAGGCCGCCGAAACCGAGCGGCGCCAGATCGGCCGCGCGCAAGCCCGCCCAAGCGGACATGCCGCTCCATGCGTTGCGCACCAGCGCGCCTTCGAGCGCATGGCTATAGGGGCCGGCGAAGACCATGGTCGTGCCGGACGTCACCGCCGCGAGCAGCACCTCCGCAGCATAGCCGCGCAGCAGGCCGACCGCCGCGGCCGCACCCAAGGTGCCGAACGCGGCATGCGGATGAACCGTCATGCTGGCGAAGGGAAACGCCCGCGCGCAGCGGCCGACGATCTCGTAGCCGAGCGTGAGCGCGCGCAAGGTAGCGCCGGTCGTTGCGCCGGTTGCTTCCGCCTCGGCGAGCAGCGCCGGCAGGATGTAGGCGCCGGCATGCGCCGGTGCGAGCCGATAGCCTTCATCGAGCTCGCACCAGGTCGCGGCGGTGCCGTTCGCGGCCGCGGCCGCATAGCGGTCGACGCGCGCGTGTGTACGATTGAAGATCGTGGCCTCATGAACGGTCGCGCGTTCGGTAAAGAGCGCTTGCGCCCGGCGCACCTCAGGCTCCGATTCGGCGGCGACCAGCGCCGCGATGTTATCGGCGAGCACGAGCGCCGCGCGCCGCAAGACATGATCTGGGATGGCGTCCGTCTGTGCGGCCCAGGTGACCAGTTCGCGGATTCCCGCGCCCGCGCTGCCGCGCTGCGCACGCTCTGCTGCACTCAAAACCATTTCCACAAATCTGCGTTGTTGCCGAGTTCGGTGGCCGATCCCTGGAAGACGACACGCCCGGAGCGCAGGATCACCGTCTGATCGACGATCTTGAGCGTGGCCGGCACGTTCTGCTCGACGACGATCAAGCCTACGCCCATCCGCGCATTGATGTCGGCCAGCCGCCGCATGACGTTGCGGACGATGACGGGAGCAAGGCCCGTCGTCGGCTCGTCGAGCAGCAGCCACTTCGGCTTGGTCATCAAGGCCATGCCGAGCGCGAGCATTTGCTGTTCGCCGCCGCTCATCGAGCCGGCACGCTGCTGGCGGCGCTCGGCGAGCACAGGAAACAGCTCGAACACCTGCGCGACGAAGGACGGATCGAACAGCAGGCCGGCGATGCGCAGGTTCTGCTCGACCGTGAGGTTCGGAAACACATTGTGCCCCTGCGGCACGAAGGCGATGCCGCGGCGCACATTCTCCGCCACCGTCGCCGTTCCGGTTTCGGCGCCTTCAACCTCGATGCGGCCTTCGTGCGGGCGCAATGCGCCGACGATGCAGCGTAGCAGCGTCGTCTTGCCGGCGCCGTTATGGCCGAACACACCGAGCCGTGCGCCGGATGGCAGCGCCAGCGAGACGTCGTAGAGCACAGTGAGAGGGCCGTAGCCTGCGGTCAGATTGTGAACCTGAAGCATGCGCCCCCGCTAATGCCCGAAATACAGTTCGGTGAGCTGAGGATTGCGGGTGAGCTCGGCGATCGGCCCACGCGCCAGAATGGTTCCGGAGAACATGAAAACGCCTTCGTCGCACAGGTCCTGGATGAAGGCGACGTTGTGTTCGACGATGCAGACGGCGACGCCCTGCTCGGCGACTTCGCGCACCACGCGCTGCATGGCGGCGTAAGACTGACCCTCGACACCGGCCATCGGTTCGTCAAGCAGGAGGCATTTGCCGCCGCGCATCAAGGCGCGGGCGACGCCCACCAGCTTCTGCTGCCCGTAAGGCAGGTCGGAGACGACCGCGCCGGCGGCGGCCGACAGGCCGATCTTGCCCAGGATCGCCAGCGCCTTCTCCCGCGCAAGCGCATCGTGAGTGCGCAGCCGCCCCCGCGCGAAGAGCACATTGACGAGCCGCTCGCCCGGATAGTCCGCGCTCCCGATCAGCAGATTGTCCAGGACCGTCAGCGAGGAAAACAGCCGGATGTGCTGCCAGGTCCGACTCAGCCCGGCGCTCACCCTCTCGTGGAATTTCAGCGCGTCGATGCGCGCGCCATCGAGCGCGACCGTACCGCTGTCAGGCTTGATCACGCCGGAGATCAGGTTGAACAGCGAGGTCTTGCCCGCGCCGTTGGGCCCGATCAGCCCGATAACCTGGCCCGGTTGCAGCGACAGATCGACGTCGCGCGCGACGACGATGCCGTCGAAGCTCTTGTTGAGACCGCGCACGTCGAGAACCGCCCCCATCAGCGCGTCTCCTCGCCGCCGCGCCAGACGTTCTCCGCAGGCACGAGACCTTGCGGCCGAAAGAACATGAAGACGAGCACGAGGCCGGTAAACAAGAGTCCCTGGATCGGGCCCAGGACACTGGGCGGCAGGTTCAGGAAAGTGATGGCTTGCGGCAACGCTTCCAGCAGCAGTGCGCCGACGATGGGCCCCCAGGTGGTGCGCATGCCGCCGACCACGACCATGGTCAGGATCGCGGACGACTGGAGGATCTCGAATTGCTCCGGCGTGATGAAGCGGAAATAGTGCGCGTAAAGCGCGCCGGCCAGCCCGGCGAGACCGGAGCCGAGGCCAAAGATGGCAAGCTTCATCCACATGGCGTTGCGCCCCACCGAGGCGAAGGCCAATTCGTCGTCGCGCATCGCACTCATGGCGCGCCCGTAGTCGCTGCGCGCGACCAGCCGCACCAGCAGGATCACGGCGACCATCACGACGAGGACGAGCGCCACGTAGGATTCGCGGCCGAAATCGCGAATGAGGAACGGCGGAATGTTGGTGTAGCCGCCGGCGCCGCCCGTGAACCGCACGTTCTTGATGATTTCGAGCACGCCGAGCTGAAAGCCGATGCTCGCAATCAGCAGGTAGTCACCGGACACGCGGAGCGTCGGCAGCACCAGCGCAACCGAGGCCACCAGCGCGACGATCATGCCGGCCACCATTGCCAGCGGCACGGGCACGCCGAAATTGCGCGCCAGAATCGCGGACGTGTAGGCACCGAGCGCGAAGAAGACAGGATGCGCGATCGACACGAGCCCGCCATAGCCGATGATGAGGTTGAAGCTCGTCGCCAGGATGACGTAGAGACCGACGATGATGATGATGCCGTCCACGTACTCCATGGCCTAGACCTGACCTTCCGCGGCCGACGCGTCCTTGCTGCCGCCAATGTCGCGCGTGGCCGTGGCAAAGCGCCGGCGGCGGCGTGGCAGGCGCAATCCGTTCGGGAAGAACACGATCGCAAGAAACAGGAAGACGTACAGCAGCAGGCCCTGCCATTCGGAAGGGATGACGAGGATGCTGGAATTCTGGATCACGCCGAGGATGATGGCTGCGATCGCGGCGCCGGCAATGTTGCCGATGCCGCCGATGATGGTGGCGGCGATGGCGAACAGCATCAGCGAGAGACCGGTCTGCGGCAGAACCTGCGCGCGCGTGCCGTAGAGAAACATGCCGACCGCGACCAGCGCACCGGCCATCAGCACGGCGACGAGAAATATCTGGCGCTTGTTGACGCCGTAAAGCTCGGCAAGGTCCGGATTGTCGGCGACGCCCACCATGAACTGGCCCATGCGCGTGAATCGCATGAAGCTGAACAGCAGCGCCAGCATGGCGATGGTCGCCCCTATTGCCGGCAGGTCCCAGGCACTCACGGCAATGTTGCCGACCAGCGTCACGGGCCAGAAGATCGTCGGGAAGATCGTCTGCGGCCACGTTCCGAACGCGAGCATCGCAAGATAGGCGACGAATTCGGAGACCATGAAGGTGAACACGAACACGAACATGACCGACACGCCGCGCTTGCGCAGCGCCTCGAAGCCGATGCGCTCGAGCGCGAAGGAGGCCGCGAGGGTGATCGCCATCATCACGATGAACGCGGCCCAGGCCGGCCATTCAAGCCACTGCACCGTGACGAAGGCGCTGTAGAAGGCGACCGTCATGATCGCCGCCTGGGCGAAATTGAAGATCCGCGTGACCTTCAGCACCAGCGCAAAAGCAACCGCGAACAGCACGTAGTAGCTGGATGTCGCCAACGACGTCCACAGAATCTGCAGGAGGATCGTGGCGTTCAGCATCGCTCGATGCGTTCGCGGTTGCCTGTTGCGCTATGTGTGTGGCCGCCGGCTCACTCGCCGACGACGGCCTTTTTGGTCCACTTTCCGCCCTTCACTTCCATCAGATAGACGGGCTTCACGACGGTGTGGTCGGCGCCGAGCTTGGTGTTTCCGGTCAGCGGCAGCTTGAACGCGCCCTGCGCCAGCATCTCCTTGCGGAAATTCTCACCTGTCGGCGGCAGCTTCTTGCTGTCGAGCGCCTTGAAGATGTCCGCCACCATGTACGGCGCGTCGTAGAGATACTCCGTGTACGGCAGGCCGTTCGGCTCGCGGCCGACCTCCTTGACCCAGCGGGCGACGTAATCCTTGACCTTGTCGGAGTCGGCGACGCCCGGCGCGAGCGACGTCGCGATGACGCCTTCCGCGGCAGCGCCCAGCTGCTGGACCAGCTTCGGATTGTAGGCGGCCGAATAGGACGAAACCGGCTGCGTCAGGCCGAGCTGGCGCATCTGCGCGATCACCTGCGGCGTGTCCGAGACGAGACCCTGGAGGTGGATCATGTCGGGATTGGCCGCGCGCACCTTGAGCAGTTGGCCGGTGAAGTCGGTCGCCTTCGGATCGTAGGCCTCGTAGGCGACGACCTGGCCGCCGGCGGCGGTGAAGACCTTCTTGTAGACCTCGGCCGCGGCCGTGCCGGTGTCGGCGTTGATGAAGACGATCGCCGCCTTCTTCTTGCCCATCTTGGTCGCGGCATAATTGGCCACGGCCCTGATGTCGATGTCGGCCAGCGGGAACGTCGTGTAGACGTAGTCGCCGAGCGTCGCAATGTCGGGCGAGTTGGCACCGACGCTGAGTTCGACGACCTTGTTGTCGTTGGCGATCGGAGCGACCGCTTTCACCACGCCGCTCCAGGCGGTGATGAAAGCAGGCACCTTTTCGACGCTGATCAGACGGTTGACCGCCTGGATGCCGATCTGCGGATCGGCCTGCGTGTCGAGAACGATCATCTCCAGCTTCTTGCCGTTGATGCCGCCGGCCTTGTTGATCTCGTCGACCGCCCACTGGGCGGCCTTCACCTGGTCCTGCCCGTACAACGCCTGCGAGCCGGTCAACGGCATCGCCAGGCCAAAGCGATAGGCCTGCTGCGCCGACGCGGCAGCGCCGGAAGCCATCAGCAGCGCCACCACGGCGGCCGCCTTCGTCAGTCCTTTCACACTCCAGATTCGCGGGCTCATCACGTCACTCCCCCTTTTGCTGAACAGGCGAACTATGCGGCCGCACGCGCGACCGACTGCAACGCGGCAAACGCCTCGTCGGTGCTCATGACGTCGGCGTACTTCTCTGACATGTCGAACAGGTTCACAGCATGCGACACTTGGCTGCGGTCGTAGACGCATTCGTGCGGCACGAGCATCCGGAAATTGTAGGCGAAGCCATCGACGACGGTGCCGCGCACGCAGCCGCTGGTGGTGCAGCCGGTCACGACGAGAGTGTCCACCCCGCGCTCGATCAGATAGCTGGCCAGCGGCGTGCCGAAGAAGGCGCTCGGATGCTTCTTCGGCAGCAGGACGTCTTCCGGATTGGGCGCCACCTCGGCGACGAAGTCGTAACCGCGCTTGGCGACAGTCATCAGCGCCGGCACCTTGTCGGCGAGACGTCCCTTGTCGAACGTCTCCTTCTGCGAGACGTACGGATAGAGCACCGGCCAGCCCTTCTGCCGGAAGAGCGACAGGACGCGCGAGATGTTATGGACGGCGTCCCAGCCGACCTGACCGCAGGCGGTCGGAAATTCCTTGATCGCATCCCAGAACGGACGCGGCTCCGTGCCGACCGTGCGATACTGCACGTCGATGATGAGCAGCGCGGGCTTCGACCCGACCCCGGTCTTGCGACCGAAACCGGCCGCGCGATAGGCGTCGATCTCGCTCTGCGGAATTATGTTGTCCCAAGGCTTCATGGCCGCGATCCTCAACTGGCGTCTAGGTGTAACGGGCTTCCAAATCGTCGAACACGTCCTTGCGCACCGCGCTCTGGCGCTCCTCGAACGAGGCGAGCCGCTCGCGCACCTCGTCGAGTGAACCGTGCCGCTTGAGCGAGCCAAGCACCTCGCGCACCGATTTCAGCGCAGCCTGCAACGCGGCATTGGCATAGAGCACGGCGGCAAAACCCATGCCGGCCAGTTCGCGCTGCGGCACCGCCGGCGTAAGACCGCCGAACACGATATTAGCGACCTGCGGGACCGGCAGCGTCCGCGCGATCCGCGCGAGTTCGTCGACGCTGACCGGCGCTTCCACGAAGGTGGCGTCCGCGCCGGCCTCGATCATGGCGTGCGCCCGATCGAGGGCGGCCTCGAAGCCGAGAACGGCGCGCGCGTCGGTCCGCGCGACGATCTGGAAATCGGCGTCGCGCCGGGTGTCCACCGCGGCCTTGACCTTCTGCACCATCTCGTCGAGCGGCACGACATCCTTGCCCTTGAAGTGCCCGCACTTCTTGGGAAAGACCTGATCTTCGATCTGCATGCCGGCGGCGCCGGCACGCTCCAGTACACGCACTGTGCGCGCCATATTCACCGGATTGCCGAAGCCGGTGTCCGCATCGGCCAACACCGGTATGCCGACGACGTCGGTGATCGCAGCAACGTGCTCGGCGAGCTCGGTCAGTGTGACGAGGCCGATGTCCGGCACTCCGAGCGTCATATTGGCGATGCCGGCGCCCGTGACGTACACGGCCTCGAAGCCGAGGTCTTCGATCACACGGGCAAACATGGCATTCGGCGTGCCGGGAAAGACCACGCTTTCACGGCGCGCAAGCATCGATTTCAAGCGCGTCGTCGCGCGCCCTGATTTCAGAGACGCATCCACACAGGAACCTCTCGCCGCGGTGTCCTTCATGTTGAATAGGCCACTCAAGCTGTCAACAGTTTTCAGTGCACTATCCCTGGCGCGCCGTCCGTCGGCGGCTCATTGCCTGTCCGCTCGTCGGCGAACCCCTCGGCCGGCTCGGGACCTCAGGGCCAAGACCGAGCTCAACCGAGCATTGCGGATGTGGCCGCATCCGGATTGCGCCATGCAAGCGCCGCGACGATTTCGCGATGTTCGGCGAGCGCCTGCTGGACGCGGCCGGGTCATGTGCTGGACCGCAGTCGCTGAACCCGCAATTGATAGTACAGTTCGTCGAGCAGCATCCGCTCGAGCCGCTCACAGTGCGCGCCGCGAACGACGGTGAAGCGGAAGTCCTGATCCTGCGAGTGCTGATGATAAGCCGACCCTAACGCCAGCTCCGGCAGGCTGGCGTGGTGCACCAAAAGATCCTGAAGCCGCGCCAGTTCGGCAGCCGACATTCGTTCGGCGGCAAGGCGCGCCGGCATCCCTTCGAGCGCCTCGCGAACGAGGAACAGCTGTTCGAGATCTTCGTAGCTGCAATTGGTCACGCGCACGCCGATGCGCGGAGTGCGCATCACCAGCCGGCCATCGAGCCGCCCGAGTGCCTCGCGCAACGGACCGCGCGGCGCGTATCCAAACATGTCTGTCGACAGTCTGCAAAGCTCGCGAGCGCCCTCGCATCGATGAAAGGACTTGGCGCGTGCGCGGCTCGCCGCGCTCAGTCCGCGAGCCATAGCCTTGCGGTTGAGATCAACCTGCGTGGGCTGGCTGAGGCGCCTGGATTCGAACCAGGGAATGGCGGAATCAAAATCCATCGATTCGCCCTGCTACATTAGGCGACGTTCTGAAATTGTCTCGATTTCAGGTCATTTGAGTTCCGCACGTTAAAGCAAGTTTCAGAACGTCTTGAACGTCCGGTTCTCTTTGTAAAACGGACATTGCGGAGGCCCGTGAATATGTCAGCTATGGGCCGATACTGTTGAAAAAGTCCGAACATTGAAGGAATCGAAGTATTTTAGGCTCGTACACGCGCTTTCAGAGAGCGGCGCGGGGACCTCGAGCCCGCGTCGCTCTAAATGGATTTAGTGCGACAATCTAAGTTGAACGAAGACTTCGCCGTCGTTTCGATAGTTTTGCGCGGCGCTTCGTCTTTGGAATTTTTCAACAATATCGGCCATGAGCGGACCTAAGCGCCCTGCCCGCCTATGTCGGCTTCGGGCCAGAGGCGGGCGAAGGCCCTAGTCCGGCATCGGTCCGCAGCACCCTTGAAAGCGGACGTCTCCGGGGAACGAACGTTTCGTAGGCCTAGGTCCGGAATACCTCAAATGGCCGACAGTAGCCAGATGCATGTATTCTATCCCCGGTTCGGAAAGCGTTGTGGGCAACGTCTCGGGATTAAACTGCGGGTCAGTGCGAGAGTGAGGGATAGTACGAACGTCGGCGACCATCTCAATTTTTTCAATCAACAGAATCGAAATGAACTCACCAATCACGCGAGTGCAATGACAAATTGTAAAGTACGCTCATATGCCTAGTCTTTGAACGGAAAAGACACAACAAAACAGCTCTGCATTAAAATATTAGGGGCGGTCTTAGACTTATTATTTCCGTGCGGTGGTAAAAGCGATAATTCAATCACCCACGTCTAACGGACGGACCGTCATCTGGGTGGCTCTCCGCGTGTAGCGGAAAAAGACCAAGCTGTCTCACAATGGAGTAAACGCCAGGATTCCACGGACGTGGACCGGCTGACGTCGTGAGCTGCCTTTGACCCGAAGGTATTTATCGCCACCATGACTCATGATTTGAACGACTAGCGGTATTCCTTTGATCTGGCGAGCTTTTCGGAAAACAATCTTGAACGAACAGCCGCACATCGCGCAGTCGTTGCCATGATCGCGCCGTGATGCGGGTAACGGGACTTAGTTTTGGGAACCCACGAAAGAAATTTGCGATGTGTTCAATTTTGACCGGCGCCGGCAAAAGGCGACGCTGATAACTATCCGACCGTGACTATGAGAGCGCAATTCTGTGCGGCTCTCCGAGCTTCTAGGCGAAGCAATTGGCCGTAGCGGCTCTATGATCGGAGTCCGTCCAAGCTGAGTCACTCGGCAGGCACGATCGTCTCTAGTACCGCGTAACCGAACCGAGGTGTGCCGGACATGAGCAAAAACACGCGCAGGGACATACTCCGGACGACTGCCGGCGCAGGATCGGTGGCAATAGCTTCCTGGTTCGGCCCGCAAGCGAGGGCCGCGGAAGGCGACTCGTTGGCTGCGCATTCGGTCGCAGGGCGGACTTTATCTTATTTTACTGTGCCGGAATTCGCCTTCATTGAAACGGCGGTTAGCCGCCTCATTCCGGCCGATGAACTGGGCCCAGGCGCCAAGGAAGCCGGCGTGGCTTTTTTCATCGACGAGCAGCTCGCGGGTCCCTTCGGCCGTGCGGAGACCTGGTACATGCAGGGTCCGTGGAAGGAAGGAACGCCCGAGCAGGGCTATCAGCTCAAGCTCACGCCCGCTCAGCTTTATCGCGTTGGTATCCAAGGCATTGATGATTATTGCCGGCGCATGTTCGACAAAAAGACATTTGCCGAGCTCGACGCGGGAGATCAGGACAAACTTCTTCATAGCCTCGAAAAGGGTGAGATCGAGCTCGTGGGCGCACCTGCCAAGGAGTTCTTCGCCATGCTCTGGCAGAACACCAATGAAGGCTTTTTCGCTGATCCAATCTACGGCGGCAATCGTGATTTCGCCGGCTGGAAACTGATTGGATTCCCGGGTCCGCGCTACAACTATGTCAACGAAATCGAACAATACGGCAAACCCTACGCGCTCCCCACGGTAGGACTGATGGGCCGCAACGCATCGACACGGAGAGGTTGAGCCATGGCCACGAAGCTCAAATCTGTCGATGCTGTTCTGGTCGGCTTTGGTTGGACGGCATCCATTCTCGCAAAGGAGCTCACCGACGCGGGGCTTCAAGTGCTGGCGATTGAACGCGGCAAGTTCCGCGACACGGTACCAGACTTCGCGACCACGCATATCCAGGACGAACTGAAATATGCGGTTCGGCATGGGCTATTTGAAGAGCCGGCGCGCGAGACCCTCACCTTTCGCAATTCGCTCGACCAGGAAGCATTGCCGATGCGCCATCTTGGCTCGTTCAACCCAGCGTCCGGCGTTGGCGGCGCCGGCATCCATTGGAACGGTCAGAACTGGCGCTTTCTGCCGACCGATTTCAAGATTCGCAGTCACACTGAGGCGCGTTACGGCAAGAACTTCATTCCGGCCGACATGACGATCCAGGACTGGGGTGTCACATACGATGACCTGGAGCCCTATTACGACAAGTTCGAGTACCTGTGCGGAATTTCCGGGCAGGCGGGGAATGTCCAGGGCAAGATCCAGCCCGGCGGCAACCCTTTCGAGGGACCACGAGCCCGCGCGTACCCGCTGCCACCGCTAAAACGTAGCTATGCGACTGTGCTCTTCGACAAGGCCGCGAAGGATGTTGGTCTAAAGCCGTTTCCTTGCGCAGCGGCAAATACGTCACAACCATACAAGAATCCGTATGGCGTGCAGATGGGTCAATGCACCTACTGCGGCTTTTGCGAATGGTTCGCCTGCGGCAACTACTCGAAGTCTTCGCCCCAGACTACCATCCTTCCCGCACTACTCCCGAAGGACAACTTCTCCTATCGAACGCTCTGCGACGTGACCCGCGTCAATCTCGATTCTACCGGCAAACGTGCCACGGGCGTCACCTATGTCGACGTGCAAGGCCGCGAATTCGAGCAGCCGGCAGACCTCGTTGTTCTGTGTGCCTTCGCCCAACACAACGTTCATCTCTTGCTGCTGTCCGGCATAGGTAAGCCATACGACCCGAGGACGAACCAGGGCGTAACCGGCCGAAACTACGCCTACCAAATAACATCGTCGGTCAACGTGTTCCTCAAAGAGAATATGAATCCGTTCATGGGCGCCGGCGCGCTGGGTCAGGCGGTCGACGAATTCAACGGCGACAATTTTGATCACGGGCCGCTCGGTTTTATCGGCGGCGGCTATATCGCGTTGTGGACGACTGGCGGGCGGCCAATCCTGCAGCAGCATGGGGCTCCAAAGGGTACGGCGAAATGGGGAGGCAGCTGGAAAAAGTCGATGCATGAGAATTATCTGAAAAGCGTCTCCGTCGCCACCCATGGCAGCGTGATGAGTTATCGCGGTTCGTACCTCGATCTCGACCCCACGTATCGCGACGTATATGGCAATCCGCTGCTGCGGTTGACCTTCGACTTCCATGATAACGAATACAAGATGTCAAAGTTCGAGACGGACAAGGCTGCGCTCATTGCCAAGGCGATGAATCCGCAGTCGATCAAGATCAACTATCGCGAGGGCCATTACTCGATCCTGCCGTATGAGACGACACACAACACGGGCGGCGCCGCCATGGGAGCAGATCCCAAAACGAGTGTTGTGAACCGTTATCTGCAATCGTGGGACGTATCCAACGTGTTCGTAATGGGCTCGTCCGTCTTCCCGCAAAACCCCGGCTACAACCCCACGGGGACGGTCGGCGCGCTCGCTTACTGGGCGGCTGACGCAATTAAGACGAAATACCTTAAGAACCCGGGGCCGCTCGTTCAGGCCTGACGCGAAGGAGCGACATCATGCATGCATTGAAACTTGCGTGTGGGCTCGCGGGATTACTCGGTTTATCAATCGCGAATGCAATTCCGGCAGGCGCGCAGGGCACCACTTATACGACCATCGAGAGAGGACGTGACCTCGTCAATGCTGGCGACTGCGCATCTTGCCATACCGACGAGGGTGGCAAGCCGTACGCCGGCGGGCTCGCTGTACCTACGCCTTTCGGCACTATCTATTCCACCAATATCACTCCGGATCCGGCGACTGGCATCGGCAAGTGGTCGGAACAGGAATTCTACAGGGCGATGCACGACGGCATTCGTCGCGACGGCAAGCACCTTTATCCCGCGTTCCCATATCCCTGGTTCACTAAGGTAAGCCGTGAGGATGTACGCGCGATCAAGGCTTTTCTCGATACGCTTACGCCCGTACGGCAGGAGAACAAACCGACTGAGCTTTCCTGGCCGTTGAACGTGCGGGAAGTGATGACAGGATGGAACGAACTCTATTTCCATGAAGGCGCTTTTAAAGCGGATCCGAAGAAGTCGGAACAATGGAACCGCGGCGCTTACCTTGTCGAAGGTCTTGGTCATTGCGGTGCGTGCCACACGGCGACAAACGTGTTGGGCGCTTCAAAGACCGGCGAAAAGCTAAAAGGCGGCGACTTTGGCGAACACTGGTATGCGCCCAGTTTAACAAGCGGTCTTAGAGATGGCCTCGGCCAGTGGTCGTCAGCTGAAATTGTCGAGTATCTGAAAACGGGCGCGAATGCCAAGTCAGCGGCCGCCGGCCCGATGGCCGAAGTCGTTAAGAATTCAACCCAGTATCTCAGCGATGCCGATTTGAATGCCGTTGCAGCGTATCTAAAGGATTCCCCCGTCGAGAAAGACAAGGCTACCACTAAACCAGCCGCGGTCGACAAACAGGCGTTGTCTCGCGGCGAGGCGCTCTATTTCGATAATTGCACCGGCTGCCACATGGAGAACGGCGAAGGCCTCGCACATGCTTTTCCCCCGCTCAAGGGAAGTTCTGCCGTTCAGGCCGAGAACTCCGACACGGTGGTTCATGTCGTGCTCGCGGGCGCCAAGATGGCGGCGACTCCGGGCAAGCTAGCCGGATTCGCGATGCCGGCATTCGATTGGAAGCTCAATGACACGGAAGTCGCAGATCTCGTGAACTACATCCGAAATGCCTGGGGCAATCATGCGCCTTTGACGAGTGCGGATGCTGTTTCCAAGGTGCGGAAAGGCATCGAACATGCTGGTGGGTGATTTCTTGAAGTGCGCCGTTCGCTTGACGGATCCGTCGGTCGTCATGCCATTGAACAATGGAGTAATCCAATGCGAGTACCTGCGAGTCTCGCCAAACATCCGATCCATCCCATGCTGGTGGTTTTCCCGATCGGCTTATGGATTTTTTCGCTAGTTTGCGACCTGATTGGCACGACTATCGCCACAACGGACATCTGGTTCACGGTAGCGCTCTACACAATGATCGGCGGTTTTATTGGCGCCTTGGCCGCGGCGGTGCCTGGGTTGATCGATTTGCTCTTCTACAAAGGCGGGGCACTACCCGTGAAGAAAATAGCTCTGACCCACATGACGATCAACCTGACCGCCGTCGTTCTGTACGCGGTAAATATCTGGCTACGCATGAGCGGTCAGGAAAGCATGAAAATGCCCATTGTCCTTTCGATCATCGGCGTATGCATGATCGCCGTCTCGGGATGGCTTGGCGGCCAAATGGTGCACGTCTATGGCGTGGGGGTTGAGACGCGTGAATAACCGCCCGGCCTTGCCTCAACGGGCGACCGAGGTGAAACCGCGACCCGAGTTCTCGTAATGGAAAAACGATTCAAGGTCGGCGATCACGTGACGTGGAACTCGGAAGCCGGGCACGTCAGCGGCACAATCATCAAGGTACACACCAAGGATTTTGATTACAAAGGACATACCCACCGCGCGAGCGAGGAGGACCCGCAGTATGAAATCAAGAGCGCCAAGACAGAGCATATCGCGGCGCATAAAGGTCATGCATTGAAAAAAGCGAGCACCTGAAGCTGCTTGTATCAATCGGAGGACGCTAATGGGCAAGAGAATTAAGGCCGATAGTGTCAAGCTCAAGCGAGCCTACGAGCCTTCGGCTGTTGATGATGGCACCCGCATATTGATCGACCGACTGTGGCCCCGCGGGGTGAAGAAGGTCGACGCAGGGGTCGATGAATGGGTCAAGGACATTTCGCCCAGCACCGCGTTGCGGAAATGGTTCGGCCACGATCCCGCCCGCTGGCAAGAATTTCGCAACCGTTACGCGGTGGAGGTCTCCAAGCATCCCGAACAGCTCAGCAGGCTACGTGTCCTGGCACGACAAGGGCCGATCACGCTCGTGTATTCGGCCCACGACGAGATTCATAACGACGCCGTTGCGCTAAGAGGCTTTCTGTTGGGACGACAGACGAAGCGAACGCCCAGAACGGCCAAGTCGAAAGCTTAGCGCACGCGCGAACATCGACGCCTCGTCAAGGCGCAGGATATATCTACGACGGAGGCTCGCGTGAAGGAGGCTCGTATGACGGCGGTGGCTCGTGCAAAGGAGCGCCGCCAAGCCCCTCAGCCGCATGACGCGACAAGCTTGAGCGTCGCAGACGACCGTATTCGTCAGAGCGATTGGCTGCCGCCGCAAGATGGCATAATCCCGCGCATACGGCTGGGCGGCCGATCGATCAATTTGTTGTGGGCGATACCGCTGAGCGTCGTTCTTCTAGTTCTCGGAATAGCCGTAGCGCAGCAATTGCGGACGATGCCAGGTGTGGAGCAATTCGTCACGCGCTACCCGGGTGCCACCCCGTTCTCGGAAGCAGTTTACTCGGGCTTCCCCTTGTGGCTGCGGTTGCTGCATTTCTTCAATTTCTTCTTGATGATGTTCATTATCCGCGCGGGTATCCAGATTCTCGCCGATCATCCGCGTCTTTATTGGCGGCGAGACTGCACACCCGGCACAGATTGGTTCCGCTTCCAACATGACGTTCCGAAAGACCGCGTATGGACGTCAAAAGACGATTCCGTGACCATCCCGCAGTGGCTCGGTATTCCCGGCGTTCGCCATTCGATAGGGCTCGCACGGTGGTGGCATTTCTCCTTCGATCTCTTGTGGGTAATCAACGGCGCGATCTTTTATGTGCTGCTGTTTACGACCGACCAATGGCAGAGGCTGGTTCCGACTACCTGGGCGGTTCTCCCCAACGCCGGATCGACGGCGCTTCAGTATTTGTCGCTGCAGTTCCCCGTCGAGCATAGCTGGACGAATTACAACAGCCTGCAACAGCTTGCCTATTTCATCACAGTGTTTGTTGCTGCCCCGTTGGCAGTCGTTACCGGCTTGATGCAAAGTCCGGCGATCGCCAACCAGCTTGGCTGGTTCGCGAGAATTCTCAATCGACAGGCAGCCCGCACGATCCACTTCGGCGTGTTGTGCTGGTTTCTGTTTTTCATATTCATCCATGTGACGCTGGTGTTCATCACCGGGGCACGACAGAATTTGAATTATATGTGGGCCGGCGTGAATGACAATTCGTGGTCCGGATTTCTAATCTGGGGCTGTGCTATGGTCCTGGTGATCGTAGCGTGGTGGCTCGCTTCGCCTTTCACGATCAGACACGCCCGGCTGGTCCAGAAGATCGGGCAGACTGTTGTCGGCCCCCTTATGGCTATCGGAGAATGGGGCAACCCCAGGACCCAGTACACCGGATCCGAGATCTCATCGTATTTCTGGCCCAATGGCACGCTGCCGAACTCCGAAGAATTTAATTTATTCGTAACGAGCGACTTCGTGGACTACCGGCTCCGCGTGAGCGGGCTGGTCGATAACCCGAGGACGTTCTCTTATGCCGAGATCAAGGCGATGCCAAAGCAGGACCAGATCACTGAACATTTTTGCATTCAGGGATGGTCCGGCGTCGCCAAATGGGGCGGCGTTCCGATGCGCCACATCCTCGACATCGTAAAGCCGACAGCCGACGCTCGTTATGCCGTCTTCTATTCGCTCTCCGAAGGCTCGGCAGGCGGCGGCTATTACGACGTTCACAAGATTCACAACATGCGCCATGAATTGACCATCCTCGCCTACGAAATGAATGGAGCGCCGCTCAGCGTGCTTCATGGCGCGCCGCTGCGGCTGCGCTGCGAGAACGAGTTGGGCTTCAAGATGGTCAAATGGATCTCGGCGATCGAGTTTGTGCACAGCTTCGACCACCTCGGCGCCGGCCAGGGCGGCTACAACGAAGATCATGAATTCTATGGATATCGTATGCCGATTTGATGCGTCGAAGTCGCCAAAAGAGGTCTCCGGTGCTCATCAACTCTTCAGATCAAGTGCCTCGTGTCACGATGCTGAAGCGATTCCCGGTGCCGAGGAATTTGGGCGTGTCGCCCAACTCGCGCATCGTGCAAGGACGAACGTGGCCTGCGCCAGCCGGCGCGGCGCGCCTTAAATCATTTGAGATTTATCGCTACGAGCCAGATTCCGGCGAGAACCCACGTCTCGACACTTTCGAAGTCGATCTTGATGATTGCGGCCCGATGGTTCTGGACGCTCTCATCTGGATCAAGAGCAATGTCGACTCGACCCTCACTTTCCGCCGCTCATGTCGGGAGGGCGTCTGCGGGTCCTGCGCCATGAATATGGACGGCACGAACTGGCTCGCCTGCACGAGGTTCATATCCGACTTGGGCACGCCGGCCACGATTTATCCTTTAGCAAATATGAGGGTTATCAAGGACTTGGTCCCTGATCTCACACATGTCTTTGCGCAATACGCAATGATCGAGCCTTGGCTCCAATCAAAGACACCAGAGCCCGAGAGGGAGCACCTCCAATCCTCGGACGAACGTAGCAAACTCGACGGCTACTACGAATGCATTCTCTGCTTCTGCTGCACATCTGGCTGCCCGAGCCATTGGTGGAACGGCGACCGCTTTCTAGGACCCGCCGTACTTCTTCAGGCTTGGCGCTGGTTAGTTGATAGCCGCGATGAGGCGACGGGCGAGCGGCTCGATATTTTGGAAGATCCGTTTCGGCTCTACCGTTGCCACACTATCCTCAATTGTACTCGGACCTGCCCGAAGGGCCTGAATCCCGGAAAGGCGATCGCCGAGACCAAGAAGATGGTGATCGAGCGCCGAAGCTGATCGCCATCAGGGATGAAATTCAATGTCCAATCAAGCCGCAGAACGGCCCAGACCTCTGTCTCCTAATATTCAGATCTATCGACCGCAGCTCACGTCGGTCTTATCGATCGTCAATCGGGTTACCGGCGCGCTTTTGAGCGTATGTGGCATCGTCCTGGTTGTCTGGCTGGTCGCGGCGGCAACGGGACCCCACGTCTATGCCTTGGTGCAAGGCACTATTGCTTCCTGGATCGGTCAGATCGCGCTGTTCGGGGTCACCTTTGCATTTTTCCTTCACCTCTGCGGGGGTATCCGGCATCTCGTGTGGGACACGGTCCACGGATTCGAGCTTCGGTCGATATACGCCTCGGGATGGGCGATTGTGGCGGCGAGCGTGGTACTCACGCTGGCAGCCTGGCTGCCCAGACTATTTGCAGGATAAAGCCGAGATGGATCGTCAGCGCACGCGCTCGCCCCTGGCTCGCGCCAGGGGCTTCGGTTCGGCAAAGCACGGCGCTGAGCATTGGTGGATGCAGCGCGTGTCCGCCGTCGCCCTCGTCCCACTGACATTGTGGTTCGTCGCCTCGATCATCGCGCATACCGGCAGCGATTACGCCACATTCACCGTTTGGCTGAGAACACCGCTCATTAGCATTCTCATGGTCCTGCTGCTGATCGCACTCTTCTATCACACCGCTCTCGGCCTCCAGGTCGTGATCGAGGACTACGTACACTCGGGAGTCAAATTTGCAGCGCTGGTAGCGGTTCGCCTTGGTTGCTTCGCACTCGCCACCACAGGAATTGTCGCTGCCTTGCGCATCGGCTTTGGTGGCTAAGTGGAACGGTGCACGTGCACAAAAACGTAATAAATGCCGCGAAGCATGCGGCTGGGTCAGTTGAGAACGGCTGCGTAAATCCGTTCAAAAATGGATTTAGGTGACAAGCAATGCTCGTCGAAAACTTGCTGCCAGTCGCGCGCAAAAGGCTCGTTATAATCGCGGATAATGCCCCGCTGATCGAAGCGGCAATACTTCTGCACGCCGGAACAGATATTGTGGTCGTATGCGATTCGGTAGGACTTTTGTCTGGCGTCATCACAAAGACGGATATCGTTAGGCAATTCAGTAGCTGTCAGGGAGCAGCTTGTATCACTGCTGCCTCATTCGTAATGACACGAGATGTTATCGTTTCCGGACTCGACGATTTGCTACAGAACGTTTGGTCTAAAATGAAGAAGCGCGGATTGAAGAACATTCCAATTAATGATCAGGATTCCAGACCGGTGGGAGTGCTCAATGCACGGGATGCGCTCCAGGCTCTTCTGGAGGAAGTCGAGAACGAAGAATCGTTGTTACGCGATTATGTAATGGGCATCGGGTTCCATTGATCGCGCGCGCCTTGAGCCGATCCCCCACCCCGTATTTGAGTAAGTCTCGTCATGCCTGATAGAAAACCGGATTTGATTGACCTCTCAAAACAGCGTCAAATGGCGCTTTCGAGGTGGGAGAACGAAGGCGATGCGGGACCGCCCCACCCGCAAGGCCGCTCAATCCCTGGCGAAATACAATCCGAGATCCCTCAGTTAACAAATGCCGAATTGGTGCAACTTCGCATTCGCGTGATTGCACTGGAAAACCTGGTGATCACATTACTCGCAGAAGCATCTGATCGGCAGCTCGACCTTGTTCGCGAAATGGCGGTCTACATCTCTCCACGACCCGGGTTCACTCAGCATCCTCTAACGATTCATGCGGCAGCCCAAATGATCGATCTTGTCGATCGAGCCAGCCATTTCCGGGTTGCAACACCTTAAGCCAGTGCGCCGCCAGCACCAAAGGTGAGACCGCTCGCAGCGTACGGCGCTGCAATTTCGTGTACACGCGTCGTAGGCCAGGTGCGTTATTCGATAGAAGCGATCGTTGGAGTTGGAGCCGGGATCGCTGCTAACGCCGTGGTGGTCGCGGCCAGCGAATATGGCGTGCTTAGCGTGAAGGTGGAGCGGCGGCGGGCGCTGACATGTGCTGTTCTCCATCGCATGCGGCCATACGCCTCGGACAGGCATTTCGAAGGGCTCGCTGCTATGTCGATCATCCCCGACGGTGAGTTCACCAGCCTCGTACAAACGTACGGCTATGGTGTGGTCGGCGCACTTATCGCTTTGGAAAGCACGGGGCTACCGGTACCGGGTGAAACGGTCCTGATCGGCACTGCCATCCTCGCAGGCACAACGCACAATCTGAACATCTTTGTGCTCGTTGGGATCGCGGCCATTGGAGCGATCGTCGGTGACAACCTGGGCTTTTGGATCGGACGCGAAGCGGGATTTCCGCTACTCATCCGCTACGGATCATATTTTCGCATCACAGAGGGCAAGGTCAAATTAGGCCAGTATCTGTTTCTGCATCACGGCGGAAAGGTCGTCTTCTTCGGGCGGTTTATTGCAATACTGCGCGCTTTGGCCGCATTCCTGGCCGGCGTCAATGGTATGAGCTGGCGGCGTTTCCTTGTTTTTAACGCCGGCGGCGAGGTCACATGGGCTGCGGTGTATGGATTCGGCGGCTGGTATTTCGGCAACGAGACATCGAAATTCGCCGGTCCTGCGGCGATCGCCTTGGGTCTCATCGCGCTCGCAGTCTTGGCGGTCGGGTTCTTTTATCTGCGGCATCACACGGCCCGATTTGAGCATGAGGCAGAAGCCGCGCTGCCCGGACCGATCCAGCGCGTCCGCTCACGGCGCGCCTGAAACGCGATGTTCGGGACGCATTCCCCTTGCGGCCTGCCGAAACTGAACGTTCAAAAATGCCGGTTGCTTAATCAGGCAGCGTCGGTCGGTTCGCACGGCGCGTCGTGATAGAACCGAAGAACTCGCTAGGCTGATGAATTCCATCCCTCGTCCGAGCTGAACTGCGACGACGACGCGATTACTTTCGGGAACATTGCCAGGCTGCATAGCTGCGGACATTTCTGCAGTGATCCGTGTTGGTAGCTTGTGGGTATGAAACACCGTCGTTCATCCGAATGCAGGCATTGAAGCAGATCAAGCCTCTAGTTGACCGCGCCGTTCAACGGCACCCACCCGCGCAATGTCCGAGATGGGTCAGGAGCTGACCTAGGGCACCCTGCTCGCTCAGGTCTGCTTGGGGGCCATATCGGGGCGTTAGGGCTCTGCCTGAGAAGGTCCGCTGTTCATGATGAAACGGACCAACGGGCAATACGTTGCCACACCACATTATGGATTGCAGCGCTCGCATTGTCCTGGGTCGGCCACGGCTTCGACGGTCGCGGGCCTTTCCAAACGATGCCCGCAGGATTGGCAGGACAGCACCTCCGTCTTTATCATCAAGGTGGGCTCGCCACACCAAGCGCAAGCCACTCCGCGAAGCCGCTCCGTGATGTCAAACCCCGGCGAGCCGCAACTCGGACAACGCGCGTTGAACCGCCTGACCAGGTCCTGCGTCGCACGCTCATTAGCCTTCATACGCGTCGGGTTCCGGTGTGCACGCATGTCGGTTTCGATGAAAGCACCACCGCACAAACGGATAGCATCTCGCACTGCGTTTCCAAGATTGACCGGATCGAGCCCATGCCGCCATTGTGTTTGACCCAGACACAGATGTTGACGAGCTCAGCGCAGTCAGGAGGTGAGTTCCAGAGGCGATGAAACGTATTTCGATCCGGCTATGAGTTCATCCGGTGAGACGGCCAACAAAGCCGGATGTTCTTGTGGACGAAAGGCGACTATCGCGAGAAACGCAGTCGGTAGTTGCGCCCGGCGTCGTGCTCGCCAACCCGGGCGCTCCAATTCAAATCGGAGAGGTCTTGGCCTCACTGATAACCTGCCCTCGAGTGGCTGCCCGGCGGCCGCGGTACCGGCTCTTGGACCGCTGGCGTCTGCGGTCTCCCTTCGGCGCGGGAACCTTGTCCGCGAGGCGGAGTTCAACCGCCGGGGCGTTCACAAATTCGCGCGCGGGGCGATGGCTCAGATCTTCCGGCCATGGGCGGATACGGTGCTGCGCGTGGCGCTGCTCGCCATAGCGATCG
>Ga0265342_10000916_pt1 | contig 29269 bp, 24 predicted proteins | sample 4CB327metaG_FD_203125 | JGI IMG/M metagenome (GOLD analysis project Ga0265342, IMG submission 203125) | Rhizosphere microbial communities from Carex aquatilis grown in University of Washington, Seatle, WA, United States - 4-CB3-27 metaG | ecosystem: Host-associated > Plants > Roots >... | reverse complement strand
CCGCTGCCGCCATCTGATTACACTCGTCGTCCGGCGACACCGCTGCAGCCTGCTGCGCCGGTACAGCTTTCGTTGATGTCTTTCGACTCAACGCGCGACAGCAAGACCGGCACCATCTACATCAAAGTCGTCAATCGGGCCGATACAGCACAAGACGTCCACATCACCGTTTCCGGCGTTTCGACAGTAGCTTCGACCGGGAGGATTGTCACCTTGAGCGGAAGTGGTCCAACGGATACCAACTCGATGGCAGATCCGAAGAAGATCATTCCCATCGTGGCTGACCTCTCTGGATTGAGCACGGACTTCACGCATTCGTTTGCGCCATTTTCCGTCAACGTACTGGAGTTGAAAACGGCTAAATGAGCACGCGGGCGTGAAGGCGGCCTAAGACGGGGTTTGTCCGCAAGCCACGTCAAAGACCTGACGATTATTGTTGGTGATGTGCGATCCGCAAAGCGGAGTTCGAGTTATGCAACACCCGCATTGACACGGTCGCTGGCCCGTTCTCGCGCTCCGCTGGCAGGCACCAACTTTCCTATTTTGCCGAGACCGTAAGGTGGCATGCCGCTGTAAATCGCTTCGTAGTGGCCTGGACTAATCAGGTAAGTCTCGTGCCATATGCCAACGTCGCCGCGGCTACTGCCAACTTTTTTATTGAAGTTGAGCCAGGCGGGCCAATGCTGGGCGTCGTGATCGCGCGCGTACGCTTCAAGGTGCTCAAACGACCGCCAATACTGGACTATCACTTTGCTGCCAATGCCGTTGTGGCCGAGGAAACCGGCATCGGGACGCTTTTCCAGTTCCTTAATCATGCGTGGCATGGCTAGCAGAACCGGCAGCCATTTGTGAATCTTCCAGGGTTTGTTGATCCGCATTCCGATGAGAAACACCACGAATGAGCCGTCCATTTCAGCGGCCATGCGCTTGTCAATCACGCTACCCATACGTTCTCGTCCTTTCGATCAATGTCCCATCGTTCTGATTGAAGGCCGCGAAATCATTTGCAATTGCATTAGCAAATCTCTGCTATATGCCCTTCGCAGTTTTCGGCGTCTGCGTCGCACTTGCCTGGGTAGTGTGGGGGCGCGCACCATGCCGATGGATGACAATGTGCGTATATTGTTCTGTTCCCACCAGCAGTAGCGTCAGCACCGCAAGCGCGAACTGTAAACGCCGCGAGCGCTTTTCGTTGCCGCTAAGTTCGCGCCTTCGCCACTGTGCTGCAGGTTGCGTGCGCAGTCGCCGCGTCCACCACAGCACCGCCAAATCCACAATTGCGCCAATCGTCGCAATGATCAGCATCGGAATCCGGATTGCGTCCTGATGGAACCAGCGCACCGGTCCGACCAGGCTGCTGGCCATCACAAATGCCGTCAGCCCGATTGCCAGCCTGATTCCATTAATCGTGAGCACTGCCGTACAAATACTTTGCAAGATCGCTATCACGAGGCTGGTGCCTGCGACGGCATTGATACCACTTGACTTGTTCACTTGGCCTCCGACCTCCCGGGGCATTCCTCTGATCGGCTTCAACAGGTTAGCGCAGCGTACGCAGCCGTGCCAATCCAAATGTCGTCTGGCTACGTATTCCTATTGACGCACTACGGCGAGAGAGAGTTAACTTTTTTGCACGGAGTGTGTAACCTTTCGAGTTCACCCTAGCTCTTAAGGTTCGTGAACAAACACTGCGGCGTCGCCGAACGGCAATTCCGCATGCAGCAACCGGCGGACTTCATACCCCGCCCAACCCCCACCGTGAGGTCAATTGAACATGAAGAATCAACTGAATGCACTGCTCCTTACCGCAGCTCTCACCGGCTTGGTCGGCGGCACTTCCGTCGCAGCGCACGCGACCACTCAGCCCTCCCCCTCCGCGCACTCCGCCAAGGTCATGAAGGCCGGCCTTCGCTATAGCGGCACCAACGCCGCGGATGACAAGCACTCCTGTAAAGGCAAGAACGACTGCAAAGGCCAGGGCGGCTGCAAGTCGAGCGACAATGGCTGCAAGGGCAAGAATAGCTGCAAGGGCAAGGGCGGCTGCGCCACCGACGGCTCCAAGATGCCGAAGGCCATCTAGTTTCAACCAAAATTCACAACTGGCGCGGCAGGGAAGTTGAAGCCTGATCTCCCTCCGCGCCACAACTGATCCCCTATCTCTTCCTTCGCTTTCCTATGTCAAGCAATCGCTTCAACGCGTATCAGAATCACGGCGTCGGCATCGGCCTTCGCATTCCTCACTACGCGCACATCTTTTCGCGCAAGCCGATTGTGGACTGGTTCGAAATCATCTCTGAAAATTTCATGATCGATGCCGGCCGCCCGCTTGCAGCTCTCGATCAGATTCTGGAGCAATATCGCGTTGTGCAGCATGGTGTGTCAATGTACTTTGGTTCGGTGACCGCGCCCGATCCAGAGCATCTGCGCCGCCTCAAAACTCTCGTCCGTCGCACCGGAACACCATGGCTCAGCGATCATCTTTGCTGGGGCTCGGTCGACGGCACTTACACGCATGACCTTCTGCCGCTGCCTTATACATGGGAGGCGGTCGAACGCACCGCCGAGCGTGTACGCATGGTGCAGGACTATCTTGAAATCCCTGTTGCGGTCGAAAACGTCTCAAGTTACGCAGCGTTCACTGCGTCGGAAATGACAGAGTGGGATTTTCTTTCGGAAGTTGTAGAGCGCGCCGATTGCGGAATTCTGCTCGACGTAAACAATATTTACGTTTCGGCAATGAACCACGAGTTCGATCCGATGGCGTATGTCAACGCAGTACCCGCGCATCGCGTCGCACAGATTCATATCGCCGGTCACAGCCGCTATGACAAATACATACTCGACACGCACGATCATCCGGTAATCGATCCCGTGTGGCAACTTTACGCGCGCGCCATCGAGCGCTGCGGCCCCACACCTACACTTCTTGAATGGGACGATCATATTCCAAGCTTTGATGAAGTTCACGCCGAAGCAAAGAAGGCAGAGAAGTATTTGCACCATCAAGCCGAGCCGCTTGCGGAGGCTGCACGATGAATCTGGAAAGCCTGCAGCGCGAAATGGCCGCCGCCGTCATGCAGCCACTAACTGCGGATGAGCAAATGCGTTTGCACGCTGCCGATGGCCGCGCCATGAGCGACATAGCGGCGTCGTTCATCGCACCGAACAGCCGCCTCAACGCATTCGAGCGTCTCGAAATCTACAACCGGCAATACTGGTTTAGGGTTCTCGGTGCTCTGGCTGAGGACTTTGCGGCGCTCAATGCTGTGATCGGCTCTCGTGCATTCGATCGCCTCTCGATCGACTATCTCAGTGCGCACCCAAGTCGTTCGTTCACATTGCGCAATCTGGGTTCGCAACTGCCCGAGTGGCTCGCGGCACATCCGAGCTATGCGGGCCGCCGTCATTGCCTGGCAGTTGATGTTGCCCGTATTGAGTGGGCGTTCATACAGGCCTTTGACTCTGCCGAGCGCGAGCCGCTAACGCTGGACCAGATCGCCACCCTTGATGCGGATTCCCGCCTTGCACTTCAGCCGCATGTGCAGCTCATCGCGCTCGATTATCCGGCCGACGATCTCGTCCTTAACCTTCATAAGCGTGAAAAACGTCAGGCAAGCGAAGCCGGTGTCCGGCAGGAAGAGTCGCCCGAGCATCCAGCGAAAATGCCGCGCTTGCGTCTGCGCCCAACATGGGTTGCCGCGCACCGAGTCGAGCTATCGGTGTACTACCGGCGATTGCAGCGCGAGGAATTTCTCACGCTCAGTGCGATTGCACAAGGTGCGCCGCTTGCGGATGCAATTACGACAGGTTTTGCCGATTCGCGCCTCTCTGAATTACGCCGCGCCCAATGCATTCGGGAATGGTTTGCCACATGGGCCGAACTCGGGTGGATTTGCGCGCCGGAACTGGAATCCCTGTTTTAAATCTGAAAGGTCATTGAAAATGTTCGAACCTATCCTGCGTCAGTATCGACGCCTTGATTCAGCTTTTGCGTGCGCGCAAACCGCTTTGCTTCTGGCCATCCGCCTCTACTGGGGTTTTCAATTTGCGCAGGATGGGTATGGCAAGCTTACGCATCTGTCGCGGGTTGCTGAGTTCTTCGCTTCGCTCAACATGCCCGCCCCTGCTACTACTGCGCTGTTTGTGGCGCTCGTCGAATTTGTGGGCGGCATTCTATTCGCCCTCGGGCTCGGTGCGCGCCTCGTCTCGCTGGTTCTTTTTGTGAACATGACGGTTGCTTACCTCAGCGTTCCCGATGACCGCGTGAACTTCAGCCACATCCTTTCGAACCCAAGCGATTTTTACAACGCCACTCCGTTCACCTACTGGTTCGCCGCATTGATCATTCTCGTCTTCGGACCTGGATGGATCGCGCTCGATACGCTTTTACGCCGCGCCTTCGACCGGTCACAATCAAGCTAAGCGGTTCACTCCATCCAGCAATGGAAAAGGCCGGAGCATCTCGCTCCGGCCTTCATTGTTGTGTTCAATTTTTTCTTAAAATGAGAACGCAGCCATGATGTAGATGCGACGTGCTGCCGATCCGGTGGGTGAAGCAAACATTCCGCCCGCCAGGCTCGTTGACTTGTTGAAACGGCTTCCCGGTCCATATACGGCCGTGGCTCCCGAGCCTGAGGTCAGCGTAGGCACTACATTGCCCGCCGGCGTTCCATAGTCGATGTTGTTGAACAGATTCAGAGCCTGCGCGCTGAAGGTGAGCGAATACTTGCGGCCGGTGTTGCTCATTCCGCCGCGTCCGCCACCCCCGAACCCGCCGCCGCCGCCGCCTCCTCCTCCACGCCCCCCGCCACCGCCGCCCGGGCCACCCCCGCCCGCCATGCCGATGCCGCCAAAGCCACCGGGGCCTCCAGGCCCACCGCCGGGACCCCCGGGACCACCCTGAGCTCCGCCGCGTCGATTCTGGCCCGCAGGCTGTCCCACTTCAGGCCCCAGTCCGAATGAGCGGCTCACGCGCAGGTTGAAAGCGATGGAGGTGGGAGCGGGCCCCATGTAAGTGGGCACAAGCGCTTCGCCGGGCTGAGGATTCGTATCCAGGCAACCGTACTGCGTCTGAACGTACTGCGGATTTCCGGTGCACGACGCCGTACTCGGCGCATAAGCCGGCCGATTGTTGAAGAAGTTATCGCCGGTGAGATCGGTGTTAGTGGTTAAGTTATATGGGCGTCCTGACTGCACCACAAGAAACGGGTTGTAACTCAGGCCCCACCTGCCGGAGTAATTGGCCATGAAAAAGACCATGTTGCGCCGCGCAAATGGCGATGGACCGTAGTCCTGCAAAAGGTTGTAGGAGTTCGACGCAAAGCCTCCGCTGCCATTGAAGGAAGTTGTGTCGCCATTGGCGTAGTTCAGCGTGTAAAACCCAGTCAAGCTGAAAGCTTGCGACAGACGAACGTTGGCATTCACGATCAACTGATTCTGCTTGAAGATGCCTTCTGGGAAGTACTCGCGCACAATTCCTTGCGAAGGATTGGGACGAACTCCTGTGAGAGTTGTGCTTCCGAAAACGTAGGTTCCCGGCAGAAAGGCGTTGGCGTTTCGCGTCGCCATCTGATGGACACCATTCGTGTGCAGATAGGTCAGCGTAAGGGTAGCCGCTTTGCTCACCTGGCGTTCAAGCGTGGCGCCGAACTGCTCATTGTAGGGTGAGTGATAGCTAGGGGCCAGCGCGTAAGTTTGCGGTGTTGTGGCCGTGCCGGAATTGCAATTCGAACCGGCATTCGATCCAGAATTTGAAAGGGCGTCGCCGATGCTGGTTGAGCTGAAGCACGTGGGATTGGCGATGGTGACCTGATGCTGGCTGTTTGGACCACCATTGGCTTGCTCAAGGGTCATCAGGTTCTGATTGCCGAACCGGTCATAGAAGAAGCCGTAACCGGCGCGAAGCACGGTCTTGGTCTGCGTACCCTTTTTGTGGCCGTCAACCGCATACGCAATAGCAAAGCGCGGACCGAAGTCGCTGTGGTCTGCAACGTGGTTCTGTGTTTCAAAGCGGAGGCCGCCGGAGAGCGTCAGAAAGCGGTTGACCTTCCAATCGTCCTGGAAGAACAGAGCCGCGTCGAACACATTGGCGAGAAATTTCTGATTACCGGTGGTGTAGTTCAGCCGGTTTGGAGTGCACGTCCCGGGAGTCGGGCAGGTTGCTGCTATTTGCGCAATCGTCATGCCCTGCGCCATGCCATTCAGAGTTGCTACGTAGGCGTTGATTGAGGAAAAGCTGAAGCTGCCGTTGAATCCCTGAGTGGTTGTGACGGCATCTCGATTGTCGCGCGCCCACATGCCGAACTTGATGGCGTGTGCGCCTGCAGAGACCGTTGTCACGTTCTGAAGTTCGAGGTGCGTGGTGTTATCGTTCGAGAACTGTGCTCCCGCACCGCCTCCCGAAAAGTAGCCAGACACGCTGACAGTCGGTGTTGCGTTAACTGCTGTATCAATCGATGGCTCGCGCCTGAACTGGAATCGAGTTTCATTCACAACATGATCGTTGATGATCTGCGAGTCGCTTATTTGGATAGCGTGTTCTGACGTCGTCGATCCGGTTGCTTGCGTGGGAAGGGAAGTGTTGCCAAAAACTCCGCTTCGAGTGAACCGCTCAAATTGATACCGCACGGTCAGCGTGTTCTTCTGGCCCAATTGCAGGTCGAGGCGTGGCGACAATTCAATGCGATTCGCTGGGCTGTACGCAGCGCCCGTCGTGGGAATCGCGTTGCCGTTCGCATCTATAGGCACTGAGTAGAGGCCAGTGGACGTGTTCAGCGTCGGAATCACCACTGTGTAAATACTTGCGTCGGGACTGTCGCGGCCTTCCACGCTGAGGAAGTACGAAGCTTTCTTGCCGAGCGCACCGCTTACGGTTCCGTTGTATTGAATGCTGTGATAGGACGGCGGAGGCGCGAACGGATTCTTCGTATTGAACGAGCTGTCGTTGCCCTGTAAAAATGCGCGTCCGTGCAGCACGTCAGTTCCCGGCTTGGTCAGGATCTCAATGCGCCCATATCCCAGCCGGTCGAACTCCGCCGAGAAGGGATTTTGGTTGATGCGAATTTCGCGAATCGCTGATTTGGGAGGCAACGTTCCGCCGGTGAATCCATCAATATAGATCTGCCCGCCGTTAGGGCCGGAAGACGGACCGGCCAGCGCAGACAACTCGTTGGACAACTCGTCAGGATCATCGGAAAGTGCGTCAAGATCCTTGCCTTTGAGGACGACTGCGTTGGCGTTGCTGCCGGCGTCGGTGCTTACCTGCGGTGCGCCTTCTTCATCCACCACTTCTACGCTCTGCTGCTCGCTCTCGATGGCCATCGAGATGTCAACGCGTTTGGATTGACCCGCCGCCAGCGGCAAAGTCGGAGACGTAAACTGCGCGAATCCCTGCACTGTGGTCTGGACAATATAGCTACCGGGAGGAAGTCCGGTAACGCTATAACTGCCGCTCGCGTCGGAGGTGGTGTTCTTTACATTCACACCCAACGCGTTGGTTATAGAAATGGTTGCCCCCGGAATCAAAGCTCCGGTGGGATCGGCAATGTGGCCGTGAAGAGTGCCTGTGCCGGCGGTTACGGTTGTGGCTGGTTCAGTGGATGTTTGTGCGAATGCGAGACTTGCGAACGCAATCGAGACGGCAACTACCAGTCGAACAAAGTGGGCGAATCGTGGGTACACGGTTCCCTCTCTCGTTTTTCTCGTGAGTTCCTGGCCGTTCTGATCTGTCCCCAGGGGTCTTACTGGTCGTGCTTATTGCGCTGCGTCTGGTGCTCCTGTGCTCAAGCTCCAGTTCAGTAGATTCTGGCTCGCTGCCGGGGCTTCAAGCAGCGGCTCAACACCGGCCATCAGCGTAATTGCTGACATGCCAGATTCATCGTCGGTAGCGACCACCATGATGGCGTCGCCTTTCTTAAGATCTTCGAGCTTTACCAGCGGTGCGCGGCTCAGCATCATCTGGGCATCGAACCCTCCGCCACCACCGCCCGCGCCGACAAATCCAACGCGGCGTCCATTGCCCTGACCACCGCCGGGGCCACCCTGCCCACCGTTTCCAGCCTCCGCATTACCGCCACCGCCGGGCGCACCTCCGCTGCCAGGTGCACCGCCGCCGGGTCCGCCGCGACCAGGGAATCCGCCGCCGGTGCCGTTCAGAATCGATGCAAGCATGCGGGCCATGTTCTCAGGCAGCTTTCGCAATTGCGAGTCTGGCGTGATTTTGATAGTTACTTGCTTCTTGGTGGCGAGATCCTTCATCTGCAAGGTCGAAGTTGCGGCATCGATCGAATTAATGGTTCCCGAAATATTGCGGAACGTGCCCGAAACAACTTCTTCGGCGGTCACATCGGCTCCAGCGGCATCTTTCTGCCCGCGGGCACGAAGCTGATCACCCGCATGAATGGTGTCAATTGGCTCTGGCTTCGCAAGGTCATAGCGAACGGACGCCGGAGCATAGCGCTTCAGGACTGTGTTCTTGTCGGTGTGAACGTTCAGCGTTTTCGCTGCTGGACCGGCTCCGCTGGTAATTACGATCATTCCTGCGCCCGCATCGACGCTCTTCACCAGCCCGCCTACACCGTGCTGCGCCCAGTCCTGGCGTTCCTTCTCCTGCTTTTTTGCCAGATCCGCCTGCTTTACGGCAATAATCTGCAAGGCCACACTTGTGCCGGCCGGACTGTTCGGGTCGAGCCGCACCAGCACCCGGTCTCCTGTCGCCAGCGTTTTGAACTCGATTGTCTGCGCGGCGCTCAAGTCTTTCGCGCCCGGCTCAACCTGCTTCAATTGAGCGGCTGCTGGAACATCCACCTGGTGAATTTCGCCCGCATCGGTCTTGACCGTCAGGGTGGTGCCGTTCACAGCCGTCACCGTTCCAAGAAAACGCGCGCCCGCCGCTGCTGGCGCCTGTGCCTTGGCTTGAAATCCAGTTAGCAACAGCGCTGCCATCAGCATCAGAAACGCCGGAACACAAAACTTGGTCTTGCTCGTCATAGAACGGATCTCCACTTACTAATCCTTGATCTCAGGCAGGGGGAAAGTCCACCTTCTACTTCGGTAGACGTGCCAACTGCCTAAAAGGTTGAATGATGGTTTCATCCTGTGAAGTGCGATATTTGCGCTGCGTCAGGTGCCATAAGTGAGCAAATTGGATCAGCAATTTATGCCAAAAATCCTGATCTAAATTCTAATTTAAGGGGAAGGGCTTTCGGCTGGTTTTAAAAAGCTAGTTTGCCAGTTCTGCCGTCTTCAAAAAGCCATAATCTCCAGAAGACGAAGGAGTGACATTGGTCAATCGGCGGCTGTGGACCAAAATCGTGTCCACATACCACAGATTAAAGGCCGGCAGATCGCCTGCGAGAATCTGCTGTGCTTCCGCGTAATCCTTGCGGCGTGCTGCCAGATTGGGATTTTCCGCCGCGTCGCTCAGCAAGGCATCGATCCTTGCATTTGAGTAGTGCGCCCGGTTTGCCCCCTTTGGCGAAAAGTTCGAGGTCAGGAAGTTGTAACCGAAAATATCCGGCTGCTCGTTTCCACCCACCCAGCGCAGCGAATACATTTGAAACGCGCCACGCGTCACATCGGAGTAGAACGTCGCAAACTCAAAGCTGCGCAGTTCGAGCGCGACTCCTACTTTGGCTAGTTGCTGCTGCAGAACTGCAGCCAGTAGCCTCGCACCCTGATCGTTGCTGGTCTTCATCGTCAGCTTGAAACGCACTCCATCCGGCCCGCGTAGGTGCCCTGCAGCGTCAAGCAATTCTTCAGCGCGCTCCGGGTTGTAGTCGTAGCGCGCGACATCGCCGGTCCATGCCCAATGGCTTTCTGGCAGCAGGCTCACGGCCGGGTGCGCAAATCCGCGCAGCACGGTCTTGATGATCAAATCGCGGTCGATGGCGCAGGCAATCGCCTGCCGCACGCGCGCGTCAGCCAGTAACGGGTCGCGCAGGTTGAACGCCAGGTATTGGATCTCTGTTCCGACGGTCTCTTCCACCTTGAGGTTCGATCGCTGCGCCAGCACCGGCAGCGAATCGATGGGCAGGGAATTCACCGCCACATCTCCAGATCCCTTCTCAAGTTCTAGTGATTCGGTGATCGTGTCCGGCACAATTGCAAATCGCACCCGCTCCAGTTTGGGCGCTGCGGACCAGCTTTGCGGATTGCGTTCGATCACCACATCCTGATCGATTTGTTGGCTGACGAATCTGAACGGACCCGTCCCCACGGGATGTTTCCAAAAGTCGCCCCCACTGCCCTCCGGAACAATTCCCGTTGAGCCGGTTGCCAGATTGCGAAGCAAAAAGTTGTCGGCGTGCTTCAGATGGAACACCACCGTCAGTGGATCGCGCACTTCTACCGAATCTACTGAAGCAAACACCGTCGACTTGGCCGAGATCACCGTGCCATTGTGCATCGAGTCGATTGTCCACTTCACATCGCGCGCAGTAAGCGGCCGCCCATCATGGAAGTGAACGCCGCTGCGTAAATGAAAGATAACTGTCAGCGGATTCGCCTGCTCCCAACTGGTGGCAAGCGCCGGCGTGAACTGAAAGTTCGCGTCGTGATCCACCATTCCGTCAAACATCAGCGCAAAGATGCGTTCCGACTGCGCATCCGTTCCTATGCGCGGATCGAGATTTGTCGGGCTGCTTTCAATGAGAAAAACTACCGTCCGCGGATCACGTTGCGCTCCACGGCATCCGGCCAAAAACAGCAGCGCAGCCAGCGCAAGAAACTTACGCATACGTAACCTGCCCAAGGACCACGGCGCGTTTCGCTCCCGTGGCCGCCGGTACATTCCCAGGCAGCCGATGCCACGTCTCCCACGCCAGCAGTGCAAACGCCGTTGCTTCCTTTGCTTCCGCGGGCAGGCCAAAGTGCTCGCTTGCTGCGATCACGCAGCCCATTGGTTCGAGACGCGCTGCGAGCATCGCCATGAGAGTGTGGTTGTGGGCTCCGCCGCCGGAAACGATGTAGTCAACCGGGCCGGCTTTCATCCGCGGCTTAACAAATCGCGCATAGCTCCGCGCAATCGTTTCTGCCGTCAGCGCAGTCGCCGTTGCAATTGCATCTGCAGGCGCGCCTCCTTCGGCATGGCACCTGGCCAAAAAATCAGCCACGTAAGCGCGGCCAAATTGTTCGCGTCCTGCGGTGCGCGGCGGCCTCATCTTGTAATACGGATTGCGCAATTCAACGTCCAGCACATGCATCAGGACTTTGCCTCGCGCAGCGATTACGCCATTGCGGTCGTATGCAGATCCAAACAGTTCTTGAACCAGCGCGTCGATCACCATGTTGCCGGGCCCCGTATCGAAGGCCACAACGCGTTCCGCACTCGCGCCGGCCGGAATCGCCGTAAAATTCGCAATGCCGCCAATATTCTGCAGCACGCGTCCACGCTTTGCATCGGCAAACAGCACGTAATCCAGCAGCGGAACCAGCGGCGCGCCCTGTCCCCCAGCTGCTATGTCAGCCGGACGAAAATTCGAAGCCACCGGAACGCCCAGCGCCTCGGCAATCAAGGCCGCTTCGCCCGTCTGCCATGTGCAAGCAAATTTGCGTCCTGCGTACATCTCAGGGACGGCCTGGTGATAGATCGTCTGACCGTGGCATCCCACCAGATCGATTTTGACCTTGTGCTTCTTGATTGTTGCCTGCACCGCTTCGCCAAACGCAATTCCCAATCGCCAATTCAGACGCGCCAGCTCAGCAGTTGAGATTGCGCTGGCGTTCATCGCTGCCAGCACAGCCAGCCGCAATCGCGAAGGAAACGCAAAACCCTCATGCGCAAGAAGCGTAATCTTCAGACGAGATTTGCCCGGCTCAATCCGAACCAGTGCCACGTCGATTCCGTCTGCCGACGTACCGCTCATGATGCCAGCCACCGTCATTGCTTTCGCCGTCATGCCAGCTGTGCCTCCGCCACTCTCTCGCTAAACCGAACGATCCGTGCGCGCAACGCATCGAATTGCCGCGCCGTCAACGCACGCGCCGGCCTGGCACCATTCAATCTAGCCCGCAACTTCCCCGTTCGCTTTGCCCGATCTGCAAGCATCGCAGCAAATGTCTTGGAACGCTCCGCTTCTGAAATCAGTGCTTCATATGCGCGCAATATCAGCTCGGGGCTGTGGCAAATCTCCATCAGATCCATACCTGCGCGCACGGCGGCAATCACCGCGTCTTCAATTGGCATGAACTTCAGAATGCCGCCCATCTCAAGATCGTCGGAAAACACGATGCCTTTATAACCAATGCGCTTTTGCAGAACGGTCGTGATCCAGTATGGCGACACGCTAGCTGGCCGCGCACCTCCCGGAGTATTGGGATACGCTGCATGATTCACCATCACCATCGGCAGTTCTTTGCGTAGCTCGCGATAAGGAGCGAGATCCTCAAGCCAAAGTTCTGTCCTGCTTCGATGAATTGACGGCGTTTCCAAATGCGAATCCAGAGTGCCTCCGCCGAGCCCTGGAAAGTGCTTTCCGCACCCAACTACGCCTTCAGCCGCGAGTCCGCCTAGAAAGCTTCGCGCATAATTCACTACGCCATCGGATGTGGCCGCAGCAGCTCGCGTGCCCATCACTTCAGCGGAACCAGGCAGAGCAAGATCAAGCACCGGGGCCAGTGTGGTGTTGAACCCAAACGCACTGACTTCGCGGCCTACAAGCTCTCCGTGCTCTTGGGCAAAGGTGAGAATCGCGGCATTTCGTTCTCCCGCGTCAGCCCTCGCAACCGCCTGCGCAGACGGCATCGGCGCGAGTGCATCGCGCAGCCGGTCCACCGTGCCGCCTTCAACATCTACGCAGCGCAAGCTATGCGGCATGCAGAGCGCTGTCGCCGCTGAGAGCAGCGCGCGAGTCTGCCGCGCCTCCACAATATTGCGACGAAAAAGGATTATGCCGGCAGGACGCACCAGCTTTAGCCACGAGCGCTCAAGCGCAGTCAGCTCCGTCCCCGCAAGCCCAACTACCAGCAAACTTCCCGCATTCGTACGCGTCGCATCGGTCATCGCCCGACCCCTGACCCCTGATCTCCGATCCCTGTTCTTTTCAATTCCTGCTGCAGTTCTTCCAGCAGATTCAGCGCCTGCAGCGGCGTCAGGGTATTCACATCTGTTGCCTCAATTCGATCAACGATACGCTGCGACAGCGGCGTAAAAATCGTCAGCTGCATTGGTTCCGGGGTTGTCTCCACCTGCACGCTCTGGCGCTCCTGCTTCTCATGCTGCTTCAAGACGTGCTTGGCCCGCTCAATGACTGCAGAGGGCAAACCTGCAAGTCGCGCCACTTCAATTCCGTAACTCTTGCTGGCGGCGCCGGGCTCAATATTGTGCAGAAATACAATGCCGCCCGCTGCTTCCTTTACGCCCACACGCAGGTTGCGCACACGCTTCAGCTTTTCCGCCAGCATGGTCAACTCATGATAGTGCGTGGCAAACAGCGTGCGTGCCCCTGTGTCTGCATGGAGAAATTCAACAGTGGCCCATGCCAGGCTGAGTCCATCGAAGGTCGCAGTTCCGCGCCCCATCTCATCCAGCAGAATCAGGCTGCGCTTTGTTGCGGTGTTAAGGATGGTGGCGGTCTCGGTCATCTCGACCATGAATGTGGAACGGCCGCGCGCGACATTATCGCTGGCGCCAATGCGCGTGTAGATGCGATCGACCAATCCGTATCGCAGACTTTCCGCGGGAACAAAGCTGCCCATCTGCGCCATCAGCACCAGCATTGCCGCTTGCCGCAGATACGTGCTCTTGCCGCCCATGTTGGGTCCGGTGATCAGCAACAGGCTCGGTCCGTCTTCGGTTGCGCTCAAATATATATCGTTGGCAATGAAGTGGCCTTCTCGCGTCTCCTCCATCCATTGCTCGATTACTGGATGCCGTCCCGCGACGGCTTCGATTATTGGTTCATTTTCGATGCGCGGCCGGATGTAGCGGCGACCAACAGCGAGGTGCGCAAAATCCGCCAGCAGGTCGGCTTCAGCCACAACTGAGCTTGAGCGTCGAATACGTCCAGCCGTTTCCAGCACTGTCTTGCGAAGTTCCGCGAAGATACGTTTTTCAATTTCAATGCAGCGGTCGTGCGCCGTCAGGATTTTGCGTTCCAGCTCCTTTAGTTCCGGCGTCGTAAATCGTTCGGCATTTACCAGCGTCTGCTTCCGTTCATAATCCGCAGGCGCCATGGCCAGGTTCGACTTGGTGATCTCAATGTAGTATCCGAACACCGAGTTATAGCGCACTTTGAGCGAGCCAATGCCGGTCCGTTCGCGCTCGCGCTCTTCAATCGCCGCAATCGCCTGCCGGCCGGTCTTCGAAATAGTGCGCAGCTCATCGAGCTCTGCATCTATACCCAAAGCTACTGCGCCGCCATCCACTAGCGTCAGCGGAGGATCCTCTACAAGCGTCGATTCGATTCGCGCTGTCACGTCATCCAGTGTGTCGAGCCTGGCTGCAAGCTCAACCCACTTTGGCGCTATCATTGCATCGAGCGCGGTTTTCAGCCCCGGCAATCTGCGAAGGCTAGCTCCCAGGGCACGCACATCGCGCGGGCCTGCCGAGTCAAGACTGAGACGCGCCAGTAAACGTTCCAGATCTTGAATGCCGCTGAACCCTCGGCGAATTTCTTCGCGCCGCAACAGGTCAGCATGCACCTCGGCTACTGCTTCATAGCGTGCCTCAAGTGCGACGGCGTCCATAAGAGGCCGCAGAATCGTCGCGCGCAGCAAGCGCTTGCCCATCGGCGTCTGGCACTCGTCCAGTGCGTGAAACAGTGTTGCCCGCTCGTCCTGCCCGGCAAACAAAGGCTCGATAAGTTCCAGGTTGCGCACTGTCACGTGGTCCAGCTCAAGTGCTGTCGAGTGCTCTTCAAAGCGCAACGAATCGATATGCAGCGCTTCGTTCTTCTGCGTGGTTCGCACGTAATGCAGCACCGCGCCTGCCGCAATCGCGGCGGCGTCGTGACCTACCAGCCCGTAACCATCGAGAGAGCGCACCCCCAACTGCCGCTCGACCAGCGGTACGGCAAAGTCTCGCGTCCACACCCAGTCTTCTATACGCGTCTTTGTCGCCAGCCGCTCAAGTCCCGGTGGCACTTCCGCACTGTGCGCAAGGACGACTTCACGGGCCCCCGCAATCTGGATCGCGTCTGCAGCCAGTTGCCCCGCGTTTGCGCCGTGGAACTCGGCTGTTCTGAATTCGCCTGTTGAAACATCCAGCAGTGCAATCGCACAGAGCGCATCTCGCCCCGCCGCGCGCGGCTTGAGTGTCGCACCCTGCTTGTCCCGATCCGCGGTTGGCACGCCAACTTCGAAAAACGCAGCGAGAAAGTTGTTCTGTTCCTGGCCAAGGCCGCTGTCGAGCGCGGTGCCTGGCGTTAAAACGCGTGTCACTTCGCGCCGGACAATCTTCTTGGTGAGCTTGGGATCCTCCATCTGGTCACAGATGGCGATCCTGAATCCCTTGCGCAGCAGCCTTGTCAGGTACTGCTCTACAGCGTGATAGGGAACGCCGCACATTGGTACCTGCCGCTCCCGGTCGCGCGCCGTCAACGTCAGTTGCAATTCGCGGCTGGCCACCACCGCGTCGTCGTAAAACAGCTCGTAAAAATCCCCCATCCTGAAAAAAAGCAGGGCATCAGGATTCTCCCGCTTGGCAGCCGACCACTGGCGCATGAAGGGGGTAAGGCCCGCCCCGGCCTTGCCCGCGGCTACAGCAGGCGCATGAGACGGATCCTCCTCTGGGACTGGGGACCGCAGCGCAGCCTCCCGCGGAGCAGCCTCCTCTGGAGACAGGGCCTGAACGATTTCTTCGGTTGGGGAATCTTCCCGGATCATGCTGCCTTAAAGATTAACGCGAGAAGCTATTCATCTCTGCAGCCCTCAATGGACTCCATGTGGAATAGCCGGTACTCATTAGAGGGGCATCCTGAATCAGACAGCAGGGCGGGTCCAATCCTAGTGACAATAACCGTCCGCAGTTCATGGTTGGGTCGAAAATCGAAAGAGGTCCGTGAAACTCTTCGTGCACCTTTTCCGGTGCGCTTCTAGCCAAAGGATTTACCCTGAAGTCAACACTCCGGACACGATGTTTACTGGAGTAGGGCATCGGGAGGTATCTGGATTTAAAGCACTATTTGGTGATTTGGATCACAGTATACTGGCCCCTGACGCCTTAAGGTAAAGGACGAGATGTACCTGATCTGGCTACGAGTTGCGGCGATTTTGTATGCGGCCGCTGGTATTACGGTCTTCCCGGCGGTGCTCTATGGCATCGTTCGCTGGAGGAAGACCACCGTTCACCTGGGCGGCATGGCCTTCTTCTTCCATTTTGTTTCCGTGGTGGAGATGATGGTGCAAGCCCACCACTGGATGCCGGTCAGTGTTCGCGAAATCGAATCGCTTCTGGGGTTTGCAGTTGCCGGACTGTTTTTCCTGGTCTGGTGGATCTATGACGCGGTCTCACTGGGAATCTTCGCTCTGCCGGCCACTTTATTCCTAGTTTTTATTCCCGCGCTCGGGCCAGACCGCTATACCTTCCCATCGGAAGGCGTCCGTGCCAGTTGGCTGGTAGCGCACATCATTGCATTGCTGGTCGCCTATGCGGCGCTCTGCTTCAGCTTGCTGGCTTCGCTCATGTACCTTGTGCAGGAACGCCGCATCAAGGGCAAGCTGCATTTTTCAGCCAAATCAAAGAGCGATACCTGGTTTGCCCCGTTCGACTGGTTGCCGCCGCTCGATACCCTGGAGCGGATCGCGCTGGCCACGCTCGAGTTCGGCTTTCCCTGCATGACTGTGGGCCTGATCATTGGTTCGGTGCTCACGCAGGAAACGCCGCTGGGCGCTTCATATTTCCTTGATCCCAAGGTAATTGCATCGTTCGCAAGCTGGGCGGTGTACGTGCTGCTGCTGTTTATTCGTCGCAGTGCCGGGCTGCGCGGCCGCAAGGCTGCCTACGTATCCGGCGGTGTCCTGGTAATCATGCTGTTTGTGTTTGCGGCAAACTTCTTCAGCCGCGTACACAACTTTGGAGTCAAATGACACTCTCGCTCATCGGCGTCAATCACAAGACCGCGCCCATTGAGTTGCGCGAGCGCATCGCTATCTCTCGCGATGAGCTGCCTGAGACCACGCGCGCGCTGGGCGAGATGCCCGGCGTGCACGAGTGCATGATCGTATCCACCTGCAACCGTGTTGAAATCCTGGCTTCTGTCGAAACACCAGCCACGGATCTGGTCGAGTTTCTGCACCAGCGTTTCGGAATTGCCTCGGCGGAGCTTGCTCCACACATCTACGAGCATCGTGATCAGGAGGCCGTTCGGCACTTATTCCGCATGGCGGCCAGCCTCGACTCCATGGTTGTGGGCGAGCCGCAGATTCTTGGCCAGGTGAAGGAAGCATTCGCGGTGGCCAAAGCATCGGGCACCATCGCCGGGCAACTGGAACACCTGTTGCAGAGCGCCTTTGCCGCCGCCAAAAAGGCGCGCTCTGAAACCGGCATTGGTTCAAATTCTGTTTCTATCGCCTCGGTCGCCGTTGATATGGCTCGCAAGATTTTCGGATCGCTGCAGGGGCGAACGGTTTTTCTTGTCGGCGCCGGTAAAATGAGCGAGCTCGCAGCACGCCACCTGATTCAGCAGGGAGCCGGCTCGGTTTTGGTCACCAATCGCACCTACGAGCGCGCTCGCCGCATGGCCGAAGAATTTGAAGGCCCGGTAACGCCGCAGGTAATTCAATTTGAGCAGGTGTATGAGGCCGCTAGCAGCGCCGATATCGTGATCAGTTCTACCGGCGCGCCGCATCACATCTTCCGTCCCGAACACGGCCAGGCGTTCCTGCAGAAACGCCGCAACCGGCCAATGTTCTTTATCGATATTGCAGTTCCGCGCGATGTGGATCCGGCGATGAACAAGCTCGATGGCATCTTTGTTTACGACATCGATGACCTGCAGCAGGTTGCTTCGTCGCACATGGAAGAGCGCAGCCGCCAGGCAGTCGATGCGGAGACTTTGATTGAAGCGGAGGTGCAGCGCTTCCACGCGCGCCAGCGCACGGTAAACGTGGCTCCTGCGATTGTGGCGTTGCAGCGGAGAGGCGAAGAGATTCGCCAGGCCGAGATTCAGCGGCTGCACTCCCGGCTTGGCGTTCTGTCGGTGGAGCAGCTTGAGGCCATCGAAGTGCTTACACGTGGGCTAGTCAATAAGTTTCTTCACCCGCCAATGCAGGCGCTCAAACAGGCCGCGCGCGAGGGCGATTCGGCAATGCTCGACGCAGTTTGCGAAGAGTGGTCGGTATCATCGGCTCTGCCTGAGCAACCTGCGGTTCAAAATGGTCCGGCAGAACAACCGGAGCGGGCCGCCGAGCAAGATAGAAGTCAAGAGCGCAAAGTGGAGGCGCGGTCATGAATTTGCGCATAGGGAGCCGCGGCTCGCAACTGGCGTTATGGCAGGCCAATCATATTGCGGCACTGCTGCGCGGTGAAGGGCACACGGTTGAAATCGAGATCATCAAGACCACCGGCGACCGCCTGCAGGAAGTAACTTTTGCGCAAGTAGGCTCGAAGGGAATGTTTACCAAGGAGATTGAAGAAGCTCTTGCTGAGAGCCGTATCGATCTCGCCGTGCACTCGCTCAAAGATCTGCCGACGGAATTGCCAGATCCGTTCACGTTGGCGGCTACTCCACCCCGTGTCGATCCGCGCGATGCATTTGTTTCCGTGAACTACGGGAATCTGGCTTCGTTGCCGCAGGGTGCAAAAGTAGGCACGAGCAGCCAGCGTCGGCGCGCGCAGTTAAAAGCACTGCGGCCCGACATCAATGCCATCGAGTTTCGAGGTAATGTTGACACGCGCCTGCGCAAGCTGTCTGAAGGGCAGGTGGATGCAATTCTTCTTGCGTCCGCGGGTCTTGAGCGCCTTGGAAAAACAGACTGGTTGCGTGAGCGCCTCGACCCCAGAGATTTTTGCCCCGCTGCAGGTCAAGGTTCGTTGGCAATTGAAACGCGCAAGAATGATGCGGCCACGCTCGATGCGGTGTCGTTTCTGGATCACGAGCCGACGCGATTCGCCGTCACTGCGGAACGCGCTGCGCTAGCCGCGCTCGGCGGAGGCTGCCAGGTCCCGATCGGCATTCACTGCCGTGCAGGGATTGCAATTGCCGGCAGCGTCGAGGGACCTGTCGACGAGATCTTCGCAGTGGTTGCGTCACCGGAGACAGGCGACGCCGTAAACGTGCATCATTGTGCACCACGTAACGGAGATGCGGCTGCGCTCGGCCAGATGGTCGCAAAGATGTTGATTGATGCCGGTGCCGGACCGCTGCTCGAAGCTGCCACCGGAGTAACCGAATGAGTGCATTGCCGCTTGCAGGGCGCCGCGTGCTGGTGACGCGGGCTGCACACCAGGCAGGCAAACTCAGCGAGGGCTTGCGAGACAAAGGCGCTGAGCCAGTTGAAGTCCCCGTTCTTGAAATTTGTCCTCCGGAAGACTTTGGACCCCTCGACCGAGCGCTGCATCAGCTCGATGAATACGATTGGTTGATTCTGACCAGCGCCAATGCGGTTCGGGCGCTCGCGGAACGAGCGGCCGCATTGGGCCTGGTGTTTGGCTCAATGGAATCGCTAAAGGTGGCCGCCATTGGCCCAGCTACGGCGTTGGAAGCGCGCAATGCAGGATTCAGCGTGGCACTCATCCCCGAAAATTATGTCGGCGAATCGCTGGCTGAATTGCTCAAGGGGGAAGCCGCTGGAAAAAGGATCTTGCTGGCGCGCGCTGCAGTGGCGAGAGACGTGATTCCAGATGCATTGCGTGCGGTGGGTGCCACGGTGGATGTGGTCGATACCTACAAGAATCGAATGCCCGCGACCGCGCCAAAACAATTGCGGCAAGCATTGGCCGAGGGAGTCGACGCGGCCACCTTCACAAGTTCATCCAGCGTTTTGCATCTTGCCGACGCCGCACGCGCCGCAGGCCTGAGCTTTCCCTTTGCCGGTGTTGCCGCAGTTTCCATTGGACGCATTACCAGCGCGACCCTTCGCGAAGCAGGATGGGAGCCATCCGTCGAGGCCTCTCAATCAGATATTCCGGGGCTTGTGGATGCTGTCGTCAGGCTGTTATCCAATTGAAGTGCGCCTTCGATTTCAATGAGTGGCCTGACGCCGAACCTGCGGAAACAACAAACTCTAAAACCTCCTAGCCACATGATCCTGCAAGGAGTCTAATGGGTTGGGTAGATCAATCCTTGGGGTGCCTCATGCGCATTAGAAACGGCGTAGCCTTTTGCACGCTCTTGTTGTGCACGTTGCCGCTAGCGGCGAAGGACAAGAAGAAGATGCTGCTCACGGACGACGTACTTCAGGCCAGAACCGTGCTGGTAGTCATTGACCCAGATACCGGAGTAGCAGTAGATGACCCATTGGCGAATCGTAATGCGCAGGAGGCAGTAGAGAAAGCCCTCATGAAGTGGGGCCGTTTCCGTCTGGCGTTAGACGCGTCGGATGCCGATCTGGTAATTGCCGTTCGCAGAGGAAACGGTAGAATCGTGCAGCCCACCGTGGGTGGGGTACCAATCAACAATCGTCCAGTCATCTTTGAGCCGACAGATTCAGGAGGCCGCGTCGGCGGCCATACGGGTAATCCGCCTCTAGGCGATCCGACCAACTCTCAACCGCCGATGCCGGGCCCGCATGTAGAGTCTGGGCAACCGCAAGACATGTTCGCAGTATTTCGCGGCAGACGCGACGATCCGCTCGGCACTTCGGCAGTCTGGCGCTTCAGTGCGAAAGATGCCTTGCGAGCGCCCGCAGTTCCCGCTGTGGAGGAGTTCCGCAAGGTGATTGAGGAAGCAGAGAAGCAGCGAAATGCCAAGCCGTAAATTTGTGCGTTCTTAGGGTTCAACGACTTCGAGCAGGCTGTGGGTTCGCAGATATCGCGTTCTGAGCGCTTGAGCGGCACGCATTGCCGAGCCAAGTTTTTTGCCTTTGATCTCAGCGATCAGATCGATGGCTCTGCGGTCTTTTCCGGCATCGAGAATCTCTTCGGCAATTCGCTGCAACTCATCCCAATCGTGCCACACGCCAATGCGCATCTTTACGTTCTCAAGCGCGCGCATCAATGCACTATTGGCATTGGACATCAGTTGCATCATGTAGCGCAGTTCCTTGATTTTGATACGAAACTCGTGAAGGTTGCCCGCATTGAGCCTTGGCCAGTGGCTCAGTTCATCAAATATGTTGCGCACTTGTTCATAATCAAGCGGAATTTCGTTAAGTTGTTTCTCCACCAGCTTTGAGAATTGCTTCAGCTTTCGGCGAACGGTCTTTTTACCGGCCCAGAAATCCTTAACTAGCTGTTGCGCACTTTCCTCGCGCGCTTTCTGAAGATGCAAAATCAACCTGGCAAACGATTGATTACGGCTGCGGCGCAGAAGGGATTGCACTTTTGCCTCAAGCACGTCCATATCGCGCACTTCGCCTGCGGCCTTGCGAAGAGGCCTGAGTGACTTAATAAGATGGCGGGTTTTGTCGTTGTCTCGTGTCAGTAAGACTGCGCCGATGGCCTCCAGCCGGCGCGAGCGCGTTCGCAGGTTGTGAACCATTTTTTGTGGCGGGTTATCCGGCAAGTCGCGCAACGATTTACGCATTTCGCGAATCGGTTTCCGAACTTGAGCGAGCACTAGTTGCATCTCTCTTGAGCATAGGAGCGTCTGCAGAGCTTGGCAACAGCCCCAAGAGCGCCACAGTGGGTTTGCGTCGGCCATCTACGTAAAGCATAAGTTCTGGAAATGCATTAGATTAGGGAGAGAAACGGATAATTTACGTGAATGGTTTAGTGATCGTTGATAAGCCGGGCGGAATGACCAGTCATGATGTAGTCAACAGGCTCAGAAAAATCACCGGTGAAAAGTCGATAGGACATCTAGGCACGCTCGACCCCATGGCGACCGGGGTATTGCCTCTGCTGCTTGGGAAATTTACTCGGCTGGCACAATATTTTTCGTCCGACGAGAAGAGCTATACCGGCGCTATTCGATTTGGTTTCGCCACCGATACTTATGATGCTGAAGGCAAACCCGCGGGGCCGGACATGTGGAGCGAGATGGAACCGAGTCTAACGCTGGAAACAATCCGGCACGCAGCGGCGCGTTTTCATGGGGAAATGGACCAGTTACCGCCACCCTATTCGGCCAAGAAAATCGAAGGCACTCCGGCCTACAAGCTTGCCCGCGAGGGCAAACCGGTGGAACTGAAAACTGCGAAGGTGCGTATCGCCTCACTAGAGATCGCCGCGCTGGAAGGAGCTGAAGCAAGCTTCCGCATGCAGATCAGCGCCGGAGGGTATGTGCGCTCAGTGGCGCACGAACTGGGCCTTGGTCTTGGTTGTGGCGCTCATTTGAGCAGCTTGCGGCGCACGCAGGCTGGAGGTTTTTCCATCGAGCAGGCAAGGTCGCTCAAAGAATTTGAAGCGGCTGCAGGGAACCCGGATGCATTGGAGGCACTCTTCATACATCCTCGCGCTCTGCTGCCTGAGATGCCCGCGGTGATGGCGGATGCGCACTCGTTAGGTCGCCTGCGGAACGGCGCGCAGGCAAACTTGCCTGAGTTTTCGCAGGCTTCGATGGTGAAGGTTTTTGCCGGGCAAAAGGACCTGGTGGCGATTGCAAAAAGAATTGCCGGTACGCTTTTTCAGCCGGTAGTTGTGATGGGCTGAACAGAAGGGAAGTGGAACGCGCAAAATTTCAGAGCCGCCCTCATTTGTGGAGCAACGGCTTCAACGCCGGCAACAGTGTGCGCGCAATGATCTCGGAGCCTTTGGCGGTTGGATGAATTCCGTCCCGCTGAATGGTTCCCGGAACGTGGATCAGGTCTTTGTAGATCATGGGAACGAAAGCGATGCGGTGCTCAGATGCAAGTATTTTGAACACCTGATTGAATTGCTGAATGTAGTCGGGTCCGTAGTTCGGAGGTAAGGTAATCCCGGCCAGCAAAACTTTGATATGTGCAGACTCAAGTGCGGAGACCACCTGGTCAAGATTTCGACGAGTTTGTTCAAGAGGTAAACCGCGAAGTCCATCGTTGCCGCCGAACTCAACGATGACAACTTCGGGGTGAAGGCGCAGAACAGTTGGCAGGTTTGAAACGGCGTCCTTGGTAGTAGCTCCGCTGGTGCCTTTGTTTTCTACTTTGTAAAAGTAGCCGCCGGCATCAAGCAGCCTATCCAGATAGCTGGGAAAGGATTGACCGTCCGCAAGCCCGTAACCGGCGGTGATGCTATCGCCATAGCAGACGATGACCGCTGGAGCCGCGGCAGATAGCCTGACGGCGAACAGCATGAATGAAATTGAAACGAGAAGTGCGCGGCGAACGTCCACATACATAGTGTAGCTGTGCGTAGCAACTGGAACCTCAGGAGGATGTCGGGTGATTGAAGTACGGGATGCGATGAAGTGGATCCAAAACGGGTCACGGCGGGTGGAGATCCTCAAAGGCATCTCGCTGACTATTCCTGCAGGGCAGTTTGTGGCGATTGTAGGAGCCAGTGGCAGCGGAAAGAGCACACTGCTGGGTTTGCTTGCCGGCCTCGACACCCCTAGCTCCGGCGAAATCTGGTTGGATGGATCACCGATTCATAACCTTGTTGAATCGCAGCTGGCGGCCGTCCGCGGACGCAAGATCGGTTTCGTATTCCAGTCCTATCAGTTGATCCAGACACTTACCGCGCTTGAAAATGTGCTCCTGCCCTACGAGCTGAATGTGAAGGGGAATGGAATTGACCGCGCACGCCGCCTGCTTGACGAAGTGGGCTTGAAGGACCGCATGGAACATTATCCTGTGCAGCTCTCCGGCGGCGAACAGCAACGTGTGGCGATTGCGCGCGCGTTTATGGCAGAGCCGCCGATCGTAATGGCAGATGAGCCCACGGGCAATCTCGACTCGACCAACGGCCGCCTGGTGCTCGACTTATTGCTGGAGCGAAACAAGATTGCCGGTACGACTCTTGTGCTGGTTACTCACGACCCGGAAGTGGCGAGCCGCGCCGATAGAAAAATCGTGTTGAAAGACGGCGTGATTGTTGAAGACACGCTGCCGTACAGCACAGAACCAGTGCTTGTGCGCGAGGAGCATCATGGCTGATCGCGCGTTAAGCTGGAGCCGCGCCGGAGCAATTGCGTGGCGCGATTTAAAATCCGCGCCGGGCAAATTTGCATTCGTGGTGCTCTCCGTTGCCGTGGGTGTGGCAGCGCTTGTAGGCGTGCGCGGGCTCAGTGACAGCTTTCGTAATTCGCTTTCGACTGAAGCGCGGTCGCTGATGGCCGGAGACTTTAGTGCGCGCCTGGTCAGGCCTCCCACGCAGGAAGAACAAAACCAGGTTGCGGAATTGGTAAAGCAGAGTGGCAATGCGAACGGCACAGATCGCCTTCGCACTACGTGGGCGACGGAAACAATCTCCATGGCTTCGGTTCCGCCGGACCCAGTACCGCTGCTGGTATCGCTTAAAGCGGTCGATCCCAATGAGTATCCTTATTACGGCTCGGCGCAGCTTGAGCCAGCAATGAGCCTGCAGCAGGCCCTTGCGGGCGATTCCGCAATTGTGGCTGATGAATTTCTGATCAGGCTCAACGCGCACGTCGGACAGACGATGCGCCTGGGGGGACGCAACTTCAAAATTACCGCCGTACTGAATCAGGAGCCCGATCGCATTACTGCGGGAGCCGGCCTTGGGCCGCGCGTCATGATTTCGCAAGCCGCTCTTGCTGAAACAGGCCTGGTTGCGCTCGGCAGTCGCGTCGGCGAGCGTTTGCTTGTAAAGCTTCCGGCCAATGCCGCGCGCGGGCTGGCCGCGGATGCCGAGTTCGCAGCGGTTCGCAGCCGGCTCGAAGCCGCACTGCCTGACGCCGAGGTGATGGATTATCGCGAAGGCAATGTGGCGCTCACTCGCGGCCTCGATAATGCAACTGCGATTCTGAGCCTCATCTGCCTGGTTGCAATGGTGCTGGGCGCAATCGGCGTAGCCATGGCCATGCACGCGCATCTAGAGCAGCGCATGGACATGCTTGCGATCCTCAAGGCCATGGGCGCCGGATCAGCAGATTTGCTGCGTATTTTTTTATTGCAGACGCTCGGACTTGGACTCGCCGGGGGACTGATTGGAGTTGCTGCGGGCGTGGGCGTAATGGCCGCGCTTCCCGCCGCATTCGGCAAGTTGTTGCCGATGCATGTAGCGCTTGACTTTCCATGGAAGTCAGCACTCGCAGGTTTGGGCACAGGGCTTCTGACTACGCTGCTGTTTTGTCTTCCACCATTGCTCGATGTGCGCAATGTGCGTCCCGTGCTGGTACTGCGCCGTCTGGTGGAGTCAGGCCCTGAAGGCATTCAAGGATGGTTCGCAAAATGGTGGTCGCGCAGGCTGCAACTTTCGATTGCAGTGGTAGTGATTGCGCTGTTGGGAGCCATTGCATGGGCGCTTTCTGATTCCGCTAAAGTGGGCTCGGCGTTTGCGGGAGTTTTCACGGTTGCACTCCTGGTTCTGTTGGCATTGGCATCGTTGGCGCTGTGGGCCGTGCGCTTTATGCTCGATCGCGTTCGTCTTCGCATTCCATCGTCGTTGCGCCACGGACTGGCGAATCTCTATAGGCCTGGCAACCAGTCTGCGCCGGTACTGGCGGCTCTGGGAACCGGCGTTATGCTCATTCTGGCTGTGTACCTCATGCAGTCGCAGGTATTGCGTGAATTGCGAGTGACCGCGTCGCCAAAACTGCCGAACATTTTCCTCATCGATATGACTTCGGATGAAGTGCCGGGCATCAAGAATTTCTTTGCGCGCCAGCCCGGCGTAACAGAAGCGCTTAACCTGATGCCGGCCTTGCAAGGGCGCTTCAACAATATCAACGGCCGATCCGTTGAAGATATGAAGGGGCAGCACTATCCTCGCCGCATGCTTGAGCAAGCTGAGATCACCTATGATGATTCCCTTCCGGAAGGCGACAAGTTATTGCAAGGTACCTGGTGGAAAGACGCGAATGCTCAGGAACTGGCTATGGGCGACGGCGTGGCAAAGCGAATTAACGTGGGTGTCGGATCGAGCGTAGAACTGGAACTTGGCGGCGTGCCGCACACGCTCAAGGTGACGGCAATTTACAAGTCAGACGGCCAACACCTGTCGAGCCGCGTTCCCTTTGTTATCCCATCAGGGTTAGCGAAGGATCTACCGGCTACGTGGTATGGCGGCGTTCACATGGATCCGAAACAAGTTGCCAGCATGGAGCGCGCTTTCTTTGTTGCGTATCCCACGGTCACGGTCATTAACATCGCCGATGTGCTCGATAGAATTGAAAGCCTGGTGGATCAGATCACGCTAGTTGTGCGAGTGCTGGCAGGCTTCTCCATCCTGGCCGGACTCATGATCCTGGCATCGAGCATCGCCAGTACGCGCTTCAGGCGAATGCAGGAAGCAGTCGTACTCAAAACGCTGGGGGCAACCCGCATGCGTATAGTTCGTACTTTCAGCGTGGAGTTTAGTGTGCTCGGTCTATTGGCCGGAGCAGTCGGCGTTGTGTTCGCCAATTTGCTGACCAGAATTCTGCTGCATCGGCTGGAAGCGGACTTCGTAATCCAATGGGGTGCGACTGCGATAGCGCTGATGGGAACATCGATCCTGGCTACGGCAACCGGCTGGCTGGCAAGTTATCGCATTCTTGGACTGCGTCCGCTTGAAGTGCTGCGCGACGAATAACCGCGGCTGCGCGACGAATAACGCAGCTTGGCGGCCTGTAGTTTGTTGCCGCCCGCATATAGACGCGACGGTTTGACCCGGACCGGGATAGCACTTATCATGAATGAGTTGGCTTATCTGGTCCGGCGCCATGCGGGGCCCAAGTCAATACGGCCGCAAGATCCATCTGTATTGCGCTTGCTGCCCCCTCGTTCAATGGTAGGACAGCCGCCTCTGGAGCGGCATATCGGGGTTCGACTCCCTGGGGGGCAGCCATAAATTCAATCTAAAGAGTTTATCTCAGTCCGCCAAAGTCCACGTCAAATCCTGTAAATAACTGAAAATATGTGACTATCCGTTCGACATGGTCCTGATTGGACCAGCAGGGTACTTCTCACTATTGGGGTATCTCAAGGGGTGTCTTCGAAGTACCCTAAATCTGGGCTTAGGGGTATTTCTCCACGCCCCTGGGGTATCATTTTGCAGAGGAATACTAAGTGCCTTTATCCGACCGAAAAATACGTACTGCGAAGCGAAAAGAAAGGCCTTTCAAGCTTGCGGATGAGCATGGTCTCTACTTACTTGTGACACCGGCAGGAGGAAAGCTGTGGAGGTACAAGTTCAGGTTCGAAGGCCGCGAGAAACTTCTTTCTCTCGGAGCCTACCCGGTGCTCACGCTTTCTAGTGCACGCGAAGCGCAAATGGAAGCGCGCAGAATGTTGTCAGAAGGCCTCGATCCATGTGCCGAGAAAAGTGAAAGTAAAAGACGTTCTCAGACGAATTCGGCTACAGATGTTCTAAATCGATTCGAGGATGTCGCTTGGCAGTGGTTCAAAAAATGGAAAACTGACAAGAACAAGAAGTACGTTGAGGATTCCGAGACCAGGCTGAAAGACGGCATCTTACTCAGAATTGGCGACCGGCCCATTGATGAGATTCAGGCTCCGGAGATCGTTCAGATGATCCTGGCGATCGAGGCTCGCGGAGCATCCGATGTAGCCCGTCGCGCCCATCAAACGGCGAGCCATATTTTCAGGTTCGGAATTGCTCATGGACTCTGCAGGCAGAACCCCGCGGCAATGTTCAAATCCAATGATGTTCTCAAAGCGGTGAAGACGGAGAATTTCGCCCGAGTGGAAAGAAGTGAATTGCCGACGCTCTTGTACAAGATGGAGCACTACCGAGGATCGCCTCTGACGAGGCTGGCACTGAAACTTATGGCGTTGACGTTTCTGCGTACGAGTGAACTGATCAAAGGAGAGTGGAGTGAAATTGACGTCAAGGAGGCGCGATGGGATCTGCCTAAGGAGAAGATGAAGGGACATAGACGTCCGCAAATAGTCCCATTGTCGCGTCAGTCGATCGCACTTTTGGAAGAGCTATGGGTTTACAGGAAGAATGATAGATGGATGTTCCCAGGTGAGCGGTGTAACGAATGCATGAGCAACATGACGCTTTTGAACGCGCTCGAACGCATGGGATACAAGGGAAAAATGACTGGCCACGGCTACCGAGGCGTTGCATCAACTTTACTTCATGAGAACGGCTTCGAGCACGAGCACATCGAATTGCAGCTTGCGCATGTCCCAGGGAATGACGTTTCGGCTGCGTACAATTACGCAAAATACTTGGAACCGCGCCGGAAAATGATGCAGTGGTGGGCAGATTATTTGGACGAAATGCTTGAGGAGGGGAAAGCCTCCTCAAGCATTCGGATTAAGCAGCGGCCTGTCGCAGCTGCGTTGTCTTAGTGCGGGCCTGGGCAATACGATCGTAGGCCCATTGAATTACTTCCTCTTCAACCCATCCGACTGCATGACCATCGAGAGGCACTGAGGAAGGGAAGGATCCTTCGGCGATTCGGGCATAGATCGAAGATTTCGAAAGCCCGGTGATGTCTCTTACCTTAGGAAGCCTAAGGAAGCGAACGTTTTTGCGTGGAGTCAGCTGAATATGTCCGGGATCGCTTTTGCGTTCCGGATCGGGAGCTACTACCATCGCACGATGAGAGAATTCAGAGGAGTTCATGGATTTCAGCATGACTTCCTCTGTGAGATTGTCACATCCCCGAAAGAAGTTAGATTGTCAGGAATTGCGGCCTTCATGCAATCCCCTTTCTGCCACGTTATTCCGTAGCAGGAGCCCTGGGGCTCCTAGGGGATCGAAGCGCTGGTCGCTCGGCAGCTTCGTCAATATCGCAGCCTAGTTATCTGTTTATCGCCAATGTGTGGCGGCGAACCAGACTGGCCGTCCTTGTACGGCTTTTTGATAATAAGCGAAAACTCGTTTCATCGCAACCTTCGTGGAAAAGGACAGATCAAGGGACGCTAAGAACAGCAAGGGATGTCATCTCATCCCGAGAATCCTCTGGCTCATGACGCTTGACCATTTCCCGGTGCGAGTCAGTGAATCGAAACCCCATTGAAGCCTTTTGTCACATGATCCCTGCTCAATTCAACGAGGCTTGTGCTCTTTCGATCGTGGCGACCTGCGAATCTCAATCTTCTGCCGCATAGGCCTGGTTTTGATGATGTGATGTTTCGAAATTCCATCAGATCGTTTAAGAGGTAACGGACC
>Ga0265342_10000915_pt1 | contig 29283 bp, 22 predicted proteins | sample 4CB327metaG_FD_203125 | JGI IMG/M metagenome (GOLD analysis project Ga0265342, IMG submission 203125) | Rhizosphere microbial communities from Carex aquatilis grown in University of Washington, Seatle, WA, United States - 4-CB3-27 metaG | ecosystem: Host-associated > Plants > Roots >... | reverse complement strand
TGAAGTGCATGGGCATCACGTCGCTCGCCATCGTGACCGAAGGGCTTTTGGATCCCCGCCGAGCGCGCACCCTTGCGCACAACGCCACGGAAATCCTGGATAACGCAACCATGCACGATGATCTGCGCGAGGCCGTCGGGGACGCCGTTCTCGTGGCGGGTACGACGCGGCGGCGAGGAAGGAGCCGCAAGTACTTCACGCTGTTTCCCGAGCAATTGGGCGAGAAGATCGCCGGCATCTCGGAGGGGACGGTTGCCGTTCTTTTCGGCAATGAGGAAACGGGGCTTACCGACGAGGAGCTTTCCCTTTGCCATCTGGCGGTCACGATACCCGCATCCCCGGCGCTTCCCTCGTTGAATCTCTCGCATGCCGTCCAAGTGGTCTGCTACGAGATTTTCCGTGCGCAAAACGCCGCGCGGCTCACTCCATTCGCCCCGATTCCCGGCGCGGCTGTCGACGAGCTCGTCGGCGTCATCGCTGCCTCCCTGAAGAGCCTCGGATTCTTCACCCTGGTCGGGCCCGAATCGATGTCCGTATTCTGGAAGGACATCCTCGGGCGGGCCGGTCTCAGCGTGAACGAGGCGCGACGGCTCGAGGTGACATTTCGAAAAATCGCGGGTTTGGCTTCCAAAAACGCCTCGGAGAGCCCGGCGGACGACGGCGATTCTCATTTTGCACCGTGAAAGTAACGCTACCAGTTTTCGAGTGCCAAAATGGAGCCGTTTTGATTGGGCAAAATGAGAAGCGCTCCACCCGCGACTCATAATGAAAGTTACCGCACGGAGGATTGACCGCAGGCCGGTTCCTCCATAGTATGATGTCCTCAAGGAGTCAGCCCGATGCGCAGATCCTTCCCGTCCTTCGCGATCGTATTTCTCCTGTTCGGATCAACCACCCTTTTCGCGGTTCCCCACTCCGATTTCGACAGGATCGTGGATTTCTCCGTGACGCTGAAGAGCCTTGCGGCTGCGGCAACCGGAGCCGTTCCCGTGCCGACGGATCGCATGGTGATCCTTTCCGGCACCGTTTCCGACGTGACCATCCTCGACACCAAGGAAGCGACATTCAAGGTGCGTGTCGAGCTGATCACGGGGGAGTGGATCGGAACGGACGAAGTCAAGTCGTACACGTGCTCGGTGGACTTCGCGGGGCCTGAGTTCTTCAAGGTTTTCCCGGCGCGCCCTCCGCGGACCGCGACACCCGGTGTGATCGGCTCCAACTCGCGCGTATTGATTGTCGGCAGGCCGACCGGCATTGTCACCGCTCTCACCGGCCTGAAGGAAGTGCTCATCGACGGCGCCTACGTCAGGAGCGTCGAGTAGTCGCCCTCAATCCAGGGTAATGTGGCGGGCTTCCAGCGTTCCATTGCCCGCCGCAAGGATCGCCCTTTCCATCACGTTGCGCAGCTCACGAATGTTGCCCGGCCAGGAGTGCGAGCGGAGCTTTTCCCGCGCATCATCGGCGATGGTCAAGGAGGATCCTCCGGAACGTTGCGCGAGGAAATGCAGGGCAAGCAGGGCTATGTCGTCGGGCCGCTCGCGAAGCGCCGGCATATGGATGGGGAGAACCCCGAGTCGATAGTACAAGTCGGCGCGGAATCCTCCGCGCCCGGTTTCCCTCCTCAAATCACGATTCGTCGCGGACACCACGCGCACGTCCAATGGCAGAGCCCGCGTCCCGCCCACGCGCGTGAGCTCTTTTTGCTCGATGACACGCAGGAGCCTCACCTGAGCCGCGGGGGTCATTTCGCCCACCTCGTCGAGGAACAGGGTGCCTCCGTTGGCCTGCTCGAAGCTTCCCGCCCGCGAGACCGCGTCAGTGAAGGCCCCTTTCTCGGAGCCGAAGAGCTCCGTCTCGAGCAACGTGTCCGGCAATGCCCCGCAATTCAGCGCGATGCATGGCTTGCCACCGCGCCGCGAGGCGGCGTGGATGAGACGCGCGGCGAGCTCTTTGCCGGTGCCGCTCTCTCCGAGGATGAGGACCGGAGAGTCCGAAGGGGCGTAGCGGAGGATGAGCTCCTTTGCCTCCTGGATACCGGGACTCTCACCGATGAGGCCTTCAACGAGGGACACCCCGGTACGCGATCGGGCCAGGCGTCGGGCATCGGCACCCGCGACGGCCGTGCGGAGCGTGCCGACAAGCTCGGGAACTTCGTAGGGTTTCACGATGTAGTCGCAGGCGCCGCCGAGGATCGCCTCCTTAACGACCCGGGGCTGGGAAAGGGCCGTGAGCATGACCACGGGTGGGGCCAAAGGGCGGGCCACGATCTCGCGCAGCGCGGCGATGCCGTCTCGGTCCGGAAGCGTTATGTCGAGGAGGATCACATCGGGTGCCTCGCGGGCGGCGGCCTCGATGCCCTGCGTTGCCGTGTAGGCCGAGAGGAGCGTGTACTCTTCAGGAAGCACGACCTCGAGTGTCCGGTGAGCGCGGGGATCGTCGTCTACGAACAGCACTTTTATCATGCCGTAGCGTAAGTCGCGCGGCCGGCGAAAGCAAGTGTTTCAGTGAGCGGGCAGCGGCGGCTTACCGGATCTGCCGAAGCGTGTTGCTCCCGTTATCGAGAACGTAGAGACTCGTACCGTCGGTGGTGATTCCACCGTCCTTGTTGAAGCGAGCGGCCGCGCCGGTCCCATCCGTCTCTCCGTCAGCCACGAGGGCAGGGGCCGCGCCCACGAGAGTCGAAACGGTGCCGGTTGCAATGTCGATCTTGCGAACCACGTAATTGAAATCCGTCACGTACAGCGATGTGCCATCAGTCGTTATACCCCAGGGCGCTCTGAAGAGGGCGGAATGAGCGGCACCGTTGGCGTACCCCGCGGCCTGTGATCCCGGCAGCGGGCCGGCGAAGGTGCTCACCACCCATGTTCCAATCACTATTTGCCGGATCTTCCTGTTGTTGTTATCCGCGACGTACAGATTCGTGCCGTCCGTCGTGATTCCGATCGGGTTATTGAATGTTGCGCTGGTTCCCGTCCCGTCGGCATCACCTGAAGCCCCCGTGAGCGAGCCCGCTATCGTGGTGACCTGGAATGTACCAAGATCGACTTTTCGGATCGCATTGTTCAAGAGATCTGACACATAGAGGTTCTTTCCATCGGTTGTGATGCCCGACGGTCTCTGAAATCGGGCTACCTTTCCGGCGCCGTCCACCAGACCCGCCTGATTGGAAGAGCCCGCAATAGTGGTCACCTGGGAGGTGGCGAGGCTCATCTTCCGGATCGTCTGACCGTAGGAATCGCTGATATACAAGTATTTGCCGTCAGTAGTCACGCCGGCGGGATAATTGAACTGTGCACTTCCCCCCGTGCCGTCCTGCTCGTTGATGACCCCCGCCTGTCCCGCGGGGGTCGAGACGATTTCCGTCCCGGTGTCGAAGCTACGGATGACTTGATTCAGTTGGTCGCTGAGCCAAATCGACGATCCGTTGGTTGCCATATGCCGTGGGGAGTTGAAGCGAACGGCGGTGCTGATTCCGTTGGCGGTTCCCGGGCCCACCCCGGCGAGGGTCGCGCTGAACGGCGTGCTCGCCAGCTTCACGTCGCGAACCGTCAGGTTCCCGGTTTCGGTGAGGTACATGTTGTTCGTCGATCCCGATACCACGCACAGGTTATTCGGGGTGTTGAACATCATGTTGGTCGCGCCGGATGCGTCGATGTATCCGCTTTGGGTGCCCACTCCGAGATAGGTCGTGACATTCCCGTTGGTCGGGTCGACCTCACGGATGACATGGTTGAGAGAGTCCGCCACGTAGAGGTGCGTACCGTTGACTGCAATGCCGGTGGGCGTATTGTAGTAGGCGGAAGACCCCACCCCGTCAGTGTAGCCGGAAGTCCCCGCGTTGCCCGAGAGCACCGTGGGCGTCGACCCGCTTGCAAGGAGCGAGTAGAGCGCATGGTTGCCCTCATCGGCAACATAGAGGTTTGTTCCGTACTTGACCACCGCGACGGGGGAGAGAAGGGTCGTGGAGGGATAAGGCGTGAGGGTCGTGACGGCTCCCGCCAGGGTGATCTGGCGCACGATCCCTGATGTCTTGTCGGTTTCGTACAGTGAGCTCGATACCGAATCATAGACAAGCCCCGTAGGGGCGTCGAGCGTGGCGGTGCCCGCGGCCCCATCGGCATGACCGGCAGCTCCGGTGCCGGTCAAAGTGGTAACGTAACCGTTGACGATATCGATCTTCCGTATCCTATCCGTGAATGTGTCAGCCACATAGAGATAGGTGCCGTCCGTGGCCAGCCCGACCGGTCCGTTGAATTTTGCGCTCGTTGCCGGGCCCCCGGCTTGGTCGGCATATCCGGGGTTTCCCAAGATACCCGCAAAAAGCGTCGTGGCGCCCGAGCTCACGTCGACGCGCCAGATAACGCTGAATTGCGTGTCTGCCACGTAGAGATATGAGCCGACGTTGACGACACCGGCAGGATTGCCGAAGGAGGAAGCCTGTCCTGAAACCGTGCTTACTACCCCGGAGAGCGACAGGGGCATTCCTTGAATTGCTCCACCCATGAGGCCTTGCGGGCCCGTGGTTGCGGTAACGGTGTACGTGACGGGGCTCCCGCTCGCCGGCGTCACCGTGTACGTCACCGGATGTGTGTAGTCGTTGGCGGTAACGCCGCTGGTTTGAACGGCGCTTCCAACGGTGACGTTGGCCCCTTGGAACTGGAATGTCGCGATAAGATTCGTCAACGGGACCCACTTTGGCACGGACAGCGCGATTGTATGCGCGGTGGTATTGACCGTCCCTGCCACATCTCTATAGAGGCTCGCGTTTGCGGAGGCCGTAAACGAAAAGACGCTCAACGTCTTGCTCGTGTCGATCGCTTCCTTCGCGAGGATCGCGCTCATGAGTGGATTCGGGCACGAGACGAGGAGGAGGAGCGCGCCCGTTGCGCCCAGTTTCCAGAATCGCCGTGCCTGCCTCATTGGTGGGCCTCCTCGTCCCACAGTGCCATTGCGGATCGCTCATCGGCGCTCGCGGCGCGCGTTTGGCTCGTGCCCTGGTCGCCAAGGTAGGCAAACTGGCTGGCCAAGCCGGGATTGACGGCTTGGAGGATCGCGAACTGAGCTCGCGCCTCATTGAACAATTCCAGGCCTGCCTCACATCGGGCAATGCCAAGGATGGCAAGAGAGCTCTTCGGGTCGGCGCTGGTCGCCTTTTTGTAAAGGTCCAAAGCGCCTCGGAAATCGCGGGCGAGGTAGCGGATATTGCCAAGATTGATGAGTGACGGAACGTAGACTCCTGTCTTGGCCGCCGCCTCGAACTGGGCGGTTGCCAGCGCCATCCGTCCGAACTCCGCGTAGATCACGCCAAGCGCGTTCAACGGTTTGGGATCGCCCTTGCGCGTGGAAATTTCCTTCTGCGCCTGCGAGACACGCGGTGCCAGCTCCTGGTCCACGAATTGCTTCAGGGAGGTCGTATACGCGGCAGCCAGCGCCGGTTGTTCAGGCAACTTGATCGTCGTGGCAAGCGCAGGGATCTGGCCAACAGGCTCGTAAATCTGCCAGCTCGTTTCCACCGGGAGGAACTCGGTTTTTCCCTGGGGCTGGAATTCCCGCCATTCTTCAGCACCAGTCCGCCATGCGTCCACGAACGGGTCGCTGCACATGGTCACTTCAACCGGGAGCCAGGTCTTGCCGTCCTCGATAATCAAGTCCTGTGGACGCGCAAAAGCCCGCCCGATCCCGTCCGGTGGCACGTCCAGTTGTACAGCGGCGTAGATATGGCCGGGGGTGGTGATGAACGCCGTGTGCGCGCCGACTGACTCCAGGAGGGAGCAATAGAGCACGGTCAAGTCGCTGCAATTGCCCGCGCCGTAGGAGAGCTCCTCTTGCGGGAAAAGAACACTGTCGACGACGGAGGCATTGTGGAGCACGTCGCTAAAGGGCGTGTTGGGATTTGTCGAGTACCGAAGGCCCTTGACGCGGAGAGCCTCATGCATGGACATTGCGGCGATCAGCCACTTGTCGATCTGGCCGCTTGGGACATCGGAGGTGACGGCAATTGCGTTCTTCCCCAACGTGAGGACCAGGGGGTCGTTCGGTGTGACGAATGTGGCAGCCTTGCGGGTATCGTCCCAGGTGATGTTGTTGCGGTTGTTGATCCGAATGATTTCCGTAAAATCCCTGGAGTAGGGCTGCCCATTGAATACGAAGCCAACCGTGACTTTCGCGGAAACCTTCGTGGCCTCGGTGATCTTGAGCACCTGCTCGGAGAAAAGGGCACGGATCGCCACATCCTGCCGCGCCCCCGGATCGAGCCTCGCCAGACTGAGAAGCCGTGTGGGATTGTCCATATAGCTATTCACGTAGAAATCGATCGTCACATCCGTCAGGGGTGAGCTCTCCAGGTTATGGAGAGTGAAGGCTCCAAACGGCTGCGTGTCATAGAGCTTGAATTGCGCTGGGAAAACCGCCGCGAATTGATCCGCGAGGAGCTCGACACCCTTGATGGCCTTCTGCCCGTCGGCTGACTGCCGCAAAGGCAGGCGTACACCGGAAAACAGGGAAAGACCAAAGCCTCCCCATGCGTTGATGTCCCAGCGATACGAGGCATCGAGACCGAGATTCATGATCGACCCCAGGGCTGCTGAAAGCTCGAGCCCGCCCTTCACGAACGGGCCACCTCCCTGGCCCGAGCCGTCGGACAGGAATCCATAGGTGTACCCACCCAACACGTAGGGTGTCAGCTGCAAAAAGGGCGGCAGCCGGATCGGAATGCCGAGACCGGCGCCCGCGCGCAGGAGGCTGACGGAACCAAGGGTGGCCAGCGGAACATAGTCGTAGCCGATGGCGATTCGCGGGGACACTATCGGCATGATTCCGTCGATCCCCGCGACAAGCTCGGCGCCGGCCCCATAGGAGAAGTATCCGGCGGTCGGCCCGATCGGCATGGTTGCACCGGGGGAAAGACTGAGCGATAGGGCGCGCGTATCTTGCGCGTATGCGAAGAGGGGAAGAATCAGGCACAGGACAAGAGTTGCCGCCCTACGCACTCGTCGCCTCCCAAGACTCCGCGGCTGGTCAATGCAAGCTTGAGTCATTGGGAAATATATTATTACTAAATCGAAAAAACCATATATAGAATTGACGGAACGTTCTGTCCGCCCGCGGGACCGGCGGTGCACCGTGCACCTGCCCTCTAGACGGGCCCCCGGCCTCCGATTCTCCATCTCCAATGGGGACGAGCGAAGGTGGGCCGGTTCCCTTCACCGTGGGAATGCGCGCCGCCAGGGCTCATGGGATTTGCCACGACAGCCGCTCCCTCGATCCAGACATTGATGTTGCGGGCCACCTCCGCGTCCATCGCGATGCTCGCCCCGTCGCACTCGATGACGTAGGAAGGATACTCCTGGTGCAGCTTCACGGTCGTACCGGGGCGGATCTGCAACGAATTGAGCCGATGCATCTGCTGATCGTTTCGCGTGTAGACGTAAGCCACACGGGCGGTCTGGCCTATCTTGAGCTCCGTGAGGGGAACGATGATCTGCTGCACGTAGCGCGCGGAAACCTTGCAGCACTCCCCTTCGGGAATGGGAAAGCCGTGAGGGCACTCGCGCGGATGGCCCAGAAGGGTGCAGATGCCGTCGACGATTTCGGTGGTGAGGATGTGCTCGAACTCGCACGCCCCGGATTCGAACTCGCGGCCCATCACGTCGTGGATCAGGCGCTCCCCGATCCGATGCGCGCGGATGAGACGCTGAGCGGAGCGGGTGCCGGCCTCGCTCAGGGCGATGAGATCGCCGTTCAGAAGCACGAGGCCGTCCGCGGCCAAGCGCGTAAGATCCTCCTCACGGAAGCGTTCACCCAATGTTTCGCGCAGGTTGGTGATGGTCGAGGCATCGCGCTCCCTCAGCTGCCACAGGCATTCCAGTGTCTCATCGCGGTCCGTGATTCTGTTCATGACTACAAGGCCCCTCCCGCGAGCGTGAGAACCGCGTGCACGGCACCCGTGTACACGAGCGACGCGCAGTAGATTGATACGACCATGATGATCGCCGCTCGCGCCCCCACCTCTTTGAACATGGCGGCGATATTGGCGAAGCACTGTGCGAATGTCGTGAGCAGGACCACCGCCACGACGCTCTGAAGGCCCGAGAGCTCTCCGGCCCGCGCCATGCGCAGAATCATGCCCGCGGCCGCCTCGCTGCGCGCCAGGGTGAGCAGCAGCGCGTCCACCATGTCCAGCGGCAACCCCAGCCACTGCGTCATGAATGGCTCGAGGGCCTTCTTCAACAGCGCGAGAATGCCCAGTTTTTCGATGGCGAACATGGCGAGGGCCGCGATCAGGAATATGGGAATCGCTTCCTTCAGGAACCAGAGCAGCCGATACCCGGTCTTGCGCGCCACCGCGCCGACATGGGGCAGGCGGATCGGAGGGAGCTCCTGGATGAAATCGCTTTTCGTGTCACCGGGTATGACGCGATTGAGGATGAGCCCGGCGGCCAGCTCGATGATGCCCAGGAACCCGAAGGCGAGGAGGAAGTATCGAACGCCGTGCTGGCCGAGAATGGCGATGGATAACCCCATCTGCGCCGAGCAGGGAATGGCGAATGCGATGAGGGACACGACAATGAGCTTTTCCTTGCGCGAGGAAAGGTTGCGGGCCGTCATCGTGGCCATGGTTTTGCATCCGAACCCCAGCACAAGGGGGATGACGGCGTTGCCCGTGATGCCAAGGTGTCCGGCAATCCTGCGCGTGAGGATGGCGAGGTTGGGGAGGTAACCGATGTCCTCCAGAAGACCGAAGACCATGAAGAACACGGCCAGGATAGGAAGCACGGTGGTGAGGGAATTGAACAATCCGAGGGTCAGGAGGCCGTGGGGTCCGATGATCATGTCCTTCCAGAACCCGTTGGGCATCAATCGCCCCACATACGCAACAAGGGGATCGGTCAGGCTGGTGGTGAGGAAAAGCGAGAGAGCACCCGCCACCTGGACCACCATGACATAGATCAGAGCGAGGAAGAAGGCGAGAATGGGAAGCCCGTAGATGGGGTGGCGGCACATGCTGGCGAATGTCTCGGAAAATCGTTGCCGCCGCGGCTTCGCATCCCGGGTGGCAACCTGATCGCTCACATCATCCACCCACCGCGCGCGCCTCTCGCCGACGACCAGCGACGTCATGCCGGGGAGATGCCGCCGCATCGCGTCCAGCACGGGGGCGCGCAGCTGGTCACGATCCGCGTCCGAGGAGAGCATCTCGCCGAAGGAGGGGTCGTTCTCAAGGAGCAAGAGCGCGGCGGCGCGGCCCGCGTGAAAGCCGGCCGGCAGGAAGGGGGCGATGCCCGTCGAGGCGTGCTCGATCGCGTCATCGAGATCCGGTCCGAATACGGGGGGGTGGGGCGCGCTTGGCGCGCCGCGCAGCAACCGACGCAGCTCGGGGATCCCGGCACCGGGCCGTGGTGAGGAAACGACGGGAGCTCCGACAATGCGCGCCAGGGCCCGCGTCTCGATGGTGCGTCCGTGGCGCGCGCTTTCCCCCACGGCCGTCAGCACGAGGATGAGGGGAAGCCCGAGGCCGAGGAGGTCGGCGCTGAGCAGGAGGGATTCGCGGAATCGGTTGGCATCCACGCATTGAACCAGGACGTCGGCGGCGTTCGTGAAAAGACGGGCCCGGACCACCATCTCTTCCTCGGATTGGATATAGAGCCCGTGCAGACCGGGGGTGTCGGTGACCTCCCAGTCCTCCCCGTCCACCGTGCAACGGTAGGTGGTGATCTCCACGGTTGTTTGCGGGTAGTTGGAGACGAGGGCGTAGGCACCGGTGAGGCTGTTGCAGAGCTGTGTCTTGCCGCTGTTGGGCAGGCCCACGATGCAGATCCGTTTCACCGCGGATGGCTGCAACCTATAGCGGTGGCTATAGTTGCGATTGCGATTCATTCGCAATCTGGGGACGCGCTCGAGATGCCCGATCCGTTCCATGCCTGCGCCTATCTCTTTCCCGCGGCGCTACAATCCGCGCAGTAACCCTTGATTGCCAGTCTGTGTTCCACCGGTTGAAATCCGTGCGCCCGACACACCTTCGTTTGCAGGCGCTCCAGAGCATCGTCCTTGAACTCGATCACCGTGCCGCACGCCACGCATTCCAGATGATCGTGGTGCTGGTGCCCCCAGGCATGCTCGTAGCGTGCCCGACCGTGCGCCGGCAAGGTCTCGCTGATGATGCCGCTTTTCACGAAAAGCGGCAGCGCGCGGTAAATTGTCGCCGCCGAAAGGGAGGCGCCGCTCAGTCTCAGGATGTCGTGCAGCTCATCCGCGTCGAAGTGACCCTCGGTGGCCAGAATTCCGCCCAGGATCGCCTCGCGTGCGGTCGTGAAGGGGAGACCTCTCTCCTTCAAATAGCCGCGAAAGCGCTCTGCCGGTTCCATATCTGCGATTGATTATCGTTCGCAAGTTTGATCTCTTTGCCCGCCCGTGTCAACAGGTTTTGGAAAAATAGTGGCGCGGGCATTGAGGTGGCCAAGCCGCCTGTGCCAGACTGGGACGCCATGAGAATGCTGGAGGCCCTGATCATCGTCATCACCGGGCAATTGACCCTCGCGGCGGCGATCATGGGCCCGCGCCGACCGCGCTGGAGCCAGCTCCTTCCCGCCCTGCCCGGCGCCCTCGTCCTTGCGCATCTGCTCCTCGAGGGCGGCCGCTGGCAGATGATGCCGGCGTATGCGGTCGTCGCGGGCCTCTGCGTTTTTGGGATCGTACGCTGGGCTCGGCCGGCGCGTGAACCCGGCCTTGTCGGACGCGCCGTGGCCAGGACCGCGGCCGTTTTCGGGTTCCTTCTGGTCATGAGCAGCGCGGTCGCCGACATCCAGCTTCCCGTGTTCGTCTTGCCAACGCCGACCGGCCCGGCCGCGGTCGGGACCACGGCGCTCGTTTTCACCGATCAGGCGCGGCGAGAGGAGCTTTCGGATGATCCATCAGCGATGCGGACGATTCCGGTTCAGATCTGGTACCCCGCTTCGGTGACGCACAATGCACGTCGGGCTTCCTACCTGGGGGATCCTTCAAGAATCGGCGCCGAGCAACTGCGAAAAGCCGGGCTTCCTTCATTCACAGCGCGCCACCTCCGTTTGGTCCGAACCCATTCCTGGGAGAACGTGCCCGTGGCCGCGGGGCAGCCCGCGTACCCGATACTGCTCTTCTCACACGGTGATGGCATGCCGCTGGGCCAGAACACCGCCCTCATGGAAGAGCTTGCCAGCCACGGCTACGTCGTGGTGAGCATCGGACATCCCTATCAGAGCATCGTGGTGTATCCTGATGGCCGGCTCGTCACGTATCGACAGGCGGCGGGGCGCATGAAAGAGATCGCGGCCATGAACAAGCCAGCGCGGGATGCGCGACTGCCCAGCCCGTATACCCTCACGCCGGCCGAGCGCGCGCAGCTTGCCGTGCGCGCCGTTTCACTCCAGCCCGGCGAGGACTTCCTGGCGCGCATGTGGTCGGCCGACATCCGATTCGTCCTGGACGAGCTTGCCGTCCTCGAGGCTGCCCCGAGCGGTCTTTTTGCCGGACGCCTGGACATGCGCCGTGTCGGCGCGCTGGGGCATTCTTTTGGCGGCGCCGCATCCGGGCAAGCGTGTCTCGATGATCCGCGCATCGGTGCCGGCCTCAACATGGACGGGTTGCAGAGCGGGGACATGCTGCGGCGTCCCATCGGAAAGCCATTTCTGTTCATGAACGAAGACCGGTTGGACGGATTGAGCGATCCGTTCTACGCCTCCTCGACCGGGCCGGCCTACGAAGTGATCATCAAGGGCGCCGTCCACGACAGCTTCACCGACATGGTTCTCTGGTCTCCATTCTCCGTGGGACGGGCCGGCGGCGATCTCGAAGCGGCCCGCGGCCTACGCATCGTCAACGCGTACGTTCTCGCGTTTTTCGATCGTTACCTGAAGGGCGTTGCAGCGCCGCTCCTCGACGCATCACCCGCGCCGTATCCCGAGGTCACAATCCGCGAGCGTCTGACGACGCGCCCCTGAACCGTTCAGCCCGCCTGTGCCGCCCCTCTTTCCCCGTTCGACTCGGGATGCTTCACCATGCGTGGCATCAGCCCCCGATCCATGCTCTTGCACCCGCCGGCCTCGTCTATGGTGGTCTGCATGACCTCGCGGGTGCGACGGGCGAGATCGCGGGCGGCTCGCTTCAGGAAGGGCGCTCCGGGCAGATCCCGAGCGGAGGAGAGTAACGCCAGCGGGGGAAGGATCGGCGCGCCGATGACCATGGTCACACGGGGTGGCACGCGCAGTGTGCGTCCGAGTAGGCGAAAGGTGGTCTTTCCACGCCAGAGTCGTTCATGGAGAACCGTCGTTACCGGAACCACGGGCAGGCCGAGACGACAGGCAAGAAGAAAGGCGCCGGGATGGAAAGCACGGATGGTTTGACTGTCCCGGTAGCATTCACCTTCAGGAAAGAAGTGGAGAAAGCCGAGACGTGCCACGGCCTCGCGTGCGGCGTTTTCAAGGCTGCGCATTGCGTCGGGGGTTTCGGGGATGGGCACGCCGCCCAGGAGACGGACAAAAGTGCCCAGCGTCGGCACGAGGGCCGTTTCTTCCAGCATCGTGAAATAGGTGCGGCGCGGGCGAATGGCGTGTGCGATGATCCCGGGATCGAGGAGCAACGTATGGTTACTCACGAGAATTCCCGCGCGAAGATCCCGCAGATGTTCACGTCCCCGCATGCGTAGCGAAAACATGAGCCAGCTGATCATCCTCATCGGGGCCAAAACCATGTGGTACACGAGCGTGAAAGGAACAAATGAGGGGCGGAAGCTCACGAGGGGCCCGCCTTTGCGATACGCCATGAGGTACCTCCTAATGAAGCGAGCGGCCCTTCCAGACCACTCCGTGGCCGTTTGCGGCCTGCGCTATGCTCCACCAGGCCATGTAGAGGAGGTGGAGAAACAGGACCGGATAGAGAAAGGGGGTCCACCAGCGCAGCCCTCGATCGTAAAGGACGAGTGACCAGGCCACGAGGAAGAGCCCCACGCAGAAAAGGCTCAGCGTGATGCCCGTGTTTCCCGTGAAGATTTGAATCGGGACAAGGGCCAGCGGCAGGATCACGAATCCCACGAGGAGTGTTATGGCGGCGACGAAGAGGAGCGACCTGTTGCGCGCGAGGTCGTAGATGTTCTTGGAGATGCCGTTGAACGAGGCGCTATACCCGTCGTACATCCGGCAGCGCACGTGATGGCGCATGTCGAGGAACACCTCGCGAAATCCGGCCCGCTTCAGCTCGCGTGCAATGGCCAGATCGTCGCTGATCGTGGAGCGTACAGAAGCATAGCCGCCGACGGACTCGAACGCCGTTCTACGAAACATGATGACTTGTCCGATGGCGAAGGAGAGCGCCGGAGCCGGCAGCAGGGTTATGAGCCACAGGGGGAGAAGCATGGCCGACATGATGTAGGTGGCCGGCACGATGCACTGCTCCCCGAGGCTGCCCAGATCTTGCTGCACATAGCCAGAAAGGAAGTCCGAACCGTGGGCCTCCATGTTCGTGACCGCCCATGCCAGGCTCTCGGGGCCGTGCACCGTATCCGCGTCGGTGAAAAGCAGATATTCCCCTTGCGCGGCGGCCCCCAATTGCTGCATGGCGTGCGGTTTGCCTAGCCACCCGTCATCCCCGAGCGGTTCACCTCTCATCGCCTGCACCCGATCCGGATAGCGCGTCGCAAAGTCGGAAATGATCCGCCACGTGCCATCGGTGGACTGGTCGTCGAGCACGGTGATCCGATAGTCCGTGTACGTCTGCTTCAGAAGTGAGTCCAGACATCGGCCTATGTTCTTTTCCTCGTTGCGGGCCGGAACCAGGACCGAGACGAGGTGACCTGCACGAATGCGGGGCCGTCGGGAGCTCGAACGCAACCACGCAATGTTGGAAAGCGAGAGGAAGAGGAAATACAGGGTACCCGCAACGGCCAGGAACCGCGCGGCGTGGTGGAAAAAGTCAAAAAGGAGGATCATGGACGCTCCTTTGTGCATCGACAGTCAATGCATAGACAGACTATGTAAAAATATCGAAAATGAGCGGGAAATGTCAATCTGCCTATGCAAGGCGATTTTTATGCGCCGTTATGTCGATGAGTCAGTATGATCGGTGGAATTACACAAGGTGCGGATCCGGCGCGGTCGCTGGACGCGTTGGCAGCCATGCTGCAGAACACGCAGGACCAGGCCATGCAGCTTGCCGACAAGATGCTGAAGGCAGGCATACAGCAGGCGGTTCAGGATTCCTCGGTTGGCACCCTCATCGACACGTCGGCCTGACAAGCGCGTGCACCCGAACACGGGAAAGGCCGCGCGCGGGGCATCGGCCCGCTCGGGGCGTGCGCCCCATCTTGGCACGCTTCCGCGGGGGCTGCTACACTTCGCAACTATGACTGACACCGGCGCTGTTTCGCGTTCGCTGGACAGAACCCTTCTGTTCAAGCTCATACTCCTGGCTCTGCTCTATGCGCTTTTCCCGCTCGCCGAAGTGTTTCTCTTCCTTTATTTGGGGAACCTTCTGGGCAACTATCTCCTGCTTGTCCTCACCGTCGTGGCGGGTGTGCCGGGGGCTTTCATCGCACTCGATCAGGCCCGACGCGACGTGGCGCATCTGCGCCAACGTTTGAGCGAAGGACGAGACACGGCCCGCGAGCTGGGCGAACTGGCGGCTCTCCTCGTCGCTGCCGTCTGTCTCATCACTCCCGGCTTCCTGACCGACATCGTCGGCTATGTGCTGCTTGTCCCGGGGATTCGCCGCAGCGTCAGTCGACGCTTTGCCCGGCTCGTCGAAAAGCACGACAAGGAGATCTACGATCGATTGCGCCTCTCGTCACTATGACCGGACACGACGGTTTTAGAGCTTGAAGATCCGGTAGCCGAGCAAGAGGATCAGATAGTAGAGATAAGGGAACACCGCCACCACGCGCCACGGGCGGCGTCCGATTCCCGTGAGCACGCCCAGCCCCGCCGCATGGAGCTTCCGTGAGGGCTGTTTCTCCCGACCCTCGAAAACTTCAAAGCAGTTTCCGCCCCAAAGCGAGATGCCGGGGTTCATCTCTTTGCGGTGTCGATTGATCCATTTGTCCTTCCCCGGCACCCCGGTGCCGACGAGCACCATGGAGGGAGAGGATTTCTTGATAGCCGTGACGATGTCACCTTCGACCTGCTTTGGAAAGTATCCATAAAATCTGCCAACAACACGCACGCCGTGGAAGGATCCTTTGAAATTCTCTTCCGCGACCTCGAGAACCTCCTTGCGTGATCCCAGGAGGTAGACCGTGCCTTTGGTTTTCTCGACGACGCTGAGGATCCTGATGGTCTGCTCGAATGTGTTGAAAAGGCTCAAGGACCCGGCGCCGAGGAATTTCGCCCCCTGGACGATGGGAAGTGAGACCGGCAGGATCAGGGAGGCGTCGCGCAAACAACGCATCAATTCAGCATCGTGCCGCGCGCGCAACAGCCCCCTCAGCGAGAGGAATACGATTTGATTGTGCTGCCCATTGTCGAGCAGCCGCTCGATGGCCGCTCCTGCCTGATCGGGATCTACGATATCCACGGGAACATCGAGCACTTTTGTCCGTTTCACTGTCAGGGAACTGGTATCCACGCTTCTTTCTCCTGCAAAATCGTTGTCACGGCTCCGAGGGCGTACGTCGCGGCGGTTTCCACGCGCAAGACGCCGCCGCCCAGATGGACGGGTTTGAATCCCGCGGCCTCGAGAAGCATCGCCTCTTCGTCCGAGAGTCCGCCCTCGGGACCGATGAGCGCCGCCACCCGCGATGGACCCCCGGCGAGAAGCCCATGCAAGGTCATGGTGCCCCGTGGCTTTTCGTGGAAAAAAAGGGCCGTTCCCCAATCTTCTCCGGCTTGGGCGATCGATGCAAGACTCCGCGGACCTTCGATGGCGGGCAGGCGCGGCGCGCCGCTCTGCTGAACGGCCTCCCGCGCAATCGCGAGAAGACGCTCCCGGCGGCCATCCCCTTCTTCCGGGCGAACCACGCAATGCTCGCTTACGACGAGCACGATCCGGCTCACACCGGTTTCCGTCGCCTGGCGGACAATCAAATCGATTTTGCGCCCCTTTGGCAAGCACTGGAGCAGTGTTATCTCCGGAGCCGCGACGGTCACCGGCGATTCCGCCCCTTCCGTTCGCGCGAGTGCCACCTCGCAGGAAGACTCACCGACGGCGAGCACGGTCATGAGGTAACGACCGCCGGAGACGTCCACGGCGGGCAGGATTTCTCCGCCGTGCATCCGCAGCACGCGCGCGAGGTAGCGGTGATCCCCGCCGTTCAGTGTGATGCGGGGCTCCCCGGCATACCTCTTGGGCAGGAGAAACTGTCTCATACGCTCGTATCCTTCCCGTGACTGGCCTCCTCCGGATCCGCGCAGGGCCCGGAGGAGCGTATGAAACCTATATTTTCGCGCCGATCGCGCCGGTTTGGATCGCCTTTACGGCTGCCTGCATTACGATGTCGAAGTCCAGATCGTAGAGAGGGGGATTATTGTTCGTGACTTCGAGCTGCGTGCGCACCAGCCTCCTCAGGTAGCGGTCGCTCAGCACGTTCCCTTTTGCGTGCATGTCGGTGACGAACTTCGCTATTTCCGCTTCGCTCGGGGTCGGGTGCGCTTTTGCGAAGTTCTTCACGTCATTGCCGTTCAGGATGTCGTTCAGAGACTTCGTTTCCGCGTCGGTCAGGGCCGGCGTCGGGATGGCGACGTCCGGCGCAATTCCCTTTTTGTCGATGGACTCGCCGGTTTGCGCCCCGTTGGGGGTGTAATAACGGGAGGTGGTGAGACGGAACCCTCCATCACCGAGTGCCTCGACGGATTGGACGGACCCCTTGCCGTACGTCGTCTCGCCCATGAGCGTGGCACGGTGGTAGTCTTTGAGGGCGCCCGAGACGATCTCGGCGGACGAAGCGGTGTACTTGTCCACCAGCAGGATGACCGGAATCTTGGGATCCACGATCATGCGATTTTTCCGCGCCATATAGGTGACGTTCTCGCTCTCCACGCGCACGCTCTTGCGCTGGACGATCAACCCGTCGTCGATGAAGAGGTTCGCTACGTCGACCCCGGAGTTCAGAAGACCGCCGGGATTCCCGCGCAGGTCGAAAATCATCGAGGTGTAGCCCGCGTCCTGGAAGGACCGTATGGCCGCCCGACATTGCTCGGCTGATTGCGGCGTGAACTCCGTCAGCCGCAGATATCCGATCTTGCCCGGCATCATGGTGTACTTCACCGTCTGCAACTGGATGATCTCGCGCGTGATCGTCGTATCGAATTGGACCGTGTCGCCGCGGCTTATCGTCACCTTGACGTCGGTCTTCGGCTCACCGCGCAGCTTGTCCCGGATGGCGTTGAGGCTCAGATCCGCCACCGAGTCCCCGTCAACCTTGATGATGACGTCTCCGGCGGTGATGCCGGCGCGATAGCCGGGCGTCCCGTCCAGTGCGGCCACGACTTGGGCCCCCACCTTGTCCAGCTTCGTGATCTCCAGGCCCACGCCGCCGAAGCTGCCCGTGGAGACGTCGGACAACGAGGTCCAATCGCTTGCGGCGAGATACATCGAATAGGGGTCGCCCAGCGCATCGAACATGCCCTTCAGGGCGCCCTCGTAAAGGATCTTGGGCGTCGCCTTGTCCGCGTCCACGTACGTGTCACGGATCTGGCGGTAGACCTGGCCGATCGTACCGAGATAGGCCTGGGTCTCGTCTTCGCTGCTGCCCGCAAGAAGGCGTGGCGACAACGCGAAAAATGCCAGTGCGGCCAAAAGGACCGCCGTCACGACGGTCCAAACGATTCGCTCGCGCGAGCCGATTTGTTTCATTCCAAATACTCCCCGCGGGCATTCTAGACGCGCTGCCCGTGTTGTCAATGTACAGTATTCCGCCGCCGGCTGGAATCGCCCGCGCGGCTCTTCGGTATTGACCACGCATTGCCCTCGCCGATAGACTCATGCCGTCCATGAAGACTCAGCGCGCGTTGCTTCTGGCCGGTTCCTTCTGGGAGCTGGCCCGTTTTTTTCTCATGCTTCTGCTGCTCGCGCAGCTTCTGGGTCCCGTCGCGGGCGCCGGCACCTGGATGTACCCCTGGCTTCTCATGGTCGGGTCGGGCAACCTTCTGATTGCCGGCGGCGAAGTCATGCTCGCCCTGTTTCCCCAACGCTACGCGGGCCTGCCGGCATTTCTTCGGCTGGGAAAGGGTCTGAGCGTGTTTTCCTTCTTCCTTCTCTTCGTATCGGGGGCCGCGCGCATCATCGCGGGTCAATCCACCGTGCGGATCGCTGGAATCGGTGTCCCGCCGATTGGCATTCTGATGGTCGTCTTCGTTTTCGATCTTCTCTTCCTCGGCGTGCTTCTCCTGTGGCGCAGCGGCACCGGCAGCGGCACGCTCGGGGATCCACCGAGCTCACCGAAGCTTCCGGAGTATCGGGAGACGGAGGTGGACAATTACCACTAGACCGCCGGCGCTTGCCGCATGAATCACGTTCCGATTCGCAGGATTCTCGCACTCGTTCTCTCTTTTCTGCCGGCCCTGGCCTTCGCCCAGAGTCCCACGGATCTTTTATTCTCCCCACCCCAGTGGGACTACGGTTCCCTCGCGCAGGGCGAGCATGCTTCACTCACTCTGACCGTCGCCAATGCCGCGCCGACCCCCGTCACCGTCACGTTCATACCCACGTGCAGCTGTCTCACCGTTGACCCCGCCACGCGCGTCATTGCGGCCTCCGGGCGAGCCACGTTCAGTCTCACGTATGACTCCACCGACGACACCGGCATCACATGGCGGGGGTACATCGTCCGCTCCACCGCGCCCGGCGCAAAGGATGGGCAGTATCTGCTGCACGGTGTGGTCCGTCAGCATCGTGAGTTTTCCTCCTGGTCCAACGTGCCGTCCAATGCGTCCGACACGGCGGGCTTCGGCGCGGGTATCGCGGTCACCTACTATTACACCCCGGGTTGCCGCAGTTGCGAGGAGTTTCTCTCCGTGGAGCTTCCCCGCATCGAAAAAGAGCTCTCGGTGAAGATACAGCTCACGAAGAAGGACGTGCTGGATCCGGCTTCGTACGAGGAGCTCGCACGATTCGCCGATTCGGTGGGCGCGACGGTGAGCGCCATTCCCGCGCTGCGCCTCGGGGGCACTCTCCTTCAAGGCGATGCCGTGATTCGGGCCAATCTGCGCGGCGCCTTGTCGGCCCTTGCATCGGCGCGGGGCCAGAGCGTCAGCTCGGCGGCGAGCGCCGGATCCGCGGGAGGTTCACCGCTGACCGACCGCCTGTCCATCGTGCCTGTATTTCTTGCCGGTCTCGTGGACGGCATCAATCCCTGCGCGTTTACGACACTCATTTTCCTTCTGGCATCACTCGCGCTCGCGGGTCGGGGGCGACGCGAGGTGCTCGTGATCGGCGCGGTCTTTTCTTTCGCCGTCTTTCTGACCTATTTCCTGGTCGGGTTGGGCTTTTTTGCCGCCTTGCGGGCTGCCTCGGCGGTCTCACTCGTGTCCGTCATTCTCCGATGGGTCCTCGTCGCGGTTCTGGTCGTCTTCGCGGGGCTGTCTGTATACGATTACACTCTCATCCGCAAAGGCAGGGCCACCGAAATGCTCCTGCAGCTCCCCAACGTGCTGAAGAAGCGCATCCATGCTTCCATTCGCACACGTGTTCGTACCGCGGCCCTCATTGGAAGCTCCCTGGTTCTCGGATTCCTCGTGTCGATATTCGAGTTCGCCTGCACCGGTCAGGTCTACCTTCCGACACTCGCCTATCTGGCTCGGGTGCAGAAGGGGTTGAACGCAATTGGCCTGCTTCTGCTCTACAATCTCGTTTTCATTGCCCCGCTTTTGGTCGTTTTCGGAATGACCTATGCCGGCGTGGGTTCCGCGCGCATCACGCAGACATTTCAAAAGCACATGGGTACGGTGAAGTTGGCCCTCGCCGTTGTCTTCGTTGGGCTCGCCGTGTTCACCCTTGTCGGATGAGATGCCTTCGTCTATGCTTGCGTGAAGGGGGAGGATTCCTCGGCACCCGTGTGCTCGGCGCCTCACCCAACCAACGGGCAAGCGAATGACGATAAAGGGCGATCTTAAGCTCGAAATCGACGAAATGGGCCTCGAGGTCCGCATCACCATCACACCTGACGAGAATGGAGCGGAGCTTTCTCCCGAAAGCCTCCAGGCCATGTTCGCCGAGAAGAAGGTGCGTTCCGGCATCGACACCGAAGCCATCGACAAGGCCTTCCGTACCCTGGCCCGCAAAAAGGCCGAGCCGGTCAGTTTTGTTGCGGCGGCAGGCACGCAGCCGACGCCCGGCACTCCTGAGAGCGTCATTTTCGAGGCCGCCCCCTACCCCGATCGCCTTGCCACCGTGGCCGCTACAGTCCTCGCGGCGGCGCCGCTTCCGCGCGGCTTTCGCCTCCGGGAAGAGAAGGTAAAAAGAGAAAGAAAGGTATTGAAGAAGAGCGCGCTCCCGTTTCTCCCTCCCAAGGAACAGATCGAAATCGTCATGGAGAAGCGCATCGTTCGGGAGGACGTCGAGATCGACCCCACGGTAACGGACACGGGTTTTGTCCGCGAGGGCTCCATCGTGGCGCGCGTGAAGCCCGGCACGCAGGGCAAGGAAGGCAAGAACGTTTTCGGTCGGCTCGTCTCTACGCCGCGCTCGTCGCAGGAGGGATTTCTCTGTTGCGCGGGTCTCACGCGGACAGGGGCGGAGATCAAGGCGGACGTGACCGGATTCCTGCGCCGCGGCGACAACTGGGCCGAGATCATCGCATTCCGCGATCATGTCCTGGATCTGAGCGCCTCCCGCGACGGGCTGACCTGCCTCCTCTCCTTCACGCCGGGCGACCCGGCCGCTCCTCCTCCCACCGCCGTCGAAGTCACCGCGCTTGCCGCCACGAAAGGATTCGCCGCGGCGGGATTGCTGCCCTCGCCGGAAATCGATGCGATGCTGAAGTCAGCCATAACGCGGGCGCAGCCTCTTTCGAACGTCTCCCTTTCACCGGTGCTGAATGGGGTGGCATTGGTCACCGTTTCCGCCGACAAGCTGAAAGCGGTTCTCTATTTGCGAAAAAGCCGCGGCGGCGGCACCCCGCTCACGCCAGCGGCGGCAAGCGAGGCAATTCGTTCCAGCAAGGTCAAAGGGTTCGCCCCCGACACGGTCCGCAGGGATTTGTTGGCCTTTTTTGCCGGCAAGGCGCCCGAGCTTACCGATTACGTACTGGTCTCCGGTCGGCCGCCGAAAGGCGGCACACCGCCAAAGATCGAATGGAAAGCCCTCTTCCTGCCCGCCGAAGAGACGGCCGTGATAAAGGCCGCGGCCGCGGCCAACAAGGACGGGCTTTCCTCCCTTTCTTCTCTGGCTCAGTTCCCGGCGGCCAAGGTCGAGGCGGTCGCCCGGGTCCGTCCGGATTCCGAGGTGTTGAAAGTCGTCACATCGACCGGTGGCGAGCCGGGACTGGACGTCTATGGAGCGGCCATTGCCCCAGGAAGCGCCGGTCTCCCCGAGATCCGCCTCTTCGAAAGCCTTGCCATGCGCAAGGACCTCGTTGTCGCCACCAAAGCGGGCATATTGGAGAAGGGGAGCGACGGCACGGCGATACTCCTCCGTGTGCGTCCCCACAAGGACGCCGAGCTGCTCGTGATCATCTCCCCTGATCGCATGCGCGCCTCTCTTTCCTTCTCGCCACCTGAAGGAGACGGAAGCCGGATCACCTCGGACGACGCTCTGGCACGCATAGGGGCTGCCGGAGTCAAGCGCGGATTCAACGAGGAGCGCCTTCATACGGCCCTCAACAGCATCGGCCGCAACGAACCGCTCATCGACTTCCTCATGGCGGAAGGCCGCCCACCCCAGCAGGACACGAAGAAGCGCGTCACGTTTCACGTCCGGGTGGCCACGGGCAAGTCCGTGACGGTGCGCAAGGACGGAAGCGCCGACTACAAGAATCAGGATCGCATCACGCGGGTGCGGAAGGGGGAATTGATCGCCACCATACAACCCCGCGATCCGGCTACCGAGGACGGGTGGGACGTCACGGGCATTGCCATTCCGCTGCCCCGTGAGTCGCAGGAGACCTTCAAGGCGGGCCGGGGAGTCCGCGAGGACGTGCAGCAGGACGGAAGCATTCGATTCACCGCCGAGGCGGCCGGGGAGCTGGTACGAGACGGGGCCACGCTTTCCATCATGGAGGCCCACAACGTCACCGGGGATGTCGGCCTTGCGACCGGCAACATCAATTTCCCGGGCAATGTCCGCATCAGCGGCTCCATCAAATCAGGATTCACGGTCATGGCCGGCGGTGTCCTCGAGGTGGCGGAGGGCGTGGAAGCGGCCCTCCTCTCGGCCGACGGCTCCATCACGGTCGGACAGGGCATCAAGGGGGAAGGACGGGCGATCGTCCGAACGAAGCGAGACATCGTGAGCGGCTTTGCCGAACGGTCGGTGCTCCTGGCCATCGGCGACGTGCACCTGCGCGGCCCCTGTGTTCGCAGCCAGGTGAAGTGCCGCGGCAAGCTCATTCTCGATTCGGAAAAGGGCGCCCTCGTGGGCGGGGAAGTGCGCGCCAGTCATGGGGCAAGCGTGCACAACCTCGGCTCGCCGGGCGGCGCCCACACCATCATCTCCTTCGGTCAGGATTTTCTCGTCAAGGACCAGATAGAACGGGAGGATCGTGAAGTGGCGACCCTCACCAAGAAGGTCTCGGATCTGGACATGGAAATGCTCGTGCTGGAGAAGCGCGTGGAAGCCAATGCGAGCGCCGCGGGGGCCGTCGTGGCGCAATCCCAGGATGCCGCGGCTCTGGGGCGCGCGCGCGCCGGGAAGCTCTCGGCCATGAAGCTCATGGAGCAGCGCAAGCTGCGCCTGATAACGCTCCACGACAAGTACGACGAGCACATCCCGTCGGAGATCGTGGTGCGCGGCACCCTGTATCCCGGTGTGGTGCTGGAGAGTCACGGCCGTCGCTATGAAACGAACGTGGAAAAGAAGATGATCACCTTGCATTTCGATCCCGCGCAAGGCAAGATCGTCGAGAAGCTCTGAGCCTCGAGGAGGTCCCATGCTCGCGTTTCTGCAATTCCCCTCCTGGATCCGACCCGAAATCATTCCCGGCCTGCCCATCCGCTGGTACGGGTTCATGTATCTCGTCGCGTTCGCGATCACCTACCTCCTGTTCACCTGGCAGCTGAAGAAGCGCTCCATAACGCCGGAAAAGGACGTGGTGCTGGACATGTTCTTCTGGGCGATCGTCGGCCTGCTCGTCGGCGCCCGCGCGTTTGCCGTCACCATTTATGATTCCACCGGCTACTATTTCCATCATCCGCTGCAGATCATCCTGCCCTTTTCCGTCATTGACGGAAAACTGCGCATGACCGGCATTGCCGGCATGTCCTACCACGGGGGAATCGTCGGCACGAGTATCGCGATCATCACGTTTCTGAAGGTGAAAAAGCTGGATGTCCTGGACTGGTCGGACATGCTCGTGGCCGGTATTCCGCTGGGCTATACCTTCGGAAGGCTCGGCAACTTCATAAACGGCGAGCTCTATGGGCGCATCACCCACGTCGCCTGGGGTATGGTGTTTCCCAACGCCGAAACTTTCGCCGCCAATCAACCGTGGGTGCGCGACTTCGCCGCTTCCGTTGGTATGACGATTTCGGGCACGGCCGCGGTGAATCTCCCCCGTCACCCTTCCCAGCTGTACGAGGCGCTTTTCGAGGGACTGGTGCTGTGGCTCATCCTCTGGTTCATCGTACGGAAGCGCAAACCGTACAAGGGATTCGTTCTTGCCTGTTACGTCCTGGGGTACGGAATCTTCCGCTTTTTCATCGAATACACGCGACAGCCGGACAAGGGCATCGGCTACGGCGGGTACGGTTTTCCCATCATCCTGCAGCCGCTGGACAATTATCAGTCGCAGGTCAGCTTCTTCAACTTCTCGACCGGCCAGATCCTGAACGTGATCATGATCGTGGCGGCCCTCATCATGATGGCTGCGTTCAAGGCCCGCGCCGAGCGGCTTTCGCACCTGCCCGAGACAACGCACCCCACGGGGCGCAAGCTGCGGAAGAAGCTGAAATAAGGGCGGGGGAGAAGCAGGCGGGCGGGCTCGCCTGATTGCTCCGCTCCCTCATCACGCGCTATATTCTAGGAAATGGAAAGAATCTATCTCGACAACAACGCGACGACCCTGGTCGATCCGCGCGTGAAAGAGGCGATGGACCCGTTCTGGTGCCAGATGTACGGCAACCCGAACGGGTTGTACGAGTTCGCTACTGAAGTGCACCCATTCATGCGGATCGCTTTTGATCGTCTTTATGCCGGTATCAATGCCCGTGACCGCGACGACGTGCTTCTCACCAGCTGCGCCACCGAATCCAATAATACGGTCATCAAATCCGCCTGGGATCAGCTCATCCGGACCGGAAAACGGACCGAGATCGTAACGACGCCCGTGGAGCACCCCTGCGTCGCGAAGGCCTGCCAGTACGTTGAAAGCCTCGGAGCGAAGATCGTCTACCTGCCCATGAATGAGGCCGGGGTCGTGGACGTAGAGACCCTCGCCGCGCATATTCATCCGGATCGCACCGCCCTGGTATCGATCATGTGGGCGAACAATGAAACCGGCCTCGTTTTTCCCGTCAAGGAGCTGGCGGCCCTGTGCCGCTCCAAGGGCATTCTCTTCCACACGGATGCCACGCAGGCCATCGGGAAAATTCCCGTGGACGTGCAGGACGTGGCGGTGGATTTCCTGACCTTCAGCGCGCACAAATTCCATGGCCCCAAAGGGGTCGGCGGTCTGTACGTGCGCGAAGGCGTTCCCATCACGCCGCTTCTCCATGGCGGAGAACAGATGAGCGGCAAGCGATCCGGCACGATCAACGTTCCCGGTCTCATCGGCATGGGTCTGGCCATGGAGCTGGCCGTGGACGGGCTGCCGTACGAGCTGGGCGGCGTTCGCCAGCTGCGCGACACGCTGGAGGAGGCGATTCTCGCCATACCGGGAACGTCGGTCATCGGCAGCCGTGAGGCGCGAACTCCGAACACGATCCTCGCCAGCTTCGCGGGCGTGGAAGGCGAAGCGATGATTTGGGATTTGAATCGGCAGGGTATCTCCTGCTCGACGGGGAGCGCCTGCGCCTCGGAATCGCTTGAGCCCAATCCGACCCTCGTGGCGATGTCGGTTTCGAGCGACCTCATCCATACCGGCGTTCGCCTTTCCCTGTCGCGTTTCACGACACGGGAAGAGATCGACCGTACAATAGAAGCATTGCGCGCTTCCGTGGCGCGTCTGCGTGCCATTTCGCCCAGCGCGCTCGGCGCGGCGGCAGGAAAGCGGTAGGGGAGCATATGGCGAAGACGGATCTCGTCGGCGGGACCCTGTGGGAAAGCTATTCGAACAAGGTGAATGACCGCATGCTCAACCCGCGCCACCTCGGTGAAATAACCGCGGCACAAGCGGAGGCACTCGGAGCGTCGCTCGTGGTCGCCGATTGGGGCGCCGAGGTCTGCGGTGATGCCATCCGCGCCTTTTGGGCGGTGGATCGGACCACCAATAGGATCAAGGACGCCCGATTCAAAACATTCGGGTGCGGAACGGCCATTGCCTCCAGCGACATGATGTGCGAAATGATCATCGGCAAGACAGTAGACGAGGCGATGAAGATCACTAATGTCGACGTGGAAAAGGCGCTGCGGGACACCGACGACGTGCCGGCCATTCCCCCGCAAAAGATGCACTGCAGCGTCATGGCGTATGACGTCATTCGCAAGGCCGCCTCTGAGTACAAGGGCGTGGACATGGACTCCCTCGAGGAGGAACAGATCGTCTGTCAATGCGCCCGCGTGAGCCTCCGGACCGTACGGGAGGTCATTCGCATCAATGACTTGAAGACGGTGGAGGACATCACCCGATTCACGAAGGCCGGCGCGTTCTGCAAATCCTGCATTCGCCCCGGTGGCCACGAGTCTCGAAAATATTACCTGGTGGATATTTTGGCGGAGGTACGAGCGGAAATGGAAAACGCGGAAGCGGTTCATCCCAAGAGTTTTGCCGAGTTGGGCCTGTTCCAGAAACACCGCGCCGTGGAGAAGGTGCTGGATGAAAAGGTCCGCCCGAATCTCCTGCGCGATGGCGGGAATCTCGAGGTCGTCGACATGAAGGACGCGGGAGAGGGTGTCACGAACGTGTTCATCAATTACCTGGGCGCGTGCAAGGGCTGCCCGAGTGCCACGGTGGGAACGCTTTCCTATGTCGAGGACTTTCTGAAGGCTGAGCTGGATCAGAAGATTCGCGTTCTCCCCATTTAGCAGCCCTTTCCGGGAGTCAGCACTTGACCTTTTGAAAAATTAAATAATACTCTTGCAGTGATATAAATAATCAAAAACGGCGAAGGGGGGGATTGGTGCTACATCTGTCTCTCGCACTGTACATCATCTCCTTTTCGATGGGGATCGCCGTCTTGATCCTCAGCTTTTTTGCGTTCGCTACCTATCGCGAGCGCGCGTTTCTCCGCCTTGCACTGCTTTTCGGTTCCATCGAAATCTTGCTCGTTGTGAGCGTCCTGACCACCTACGATCGGGTCGTGCCGGGGGAATTCGGCCAATGGCTCGACTATGCCGTTCCAGCGCTGTCCGCGATCGGTTACGCGCTTTTCGCCTATTCACTACCGATGATCGTTCTCGACGCCACCCAAACTCACCCATCGCCCTCCCGAAACGCGGCGCTTCTTATCTTGGTCATGCTCATGGCGGCGCTTGGGATTTTCAGGGATTGGGTTGTCCGCTCTGCCTTTCCGGAGCTGACCGGCATTGCATTCTTGATCATACAAATCTACGCGGCCCTGATCCTGCTTCGCGGTCTGCCCCGCATCGACAATGCGACGATTCGGACCCTCTTTCGTCAGCTGGGACTTCTGGTCCTCGTCATGAGCGGCATGGGCGCCCTCGAAATGGCGGCGCGCCGCGCTTTCCCGCTTCCCCGATTCTTTCAAGAGTTTCCGTTTGTCAACAACGTCGCATTCCTCTGCGCAATAGTCCTGCTTATTCTCTTCGCGGCCCGCTACCTCAGGAAGGAACCGTCGGTCACCGCGTGCGCGCTTACGGATGAGTTCGTGCAGGCCTACGGCATTTCTCCCCGCGAATGCGAGATCATCTCCATGATGATTCAGGGATTCAACAATCGGATGATCGGTGAGCGGCTGTTCATCTCCGCGGCCACCGTAAAGAATCATGTTTACCACATTTACCAGAAAACCGGGGCGGCAAACAAGGTGCAACTCATGAACCTTATAAACCCACCAAAATGAGACTATTGGACTATTGCTAGAGATCGATAAGGGTATATGCTTTGTTCATAAAGTTGAAACGCCAGCAGGAAGATAAATAAAAAGTATAACAAAAAGTACCAGCTCAAACAAAAAGTTTTTCGATTATAAAAGCGGGGTATCTTCCTGCTGGCGGCTTTCTTTTCGGATTTAGAACGTTTTCGCTACATTTCCAATCTGATATTTAACGAATCCTCCAGAATGAGCACTGCGTCGCATCCAGGCTCAATCTTTCGTTTCGCATATTATCGAAAGGGGTGGACGCCATTGGGGCTTCAGCCCAAGGACTCCAAGTCGGACGCGAGAAAGGTTTGAAATCCCCCACTTGACATTTCTCGTCTTTGAGTGCATAGACTGTCTATGCTCGATCCGGGATTCCTCGGCATCGACGTCGGTTCTGTCTGCATCTCTACCGCACTGATCGATGCCACGGGTGAGACTCTCAGCCACGACTATCGTTTCCATCGGGGAAAGGTGCGTGAAACGTTGCACTCCATGCTCACGGGTCTCGGGCCGGTGGACGTGGCGGGTGTGGCGCTCACCGCGGGGTCACCCGCGCTGATTCATGGTGCGCGGTTTTTCGACGCCCAGGTGGCGCTCATCACGGCGTGCCGCAACCAGTGCGCGGAGGCGCGGACCATCATATTCGTCGGCGGAGAGAAATTCGGTCTCATCCGATTTGACGAGGCCGGAGCCTATCGGGGGGCGCGGGCCAATTCTTCATGCGCGGCGGGCACCGGAAGCTTCCTCGACCAGCAGGCGCGCCGCCTCGGGTTTGCGGGGGTCGAAGAGCTCGTGCGCCGCGCTCTGGCGAGCGCCACTCCGCCTCCGAAGATCTCCACGCGATGCGCCGTGTTCGCGCGTACGGATCTCGTTCACGCTCAACAGGCCGGGTACAGCTTGGAGGAGATCTGCGACGGGCTGTGCCGCGGTCTTGCCCAGAATATCGCCGACGCTCTGACCGGTGGCGAGCGCTTGCAGGGTCCCGTCGTTTTTGCCGGCGGGGTAGCCCAGAATGCCGCTGTGAGAAAGCATCTGGAGCACTCACTCGGCGTGCCCCTCCTCAGCCCGCCCAATGCCCCCATCCTCGGTGCCCGAGGTTCGGCGCTCTTGCTCGCGGAGCAAGGGTTCGTGCAGGATGCCCATGAGCTCGTTCCCGATGAAGTGCTCGTCGCGGGCTCGGAGAAAAAGGAATACTTCTTCCCGGCTCTGGACCTCGGAGACCACGGTGCCACGAGCGCTCCCCCGGAGGAGAGTCGGCAGTTCAGCGTCGGCCATTTCGCCAGCCGACACCCGGTGGAGGTCAACCTCTACCTCGCGCCGCCGCGCGACTCGGAATGCGGTGTCTATCTCGGCATCGACATAGGCTCCACATCGACAAAAGCAATCATCATCGACACGGCGCGGAAGCCATTGGCCGGTTTCTATGCGCGCACCCTCGGATCGCCTCTTTCAGCCGTGCAGGCCATCTGCGAGGCTATCGAGGACTGGCGGGGGCGCGCCGGTGTTTCGTTGCGCGTTCTTGGTGCCGGCACCACGGGGGCGGGAAGGAAGTTCATCGGCTCCATCGTGAAGGCGGACCGGATCGTCGATGAGATCACGGCTCATGCCCGGGCGGCCTACGAGCTGGATCCCGCCATCGACACGATCATCGAGATCGGCGGCCAGGATGCCAAGTTCACGAGCATGCGCGACGGCATGGTCACCTTCTCCTACATGAATACCGTCTGCGCCGCCGGGACGGGAAGCTTCCTGGAGGAACAGGCCAATCGACTGGGGTGCGACCTCGCCGACTATGCTCGTCGGGTCGGAAACGCGTGCGCCCCGCTTTCCAGCGACCGCTGCGCCGTGTTCATGGAACGCGACATCAACAATTTCCTCGCGCAAGGTTTTTCCACGGAGGAGATCCTGGCGGCCGCGCTGTACAGCGTGCGAGAGAATTATCTCACGAAGGTGGCTCGGGGAGCGGCCA
>Ga0265342_10000913_pt1 | contig 29328 bp, 28 predicted proteins | sample 4CB327metaG_FD_203125 | JGI IMG/M metagenome (GOLD analysis project Ga0265342, IMG submission 203125) | Rhizosphere microbial communities from Carex aquatilis grown in University of Washington, Seatle, WA, United States - 4-CB3-27 metaG | ecosystem: Host-associated > Plants > Roots >... | reverse complement strand
GGGATTCGGAATCAGTAGCCCGGATCGTCAGTTCCAGGTTCGCATCCACGGCCAACTCCAAATCGACGGACGCCGATTTTTGGGCGACGACTCGCTGCGAGACCTCGATACCTTCTTGGTTCGGCGGGCTCGGCCAACCATCGAGGTCACCCTAGCCGGACTGGCCGATGCGCTCATCACACCTGATTTTGCGGGTGGGACGCTGCAGCTTTTCGACGCCTTCATCGATGTGCATCCCCGCCCCTGGCTTCGCTTGCGGGCTGGAAAGTTCAAGCCTCCCATCGGCCTTGAGAGATTGCAGTCGGACAACAACCTCGTGTTCCTCGAGCGTGCGCTCGACCAAGATCTGTCAGCGCAGCGTGACGTTGGGGTCCAGCTTTGGGGCGATATCGCAGACGGGTTGGTCCGCTACGAGGCCGCCATCTTGAACGGAGCGCCTGATTCCGCTCTCAACGACATCGATAGCAGCTACTCGAAGAGTCTAGCCGGACGTTTGTTCGTGCATCCATTTGCAGATGCGTCGCTGAGCTGGCTTGGGCGCCTGGGCTTCGGCTTTGCCGCGGAAACCGGATCTGAGAAGGGAAGCTCAGCCATCTCAGGCGGGGCCGTGACCGGAACCTGGCTGGGCTCGTTCAAGTCGATTGGGCAGAACACCATCTTTTCCTACCTGGCCAGTACCACGGACACGACCCAGACCATCATTGCGCTCCACCGTCATACGCGCCTCAATCCCCAGCTCTACTACTACTTCGGTCCGTTCGGTCTCGAATCCGAATACCTCTACGAGCGCCAGGCCGTGGACAAGAACGGCGCCGATTCCACGGTGAAGAATTCAGCAGGCCACGTGACCGTCGCCTACGTCATCGGGGGAAAGCGCACCTACCAAGGGCCACGCGTGGACGCCCCCTTCAACCTTGCGGCCGGCACGCTCGGCGCACTCGAGATCGGGGCCCGCTACAACTGGCTCACCATGGACAGCGCCGTATTCCCGGGCCTTGCGGACCCCACCAAATCCACCGCCAAGGCCAAAGGTTTCGGCGGCGTGCTGAGCTGGTACCTGACCCAAAGCCTGCGCCTTGCGGCCAGCTACGACCAGACCGCCTTCACCGGTGGGGCCAAGAGCGGCAGCGCAACTGTCGACCGCAAGACCGAGAGGATCCTTATCGGTCGCCTGCAAGTCGGGTACTGACACGACGAATGCTCCCGTGGTGGCAACACCGTTGCCGTCATATTTGATGGGGCATCCGTGACAGGTGATGGTCTTCCCCCATCAGACATAGCGAGTCTCGTGTCTGTTGCCGGTTTCCTCGAAGGAATAGCGACTTGGCGCTGACTGGCATCGTCCTTGCTGTGGACACCATCCAACTCACGTGCCCCTTGCCGGCGCGTGAGCTGGAGAAGGCGCATGACCCCAGATCTGATGCCCAAGCTTGGACTCACGCGAGAACGACGAGCGCCAACGGACGACGAGATCGGGGAAACGATCTACCTCGACAACGCCGCCACCAGCTACCCCAAACCCGAGGCGGTCTACCTTGCTATGGACACCTTCGCCCGCCGAGTCGGAGGCTCCGGCGGGCGCAGCTCGCACCGCCGCGCGCTCGAATCCGCGACCGTCATCGATGGCGCGCGGGAATCCCTAGCCAAATTGCTCGGCGCGCGCGGCCCCGAGTGCGTCTGCTTTGGCATGAATGCCACCGAGGGGCTGAATATCGGCATCTACGGGCTCGCCAAGCCGGGCTGTCGAATCGTCTCCAGCACGCTCGAACACAACTCCGTGCGCCGGCCGTTGGCCGACTTGCGCGATCGCTGCGGCTGCGAGCTCGTGGCGGTTTCCGGCGACCAGCGCGGCCAGTGGGATCCGCGCGAGGTCATTGCGGCGCTCAATCAGGATACGTCGCTGGTGGTCCTTTCTTGGGCCAGCAATGTCACTGGAGCGTTGCAAGAGATCCCGGCTGTTGCGCGCGCCTGTCGCGACCGGAACATACCGATGATCGTGGACGGCGCACAGATCTGCGGTTCGTATCCCGTGGACTTCAATTCGCTTGGTGCAGCGGCCATGGCCTTCACCGGGCACAAGTCTTTGCTCGGACCTCAGGGCACAGGAGGTCTGGTGGTAGATCCCGAGTTTGTCCCGCGCATGCAACCGTTCAAACGGGGAGGAAGTGGCAGCGCGAGCCATTCGGAAGCCCAGCCCGAGGGCCTGCCAGACAAGTTCGAGGCCGGCACCATGAACTGTCATGGACTGTGCGGACTGTACGCGGGCGCCACCTACTTGCTCGATCATGATGTGGCGGCCGTGCGAGCGCACGAGATGGCGCTGTGGCGCCAGTTCCGCGATGGGTTGCGCGACATCAGCCACGTACGGGTCTACGGACCGGACGAGGTCGAGCGCTCGGTGAGCATCGTTTCGGTGACGGTCGACGGAATGCAGCCCACGGACATCGGCTTCCTGCTCGACATGCGACACGGAATCTTGACCCGCACGGGCCTGCACTGCGCGCCCGGCGCTCACGCCGCGATTGGCACCCTGCCAACCGGCACCACCCGCTTTGCCATGGGGTTCGCCAACAGTACAGCCGATGTGGACACCGCCTTGCACGCCTTGGCCCACATCCGCGAGCGTCACGTGACGAGCACCGCGGACGCGATACCGGCGGGCTAGACGACGTAGTCCTCGACGAAGACGCGGGCGTTGTCCAGGTCCACCAGGACCGATTCGCCTTGAAGGAGGCCCAGGGTCTCGAATTCCCTGCGTGACACATGCACGGTCACGAGCTCGTGCGTGGTCAGCCCGAGGTCGAGCTTGACGTGGGTTCCAAGATCCACGATGCGCTTGATGCAGCCGATCGACCGTTGCGGTTCCGCTAAGACCGGCTGCTCCGCGGATGCCCGCTCGATGCGGATGTCGTGCGGGCGAACCACGGCTCGCACCTTGACACCATCGGAAATGTTGCCCGGGACACTTAGAGACGTGGCCGCGAATTGGGCACGCCCCTGTTGCACCACCCCGTTCAAGACGTTGGCGGATCCCACGAACGACGCGACGAAGGACGTTGCCGGCGACGCGTAGATCTCGGTGGGCGTGCCCACCTGCTGGATCCTTCCACGATCCATGACCACGAGCCGGTCGGAAAGGTCCAAGGCCTCTTCCTGGTCATGCGTGACCATGATGGAGGTCAGATGGGTCACATCGTGCAGACGGCGCAGCCATTCGCGCAGCTCAGCCCGCACGCGCGCGTCCAGGGCACCGAACGGTTCATCCAGCAAGAGCAGCTTGGGATGAGGTGCCAGGGCGCGGGCAAATCCGACGCGCTGGCGTTGCCCACCCGAAAGCTGCCCAGGATACCTATCGCCGAATCCTTCCAACTGAACCAGTCCGAGCAGCTCGTCCACGCGAGACTGGATCTCGGCCTTGGCGGCCCGACGGACCCGCAGCCCGAAGGCGATGTTCTCGCGCACGCTCATATGGTCGAAGAGTGCGAAGTTTTGAAAGACGAATCCGAAGCCACGCTTGCGCGCAGGGATCTTGATGATGTCCTCGTCGCCGACGAGCACCCGACCATCGTCGGCGGTCTCGAGTCCAGCGATAATACGCAGGATAGTGGTCTTGCCCGACCCCGAGGGACCGAGAAGAGTCGTGATGCCACCCTCGGCAACTTCGAAGGTCGCCTCATGCACGGCGGGCACGCCCTGCGCACCAAATTGCTTGGTCAGTCCTTCCACACGAACCTTCATGCTTTCCTTCCGTCGTTGAGGCTAGCCTGCCAGTGCTCGACGACCTTCTTGATGACCAGGGTGACCAGCGCAAGCAGGGTCAGCAGCGAGGCGACCGCGAAGGCACCCACGAAGTCGTATTCGTTGTAGAGGATCTCGACCTGCAAGGGCACGGTGTTGGTGACGCCGCGAATGTGGCCCGAGACCACCGACACGGCGCCGAACTCGCCCATGGCGCGTGCGTTGCACAAGATCACGCCGTAGATGAGGGCCCATTTGATCTTGGGCAAAGTGACCCGAAACAGAATGCGCCAGCCCCCAGCGCCCAGGGTCAAGGCAGCCTCCTCCGAGGCATTTCCCGCAGCTTGCAAAGCGGGCAGGATCTCGCGCGCCACGAAGGGGAAGGTGACGAAGATGGTGGCCAGGACAATACCTGGGGTGGCAAACACGATCTTCGTGCCGTGGGTATCCAGCCACGGGCCGAAAATGCCCCGGGTGCCGAACAGCAGGACGAAAATCAACCCTGAGATGACGGGGGAGACCGTGAATGGCAGATCGATGAGCGTGATGAGAATATTGCGTCCAGGGAATCGGTACTTGGTGAGCGTCCACGCGGCGGCTACGCCAAAGATGGTGTTGAGCGGAACCGCGATGACCGCCGTCAACAGGGTAAGCTTGATGGCGGCCGCGGTCTCCGGTTGTGACAGCGCCGCGAGGTAGGCACGAATCCCCTTCTCGAAAGCCTGGGTGAACACCGCGGCCAGCGGCAACACCACGACCAGAAGCAAGAATAGAAGCCCGAGGCCAAGCAGGGCCGCGCGAACGGGCAAGGGTTCGGATCGGGCTGGACTGTCCGTCCGAGGCACGAAGATCGCGGCTGCTTCACGAACCATGGGATACCCACCTGCGATTCCACGCTTGCAGGAAATTGACGGCCAGCAAGGTCATGAGCGAGCCCGCCAGCATGACCACAGCCAAGGCCGTGGCCTGGGGATACTGGAACTGTTCCAGCTTGGTCACGATCAGCAGCGGTACGATCTCGGTCTGCCCCGGAAGATTCCCAGAGATGAAGACGACCGAACCGTATTCGCCTACCGCGCGCGCAAAGGCCAAGGTGAACCCCGTGATGATCGACGGGGTTAGCACGGGCAAGATCACGCGCACGAAGGTGCGAAGGCGCGACGCCCCAAGAACGACAGCTGCCTCCTCGATCTGGGGATCGAGATCCATCAGCACCGGCTGCACCGAGCGAACGGCGAAGGGAAGCCCAACGAAAACCATGGCCAGAACCACGCCAGGATAGGAGAAGGCGATGTGGATGCCGCGCCTTTCCAAGATGGCACCCACGACACCGTTCGGAGCATAGACCGCGGTCAGGGCGATGCCCGCCACCGCGGTCGGCAAGGCGAGTGGTAGATCGATGATGGCATCCACGAGATTGCGGCCGAGAAACCGGTAGCGGACAAGCACCCAGGACAACAACAGCCCCGCCACGGCATTGATAGCAGCGGCAAGAAAGGCCCCACCGAAGCTAAGCTTGTAGGCTGCCAGCGCACGGGGCGAGGCGATGGTGGCCCAGAATTCGGGCCAGGTCAGTCCGGAGGTCTTGAGCACCAGCGCGGCCAGCGGCAGCAGCACCATGATGCCGACGTAGAGCAACGTGAAGCCCAGGGTGAGCCGGAACCCTGGCAAGGTGCCCACGCGCCGCCTGCGCCAGACAACGGCCATGTCTACTTCCCGGCCGTGTAGAGCTGATCGAAAGTACCACCATCGGCAAAATGCGTCTTCTGCGCCTTCTGCCAGCCCCCGAACTGCTCGTCGACGGTGAAGAGCGAGAGCTTGGGAAAGTGCTTGGCGTATTGAGCGGCGACGCTGGCCTTGCGTGGACGGTAGTGGTTGCGCGCCGCTACCTCCTGGCCCTCGTCCGTGTACAGGTATTCCAGGTAGGCGCGGGCCACGTCGGAGGTGCCGTGCTTGGCGGCGTTTTTCTCAACCACGGCCACCGGCGGTTCGGCCAGGATACTGACGGCCGGAGAAATGATCTCGAACTTGTCCTTGCCCAGCTCATCGACCAGCAGGAAGGCCTCGTTCTCCCAGGCGATGAGCACGTCGCCGAGCCCTCGCTGGGCGAAGGTCGTGGTCGAACCGCGTGCCCCGGAGTCGAGCACGGGCACGTTCTTGTACAGCTTGGAAACGAAGTCCCGAATCTTGGACTCATCGCCCTTGAACTTCTTGGCGGCATGCCCCCAAGCCGCCAGGTAGTTCCAGCGCGCCCCACCCGAGGTCTTGGGGTTGGGCGTGATGACCTTGAGATCGGGCCGGATGAGGTCATCCCAGTCCTTGATGCCCTTGGGATTGCCCTTGCGAACCACGAATACGATGGTCGAGGTATAGGGCGACGCGTTGCTGGGCAACTTGGACTGCCAGTTCTTGGGAATCTTGTCGCCGTTCTCGGCGATGGCGTCGATGTCATAGGCCAGGGCAAGGGTCACCACGTCGGCATCAAGGCCATCGATGACGGCACGCGCCTGCTTGCCCGAGCCGCCATGGGACTGGTTGACCTTCACCTCGTCGCCGGTCTTGGCTTTCCAATACTTGGCGAAGGCCGCATTGAAGTCGTGGTACAGCTCACGCGTCGGATCGTAGGAAACATTGAGCAGGTTGATTTCTTTGGCGGCGGTTGCAGGCGGGGCCACGACTAGCGTGGCCAGGAGAGTGGCGAAGATGATGGTTTTGGTGGTCATTGGAGTCCTTGGGTTGCACACGTCTTCTTCACTAGACATGTGTCTCACGTCAAGAAGTCTGTCAAGGGCAGATTCGTCTTCCTGGGCAAACCGTGTCTTCCAAATGAAATCCTGGCCTAAAGCCTCCAGGTGCTTCGTCTGTTGCCGAAACAATCTAGAAATATGGCTTGGATGTTTCCTGGAGCGAGAGTTGCGACCACGCCGCCCAGGCATAAGCGGATGGCTATTATGTGTCTTGTTAATAGAAAGCTTTGTAACTTTACTGGACACCAGCCAGACTATCCGCCACACTCAGGGCGTACCTTTTGGAGACTTACGATGCGAAAACTAGTATTTGGCGCGACATTTCTAGTCACGGCTCTGGCCGTCAGAACGGTGGCCGATGGCTTGGCGATCCATCCTGTCCTTGGCATTCTGGCGGGAATTTTGGCGATCCTGCTCGGCCTCGCACTAGCGGGCCTCGTCGTCGTGCTCCCGGCCCTGCTGCTATCGTCAGCCCTACGCAGGTTCTTCAACCATCAGGATGTCGAGCTCGAAGAGCCTGAAAGCAACCTCTTCGTTCTGACCAATGACATGGAGGCGCGACCTCCAGCGATCGCCGCCAAGAGATAGCGCACAGGATTCACTTTGCGGGCGCTGCCAAGTCGATGTCAGGCCCAATCTGGTCCTGTCTTCTGCTACCATCCGCCGGATGGCGACAAAGAAGGACAAAGCACCCGTTCAAGGCGATCGCGGAGGACCCCGCGCCACAGCTATGCGCAAGGCGCCGCTGCCTCCAGGAGATGATGTCGGCGCAGCAGAGATGACCCGCCGGGTCGGAGTCAGCGTCCATGACAAACGCAAGGCACGCGGACTGTCTCTCGATCAGCTCGCGGCGGCATCGGGAGTCAGTCGAGCCGCCTTGTCCCAGATAGAGACGCGAAAGACCAACCCTTCCCTAGGCGTCCTGTGGAAAATCGCCGTGGGGCTGGGTGTTCCCTTCTCCGAGTTGCTGGGGCACGATTCACAGAACATGACCGTGCTTCGTCGAGGCGAGGCGCAGGTGTTGCGCTCCGCCGACGGCCGCATGGAAAGCCGGCCCCTTTCTCCCGCGGGCGCATGCCCCTGGGTCGAGATCTACGAATTGCGGCTGCTTGCTCGCGCTGTCCACAAGTCGGATGCGCACGCCGCGGGCACGCGCGAAGTGCTTGTTGTCCTGAGCGGCCAACTCCGCGTGTGCGTGGGTACCGAGTGCTACGAGTTGGATGCTGGAGACTCCATCTCTTTCCTGGCGGACCGGCCGCATTCCTACGAAAACGCCGGGAGCTCGGAGTCGCGCTGTCACGACCTCATCATCTACGCCCGATAAATCAGCACCCCTTCTGCCTCCCCTGCAAGGTTCAAGCGCACCCGGGGGGAATCGCACTTTACGAACGTAAAATATAACGGAGGAAAGCTCAGTCGCGAAATAAGCTGGCATTGAACCGACATGAAGGCGCTTGTAGAAACCCGACACACTTTTGTAGTCCTTCGATTTCTCGCAAGGAGCCGACATGCCGAACGCCGCCAGTGCCAGCACACTCTTGAACGACGCAGCCGCGAGGCAACTCGCAAATACCACCAAGACGCCCCCGCAGTGGGTCGGCGCCACGCCACGTTGGCTGGTTCAATTGCTACCCTGGACCCCGGTAGAGGCCGGGGTCTATCGGGTCAACCAGGTCATCGACAATGAATTCGCGGTCCAGTGCTCGCCTGAACTTGGCAGCCAACTGCCGACGGCCTTCATCGACTACGAGCCCAAGCCGCGCGAGTACTTGCTGAATACCGTGTCTACCACGGTCCAGGTGTCGACACGCATTTCGGACCTCTACCGCAGCCCCCTGGATCAGGTGAAGGAACAGCTTCGCATCGCGGTCGAGCGTCTGAAGGAGAAGCAGGAAGACGAGCTCATCAACAATGGAGCGTACGGACTCGTCAACAACGTCCACGAATCGATGCGGGTAAAGTCGCGCGACGGACGGCCCACCCCCGACGATTTGGATGAGCTGCTCTCGCGCGTGTGGAAAGAGCCAGCGTTTTTCCTGGCCCATCCCAGGGCCATCGCGGCCTTCGGTCGTGAGTGCACTTGGCGTGGGGTCCCCCCGTCTACCGTAACGCTGTTTGGCTCGCCCTTCATCACCTGGCGGGGCGTGCCCCTGGTTCCTTGCGACAAGTTGCACTTGGCTGGCAACAAGACCGACTTCCTCCTGCTTCGCACGGGCGAACAGCGGCGTGGCGTCGTGGGGCTGTTCCAACCAGGGATCCCTGGCGAAGTCAGTCCGAGCCTCTCGGTACGCCTGATGGGTATCGATCAGCGCGGTGTGGCTTCGTATCTTCTGTCGCTCTACTGCTCGGCCGCTGCCCTCACCTCGGACGCTCTCGGCGCGCTGGAAAGTGTCGAAGTCGATGCCTACCGCGAATACAAGTGATGCCCTCGGAGGTACACTGGGAGCCGCGCCAGCGGTACCGGCTCCTTTGTCGCCCTCCTCGGGAATCCCGTCGCCAGCGACGGCTTTCGCCGGATGGGATCTCAATGCCTTGGCGCAAGCCATGATCGATGTGATCCGGGACCCCAACGCCCAGGTCTTCCCCGCCGCCAAGGCGGGGGTGTCGCCCACCCTGTCGCCCTCGTCCATTTCCGAGCCAGCAATCTCGGCAACCACACCGGGGCTGGCCCCATCCGCCGTTTCGCCGTCGAAGGGGGAATTGCCAACTCAGTCGCCTGGCGTACCTAGCGTGTTGCCAGCACCCAACGCGGTCGGGATCGACCTGCTGGGGTTCTCCGACCCTAGTACGGAGCTCTCCCGATTTCCTCTGCTTGACTCCCTGGAGCCAGCCGGTCCCTCCTATCTATTCACCTCGACACCTGGGACTGGCCTTGAGACGCCATCGGATGTCTCCTTGGTCGAAACCAAGGAAATCGCACCGGTCACTCCAGCCCTCAACAAGCCGCTGCGGCAAGCGCTCTTCGATCCCTATGCGGTCAGGCGCGAATTCCCCATCCTGAACGAGAGAGTCAACGGGCGACGCTTGGTATGGTTGGACAACGCGGCCACCACGCAGAAACCGCAAACGGTCATCGATCGGGTGTCGTATTTCTACGCCCACGAGAATTCAAACGTCCACCGGGCGGCGCACACCTTGGCCGCACGCGCCACCGATGCCTACGAAAACGCCCGCCAGACCGTGGCGCGTTTTCTGGGTGCGTCCAGCGCAAAAGACATCGTGTTTGTGCGCGGTACCACCGAGGCCATCAATCTGGTGGCCCAGGCCTGGGGCGGTCAATGCGTCGGTGCTGGGGATGAAATCCTCATCACCCATCTCGAACACCACGCCAACATCGTGCCCTGGCAGCAGCTGTGCGCCAAGACCGGCGCGCGCCTGGTGGTCGCGCCGGTCAACGACCGGGGCGAAGTGATCCTGGAGGCCTACGGCCAACTGCTGTGCCCCCGCACCAAGTTGGTTGCCCTGACCCAGGTATCGAACGCCCTTGGCACGATCACCCCTGCTCAGCAGATGGTCGCCATGGCGCATGCCGTTGGAGCGCGCACCCTGGTCGACGGTGCGCAGGCAGTGGCCCACTTCCCGGTGAACGTGACCGCGCTCGACACAGATTTCTACGTATTTTCCGGTCACAAGATCTTTGCGCCCACCGGCATTGGAGCACTCTACGGCAAGCCCGAGGTGCTCGACGCCATGCCACCGTGGCAAGGTGGCGGTAACATGATCAAGGACGTAACGTTCGAACGAACCACGTACCATCCCGCGCCCGCGCGTTTCGAGGCTGGAACTGGCAACATCGCCGACGCCGTGGGACTCGGCGCGGCACTCGATTGGCTGGACAACCTGGGCCGCGAGCGTGCGGCGGCCTACGAGCACGAGCTACTGGACTACGCCACGTCAGAGCTGTCCAAGGTTCCGGGCTTGACCATCATCGGAACCTCACCCGCCAAAGCCGGTGTCATTTCGTTCGTGCTCGCGGGGCGACGGACGGAAGAACTGGGGGCGGAGTTGGACCGCGAGGGGATCGCCGTGCGCTCCGGGCATCACTGCGCCCAGCCCATCTTGCGTCGCTATGGCCTTGAGGCCACGGTGCGTGCTTCCCTGGCACCCTACAATGTCCGCGAGGATATCGACGCCCTGGTGGCGGCCCTGAAAGCGCTCGGCCGATAGGCTGACAGGCTGGTCGGATAGACAGCGCCATTCGTGACGCCACTGGCGGCTGTTGTCGCACTTACTGCCTGTGGCGCCAGTGGCAAGCTCCAACGCGTGCAGAGCCTTGGACTCCCGAGGATCGCGGCCTTCGGCTGCGGCACGTCCCTGGACGTGGCAACTTGGCTGACCTGAAACCACCTCGCCCCGCGCAGCGGGGAGCGTAGCGAGGCGAGTGAGGTGTCGAGATGGTCCGCGATCTGAGCTTTGACAGAAGAATATTCTTGCCTACGGGAGCTATGTCTATTATCTTAGACACATGGTCCAAACGCTTTCGCCTCAAGAGATGAGTGCCTTGCTGGTCAGTGGCGGGGTCGATGTCGTAGACATTCGCAACTCCCAGGAATGGTCCGACGGGCACATCCCCGGAGCCCGGCTGGTGCCCCTGGAGACATTGCGCGCCGATCCCGAGAAGACCCTGCCTCGTTCGAACATCGTTTTTGTCTGCAGTCAGGGCTTGCGTAGTCTGACGGCGGCAAAACTTGCCGATCGCCTGGGCATCAGCAAGGTCTACAGCCTAGACGGAGGGATTTCCAACTGGACCCGTGCGGGTCTACAACTGGTGCCGGGCTAGGGTCGTGGTAACTTCCCAATCTGTCCACCCTAGGAAACGCCATGGCGCGAGCAAATAGCCTAGCAAAGGCAGCTCCGGTATCGCAGAGCCTTACCATGACCGAGCTTGTGGGGTCTCTGATCGATAGCTATCAACGCGAGCAGCAAATCACCCACGTCAGCACGGCCGTCCTGCCCAGCCGCGACTCGGTGATCGCGATTCTCAGACTTCTCCGCGAGGTTCTATTTCCGGGATACTTTGGGCGCCAAGGTCTCAAGCTAGAAACCCTCGTCTATCACGTGGGCGACAACCTGGCGACGCTGCACGCTCGGTTGCTGGAACAGGTAGAGAGCGCCTTTCGCCACCAGGCCATTCGTGGTGGTCACGACGTTGAAGGCGTCGTCGATCTCGCCCTGAACGCGACCAATGGCTTCCTCAGCAGCTTGCCCCAGGTGCGCGCCGTGTTGGCCACGGATGTCCAGGCCATCTTTGACGGCGATCCAGCCGCCACCAGTGTGGACGAAATCATCTTCTCGTACCCTGGCCTGTGGGGCGTGATGATCTACAGGTTGGCCCATGAGCTTCACATTCGCGGCGTTCCACTCATTCCGCGCATCATGAGCGAATTCGCCCACAGCCGGACAGGCATCGACATCCACCCTGGAGCCACCATCGCCAAAGCGTTCTTCATCGACCACGGCACCGGCGTCGTGATCGGCGAAACCAGCATCATCGGCAACCACGTCAAGATCTACCAAGGCGTCACTCTAGGCGCGCTTTCCACCCGGGGCGGGCAGGCATTGCGCGGCGTAAAACGGCATCCCACCATCCACGATCACGTGACCATCTACTCGGGGGCATCGGTACTGGGTGGCGACACGGTGATCTGCGAGGGCGCCGTCATCAACAGCAACGTGTTCGTTACCCAGTCGGTTCCCCCGCACACACGCGTCAGCGTGAAGAACCCCGAGCTCCAGTACCGGGACAAGAAACCCACAGAGTTCAAGCAAGAGCTGAACTGGGACTACAGCATCTGAGGATGAGCCGGTCGGCCGGCCCTCGCCCTACGGGACAGCTTGATGGTGGCTAGCAAACAACTCGAAGGACCTTCGTCTCTCCCCAAGCCGGTGTTGGTGTCCGTGCAGTCGCCGTCTGCGGAGGCCGCGGCCAGTGACGACGGGGCATTTCCGCCCGCGGTGGGAGCCAACCTGCGCCGACTGCGCACGCGGCGCGGTCTTTCACTGGAACGCCTGGCCCACAAGTCGGGCGTCAGCCGCGCGATGCTTTCCCAGGTCGAGCTGGGACGGAGTGCCCCGACCATCAACGTATTGTGGAAGGTTGCGCGAGCTCTCGGTGTGACCTTCTCGGCACTGCTAAGCCCGAACCTTGATGCAAGCCCAGTGCTGTTGAGAGAGTGCTCGACCAAGCGCTTGTCCAGCCTCGATGGCTCGTTCTCGTCGCGGGCGCTCTTCCCTTTCGACAGGCCCCGCCGAGTGGAGTTCTACGAGCTTCGCCTCAAACCGCATGCCGTGGAAGAGGCCGACCCTCATCCACCAGGAACCTCGGAAAACCTCGTGGTCAACGCCGGCTCTATCACCATCACGGTCGGACACCTAGACTATGAGCTCAACCAGGGCGACGCATTGCTATTCGCAGCCGATGTCACGCACGCATACCGTAACCGCGCCGCCAGCGATGCTGTGATGTATCTGGTCATGACCTACGCAGAGACGTTGGGATGAGGTTCCGCCGAGGCCTTCGTAGCCTGCAGGTGTGCGCGTGACCTTCCCGGAGGCGCTGGGCGAGATCGAAGCCCCTATTTTTCAAACCGCGGCATTCGACTATGCCAGTGCGGAGGAGATGGCAGACGTCTTCGCAGGACGAACGCCTGGCCATGTCTACACGCGTCTGTCGAATCCGACAACCCTGGCCCTGGAGCGCCGCCTCACCGCAGCCGAAAGCGGCATCGGCGCCTTGGCCACGTCGAGTGGCATGGCGGCCATCGCCATCACGGTGCTGGGGCTGCTGAGACCCGGTGATGAGATCTTGACCGCCAAGGGCATCTTTGGCGGCAGCGTTTCCTTCTTTCGCAATGTCCTCGGCCGGCTGAACATTCGCGCCATCTTCGTGGACGGCAGCGATACCGCTCAAGTCGCGGCAGCGGTAACCGCCAAGACCCGCGCGATCTTCGTCGAGACCATCGGCAATCCGCGCATGGACGTGCCCGATCTGCCCGCCTTGGGGGCCTTGGCACGCGATCGCAATATTCCCCTCATCGTCGACAACACCGTCACCACGCCCCACTTGGTGAAACCCGGCGACCACGGTGCAGCCCTGGTCATTCATTCGACCAGCAAGTTCATCAATGGCCACGGCACGGCCATCGGCGGCGCTCTCATCGACACCGGAAAGTTCGACTGGTCGCGCGGCCCCTTCGAAGACATCGCCGGCCTTGCTCCCAAGGCCGGGTCTTACGCCTTTCTGGCGCATCTGCGCACCGTCATAGCTCGCGACTTGGGCGCCTGCCCAGCACCCGGCTCGTCCTTCCTGATGCTGCAGGGGCTCGATACCCTGCCACTGCGCCTGAAGACGCATGTCGACAACGCCCAGGCCTTGGCCCACGCACTTGCGCAAGACGGCCGCGTGGCGGCAGTCGGCTACCCTGGCCTACCTGGTTCGCCCTACTTCGAGCGCGCACAGCGTCTGTTCGGCGGCCGAGCGGGCGCCATCCTCACTTTCCGACTGGGCAAGCTCGCCAAAGCCTACGCTTGTATCAATGCGCTGCAGAATGTTCGGCGGGTCGCCAATCTCGGAGAGACACGCACGCTGGTCATTCACCCTGCGTCGACGATCTTCCGCGAGTATCCACCCGAGGATCGTATTTCTCTGGACGTTCCCGACGACCTCATCCGCGTCTCGGTGGGACTGGAATCGTTTCCCGCCATTTTGGCCGATTTTCAGCAGGCCCTGGCTGTTGCCCAGAAGGAGTGAGAATGAAGCTCGTCGTGAACGGAACGGAGGTCGAGGTCAGCGATGGAATCAACGTCAGTCAGCTCTTGGTCGAACGCAAGGTGAAAATGCCCGACATGGTTTCCGTGGAGCTCAACGAGACCGTGCTACAGCGTTCGGAGTTCGAAACCACGCGCCTGCACGAAGGCGACCGCATCGAGCTGCTCTATTTCATGGGAGGCGGACATGGAACTGACACTATCTGACGAGCAGATCGAACGTTACAGCCGGCACATCATCTTGGAGGATGTGGGTGTGAGCGGGCAACAGAAGCTACTCGCATCCAAAGTTTTGATCATCGGTGCGGGCGGACTGGGCGCGCCGGCCTCGCTGTACCTGGCGGCGGCAGGCGTTGGCACCCTGGGTCTCGTCGATGCCGACCAAGTGGACGTCAGCAATCTGCAAAGACAGGTCATTCACCACACCGCCGACGTCGGTCGCGACAAGGTGGTCTCGGCCGCCAGCAAGTTGCGCGCCATCAATCCCGATGTAACGGTGAAGGCGCTACCCATGCGGGTCGAGGCCAACAACCTTCTTGACCTCATCAAGGACTATGACTTCGTCATTGATGGCACGGACAATTTCCCCACCAAATTCCTCATTAACGATTCTTGTGTTCTCGGCAACAAGCCCTTTTCGCATGCCGGCATTCTGCGCTTCGATGGACAACTGCTCACAGTTCGTCCAGGGGTCAGCGCGTGCTACCGCTGCGTCTTCAATGCGCCTCCCCCACCCAAGGCCGTCCCTTCTTGCTCGCAGGCGGGCGTGCTGGGCGCCGTGGCGGGCGTAGTTGGATGTTTGCAAGCAACGGAAACCTTGAAGTTCCTTCTCGGACTGGATGGCCTGCTGACCGACACGTTGCTGGTGTGGAATGCCCAGCGCATGGACTTCCGCAAGGTGAAGGTGAAGCGCAATCCCCGTTGCGCGGTATGCGGCGAAAATCCCACCATCACCACCTTGCACGACGAGGAGGCCGCGGTCTGCGACATCACGGGAAGGACACGATGACCGCTCTTGTCATTCCCCGGGCGATCTTCCATGAGCTCGTGGTTCAGGCCCGGAAACAAGCCCCCATCGAAGCATGCGGAATCTTGGGCGGGCGAGGTGATCGGGTCGAGGTGTTTCATGCCATGACCAATACCGACAACAGTGCGGACCACTTTCTGATGGATCCGGCCGAGCAGTTCAAAGTCGTCAAAGCATTGCGCGCAGCGGGCCAGCACATGTTGGCAATTCACCACAGCCACCCAGCCTCCCCTGCGCGACCGTCAGCCGAGGATATTCGCTTTTCGCTCACGCCCGACGTGCTCTACACGATTCTTTCTCTAGAAAACCCAAAAACCCCTGTCGTGAAGGCCTTCGCCGTCCAGGAGGGCGTGGCGAAAGAACACCCCCTCGTCATCGAAGTGCAATAACCATGGACACCAACAGTTTGCTTCACTTGCCCAATCGCGTTCGCCAAGACGTCGCCGGATACGGCGCCGAGGTACACCGTCACCTACGCGGCGAGACCAATCCCGTCGCCTTTCGTGCCTATCGCGTGCCTATGGGCGTGTACGAGCATCGCGAAAATGGTCGGTTCATGGCACGTGTTCGTCTCGGTGCTGGCCTGGTTCTGCCCGACCAGCTGGAACGCATCGCCGAGTTGTCGCGCCAGTACGGTAACGGCGTCCTGCACGCCACCACACGCCAGGATTTGCAAATCCACGACCTGTCCGTCGAGGGAACCATCCCCGTACAGGAAGGACTCACTTCTGTCGGCCTCAGCGCACGAGGTGGCGGCGGCAATACCGTGCGCAACGTGACCGCTTGCCCTCGCGCCAGTGTCTGCCCGCAAGCTCGATTCGACGTGGCACCCCACGCCATTGCCCTGGCCGAGTATCTACTTGCCCACCCGAAGTCCTTTACGCTGCCGCGCAAATACAAGATCGCATTCTCGGGTTGTGCCGATGACTGTGCGTATGCCTCGGTCAACGATCTTGGTTTCTTCGCGCATGAGCGCGACGGCAAATTGGGATTTTCCGTCTGGGCGGCGGGAGGCCTCGGGGCGCAGCCATCCGTCGGCATTCCTCTGGAATCCTTTGTCGAGCCCTTCGAGGTCTTCGCGGTCGCCGAGGCCATCTTGAACCTCTTCGATCGGCTCGGCGATCGATCCAACAAGAACCACGCCCGCCTACGCTACGTCTTGCGCCGGCTCGGCCCAGCGTCCTTTCTAGCCGAGTATACGAAAGAGCGACAGCGTCTCGGCTCGGTGGGGCTGCACGGGACGCCACCCCAATTGCGCCCGCTGGCGTTTTCCTGCCTGGATGCGGGACCTGTCCTGCCCCCAAAGACGGTCCAGAAGGCTCCCGAAGGATTCCTAGCTGAACGCGATCCGGGAAGATTCTCGCTGCTTCTGCGGCTACCCAGCGGGCACATCCCTGCAGACGACTTGGTTCGCGTGGCCCACATCGCTCGCGCATTCGGCGCTGGAGTGGTCGTGGTGACCCAACAACAGGATCTCCTAGTTCCCGGCGTTTCAAGAGAAGATGTCGATCAGGCACGCGCCGCGGTCGCATCGCTGTCCATCAACGCCAAGCCGCGTGGGCCCAAAGTCGTTGCTTGCGCGGGAGCTTCGACCTGCAAGCTCGGGTTGTGCCTTTCCCCGGCGCTTGCCGATGCTATCGAGCACGAACTGCGCGACCTCGAGCACACCTCCGACTTGCCTGAGATCCGACTGAGCGGCTGCCCCAACAATTGCGCCAACCACAGTCTGGCCACGCTTGGATTCGAGGGACGGGTTCGCCGGCACCAGGGGCGGCTCATGCCTTGCTACAATGTACTAGCGGGTGGTCTGTTGACCGAGGGCTCGGCAAGGCTCGGCGAACGCCTGGGCGTGCTCCCGGCGCGCGCGGTCCCGGGTTTTGTGGCGGATGTGCTGAAGCAGGGCGTGAGCGCTGCCCAAGACCTCAAACCCTTGCTGGAGAAGCATGGGCAACTGCCCACCACAGTCGACGAGGGCTATTTCGTCGATTGGGGACAGACGACACCCTTTACGCTTGCTGGCCGAGGGCCTGGTGAATGTGGCGCAGGCGTGCTGGACATCGTACGCGCGGATTTGGATGAAGGCAGCGAAAGCCTGGCTCGCGTCAACGCCGCAAGCAAGGACGGCCCCCGGGATCTGCGCAACGCGGTCTTTGCCACGGCGCGAGCACTCTTGCCGCTATTTGGCGTCGAGGTCCGCAAGGATTGCGACCTTGCCGCGCCAGTTGCCCAGCATCTGATTGAACCGGGCTGGGTTTCTGCCGAGGTGAATGCCCTGATTGCGACAGCACTGGAGCTTCCGCCAGACGCTACTCAGGCGTTGCAGCCGCTCTTGCCGAAAGCCAAGGCCTTCCATGACCGTGTACTTGCATTGCACGCTTCTCTGGATGGTGCGCTACAGTTCCAGTTGAAACCCCTGGCGCAATCCAAGCGACGATCGGCAAAGAGCAATGCCCGCATTGCCGATCTCCGTGGTGTCAGATGTCCGATGAATTTCGTGAAGGCCAAAGTGGCGTTGAGCGCCATTCCCGTCGGCGAAGTCTTGCAGATACTCCTCGACCGTGGTGACCCCGCCGACAACGTGCCAGCCAGCTTCGCCGATCAAGGCCAGGAAATCGTATCCATGGGTCCAGTCGGAGAGCACTTCCAACTACAGATTCGGAGAAGTCAGTAGGCCCATCATGCGCGTTGCAGAGAGTCTGCTCGAGCTGGTCGGAAACACGCCGCTGCTGCACTTGTCGCGCGTGTTTCCCTCCGCACACGTCCTCGGAAAACTGGAGTTCTTCAATCCCGCCAGCAGCGTCAAGGACCGAACCGGGCTGGCCATGGTCATGGCCGCCGAACGTGCCGGCAAATTGAAACCCGGCATGACCATCGTCGAGCCCACCAGCGGAAACACCGGGATCGCTTTGGCCTGGGTGGCAGCCGTGCGCGGCTACAAGCTCGTTCTCACCATGCCGGAGTCCATGTCCAGCGAACGGCGCAAGCTCCTTTCCTTTCTCGGAGCAACCGTGGAACTGACTCCGGCCGCTCTGGGAATGGGAGGTGCCGTCGCCAAAGCCCATGAGATCCTGAAGTACACCCCCGACGCCTTCATGCCCATGCAGTTCAACAATCCAGCAAATCCCGCCATCCATCGTGCCACCACAGGCCCCGAGATCTGGCGCGATACCGACGGCAAAGTGGATGTCTTCGTGGCCGGTGTGGGAACCGGTGGCACCATCTCGGGCGTGGGCGGATTCTTGAAAGAAAAGAAATCCAACGTGCACATCGTCGCCATCGAACCTCGCCGGTCCCCCGTCTTGTCCGGCGGCAAGGCGGGGCCACACCTTATCCAGGGCATTGGTGCCGAGTTCGTTCCCGAGACATTCGATCGCTCGGTGGTCGACGAAATCATCGCCGTCGGCGACGACGACGCCCTCGACGCCATGAAGGAGCTCGTCATGAAGGAGGGGCTGCTCGCAGGCATCTCCTCGGGTGCAGCCATCGTAGCTGTGCACAAGCTATTCAAGCGTCCGGAATTCTCAGGCAAGACCATCGTGACACTACTGCCCGATACGGCGGAGCGATACCTCGTGACCTACGGTTTCTAGCCCGCATCGGCGATGCCGCCCCATGGACCGCCCTGGCGCGCTCAGTACTCGTAGACGATGATGTCGTGGTAGCGGCCTTCCAGCGAGCCTGGATTCTGGTAGGCGTGCGGAAGGTCAGCCTTGAACGAAATAGAATCGCCTGGCTGCAACTCGTACTCCTGCGACGCCAGCCGAAGGTTGAGCGCACCGGCCAAAACGACGACAATCTCACGCGTGCCGCTGGGATGGGGATCCGAGACGTGCGACGAGCCAGGCGCAAGGGTCAACTCGTAGGCTTCAACCCAGCGGCTCGCACCGGCGGCAACAAGCGGCCGGCTTTCCAGCGATCCGTCCTCGGATCGTAGCACTCTGCTTTCCCCACGCCGCTGCAAAGACACTGTTGCGCCACCCCGCCCAAGCAGGTCCGCAAAGGCCACCCCAAGTCCCGAGGCCAGCTTCCACAGCACTCCGAGTGAAGGCGCAACGTTGGTAGCCTCGATGCGCGACAACTCTTCCAGCGAGATCCCTGACCGGTCGGCCAGGTTCTCCAGCGACATCCCGTGCGCTTCCCGGACCGCCCGAAGGCGCTTGCCCAGGGGACATGCAACGCGTGCCGAGACGGCAGTCGCCGGGGCGGGACCGACCACTAAGTAGACATCTGTCTGTTTATCCATACGTTGCCACAAGGTAGCAGATACCGAACCTGACACAAAGGCAAGATTTTGCCGGCTGATTCGCGACTGTTCTGCACACCCTGCCCAAGTTTCATTTGCCGGTACGATATCTTGTATGCTAGACACACCTCTTGCATAATGTCCGTCTAGAGTTCCACAAACCTCCCTCCTTGTACCATGAAGGTATTCACGCTGCCAAACCCTGGTGCCCATTCGCTGACCGTTCGTGCCAAAGCGCTGGTGTTTGAGGATACCTGTTCACGCGAATTGCTGCGCCAGATCCGGCAGATTGCTCCCAGCGATGCGACCGTGCTTGTCGTCGGCGAGACCGGAACCGGGAAGGAGATCGTTGCTCGCTACGTTCACGAGCTGAGCCGACGGGTGACGGGTCCATTTGCCGCGATCAACTGCGGCGCATTCGCCGATAGTCTTGTTGACGCCGAGCTCTTCGGTCATGAACGCGGCGCCTTCACGGGCGCCACGTCGAGCAAGAGCGGTTGGTTCGAGGCCGCCCAGGGCGGAACGCTGTTCCTCGACGAGATCGGTGACCTTCCGCTTCTTCTCCAGGTCAAGCTACTGCGCGTCCTCCAAGAACGGGAAATCGTGCGACTCGGCTCACGCCAGGCCATCCCGATCGATGTCCGCTTGGTCGCAGCAACCAACGTCGATCTCGAAGCCGCGGTGCGGGCCGGACGGTTCCGGGAGGATCTCTATTTCCGCCTGAACGTGGCCACGCTGCGTATCCCGCCCCTCCGTGAACGTCCGGGCGACATCTTGCCATTGGCGGATCATTTCTTGAGAGTCTACGGACAACGGGCAGGTGTCGACCAAATTGCGCTCAGCGACGAATCCGTGCAGCAATTACTCGACCACTCCTGGCCGGGCAATGTGCGCGAGTTGGAAAATGTCATCCATCGGGCGGTCTTAACTTGCCAAAACGGCAGTATCGAGGTGGCCGACCTTCCGCTCGCTGCCGCTGGCAGGATGCACGCACTTGAAACACCCCATGCCCACAAGACCTCTCTCTTCGCGCTCGAGCGCGTGCTGATGGAGATGTTCGAACAAGGCGGCCCAGAGCTCTATGAGCGCATCAACACAGCCGTGGTCACCGAAGCTTATCGCTTCTGCCACGAGAATCAGGTCCAGGCAGCGCACCTGCTGGGCATCAGCCGCAACGTCCTGCGTGCCAGGCTCGCGCAAGGTGGACTCATTGCCGGCCGCGCGACCCGAAGAGACGTCCCGGAGCTTTCACCGCACGCCCTATCCCACGCAACGCCGCCCCCTCGATCGACCAGTAGTGGAGATTCCCGGGACTAGGCCCCCTCGCTAACAGCGCGACCGTCATCGCCTCTGTGCGGCGTTTTGGCGAGATCTGGGCACCTGTCCATGCTACTATTGTGACCATATGGCTTCTAAACAGGACAGGCACCATCCTGAACGACTCGGCCGGGTTCACAGCACCACTAGCATCCGCCAAACGCCACTCCCGCCGGGGGACGATATCGGCGCGGCCGAAATGGGTAGGCAAGTCGCGGCCAATTTGCGCGAGCGGCGGCGAACGCGCAATCTATCCCTCGACCAACTTGCAGTCGCCTCCGGAGTTAGCCGTGCGGCGCTGTCACAAATCGAGACCCAGAGAAGCAACCCGTCACTTGGTGTCCTGTGGAAGATTGCTGTTGGGCTGGGCATCCCCTTTTCAGAGCTCATCGGAGGGCACGCAAAATCCATCGCGGTGTTGCGTCGTAATGAGTCCCAAGTGCTGCGCTCCTCGGACGGCAAGATGCAAAGCCGGCCTCTGACACCGGCGGGCGTCAGCCCCTGGGTGGAGGCCTACGAGTTACAAGTTGCGGCGAACGGGATTCACGCTGCGGATCCCCACGCCGCCGGTACTCGCGAGGTCGTGGTGGTCCTGGCCGGCCAGCTTCGAATGCGCGTAGGCGCGTCGAGCTACGTGCTCGAGACCGGCGATGCCATCTCGTTCCAGGCCGACCAACCCCACGCCTACGAGAATTCCAGCAACACCGACCTGCGCTGCCACGATGTCATCATCTACTCCCACTGAGCGAGTAGGCGAGCGAGTGGGCGAGCCAGTAGGCAACGAAGGGCAGATGGCAGATCGGGCTATGGAGCCGCCGAGCGCGCAGGGATTCACCTATTTGTTCGGCCCAGTCTTTTCGCGTCGGCTCGGCCGCTCGCTCGGCGTCGATCTGCTGCCCTACAAAACATGTTCACTGGACTGTATCTACTGCGAGTGTGGCCCGACAACGCACCTTACAGTTGAGCGTTCCAACCTGGTACCCACCGACGATGTGATCGCCGAGCTTGACTCCTACCTCGCTCCGAAACCGGTGCTCGACGTCGTGACCTTCGCGGGTTAGGGCGAGCCCACCCTTCATGCAGGCCTCGGCTGTGTAATCGCCCACCTCAAGCAAATCCATCCTCAATACAAGATCGCGGTGCTGACCAATGGGACGCTCTTTTCGAGCGAAGAATGCCGACGCAATGTACTAGGCGCCGACCTTGTCATTCCCTCCCTTGACGGCGCCACACCGGAATCCTTCCAGGCGATCAACAGGCCAGCTCCCGGCATCACTGTCGAAGGGGTCATGGCAGGGTTGCGTGCCCTCCGCCGCGACTATCAAGGAACCTATCTGCTCGAGGTCTTTATCGTGCCTGGAATCAATGACACGGATCGTGAAGTGCATGCACTTCGCCGTGCTGCCGAGCGGATTCAGCCGGACGTTATACAGCTCAACCGCCTCGATAGGGCGGGCATCCTGCCGTCCATCACGCCCGCATCCGACGAGCTACTGGCCACTATACGTACGCACCTTGAACCTCTGACCGTGTTCGTGGTTCCCGGGCGTCAGTCAGAGTCAATTCGTCGGGTCGACGATTCGGAGATCGAGGCATCGATCCTAGGCCGACTCACCGATCGCAGCTTCGACACCACGACCCTTTCATTTCTCTTGGGGATGCGTGAGGGACTGGTCGCCAAGCACGTCAACCAGATGCTGGCCGATGGGCGACTGGTGCGAGTTGCGCCTCCGGAACTGCAGACTGCGACCTCGCCCAAGCGGCTCGTCGTCGGGCTCGCATCCAACTCGCGCTGACCTCGATCGCCCAACTTGATGGACACATGTCCATCTTACGAAACTAATTCTTGACGATAGACGGTCGCCCGACCATACTTTCGGTATGGTTCGGCAGATCCATCCAGGTGAGGTTGACATCCGATGAGCTACCTCAGCCATCCAATGCCGATCAAACGAACGGCCATTCTGACCTGCATGGGTTCGCGGATTGATTTGACGAGATTGGCAGGGCTTCACGAGGATCACGCATACGTCATTCGCAATCCGGGCGGTCGAGCGAGCGACGACGCCATTCGCTCCCTGATGATTTCCTATAGGTTGCTCGGCACTACCGAGTGGTTCGTCATCCATCACAGTGATTGCGGCCTGGAGCTTTTCACCGACGACGTGATCCGAGCAGTGCTGGCGACCGACGAAGCGTTCCGGGCATTGCACGCATCCAGCCCGAGGCCCCCGAGCAACGTTGGGAAGAACTTAAAGCCAGGTGAGCATTGCCCAAGCTCGTCTCACGGCGATTTCATAGATTGGCTGACCGTTGCCGACCAAGCCCAGAACGTTAGGATCGATGTGGAACGCATTCGGAAGCACCCCTTGGTGCCAAGCCACATCTCGATCCACGGATACATCTACCAGGCAGAGACTGGTAGCTTGGTCGAGGTGCTTGAAGCTAACCAGATCGGACAGGCGACGGCTTAATGGGGCGACCACCGTCAGTCCGAAAATGCCACAAACGGGAGAGCGAAGGTCTCGGCAACGGCAAGGTTCGTCACCTTCCCACGATGTACGTTGAGGGCGCTGACGAGATCTGAGTTCAGCTCCACCGCCTTGCTTAGACCCCGATTCGCAAGCTGCAGGACGTACGGCAAGGTGGCATTGCACAGAGCATAGGTGCTGGTCCGCCCGACGGCGCCGGGCATGTTGGCTACGGCATAGTGGACAACACCGTCGACTAGGTAGGTCGGCTCCGAGTGGGTTGTCGGGCGTGTGGTCTCGAAGCATCCCCCTTGATCCACGGCAACATCGACGACCACCGCGCCGGGTTTCATGATCTTTAGGTCCTCTTTTCTGACCAGACGAGGCGTGCGCGCTCCGCGAATCAAGACCGCACCCACGACCAAGTCAGCCTTGGCTATTTGGTCCAGAATCGTGTGGCGGTCGCTGAAGAGCGTCGTCACATTGTGCGGCATGATGTCGTCCAGGTAACGCAGCCGATCGAGGTTCGAATCGAGCACAGCCACTGAGGCTCCGAACCCTGCAGCGATCTTCGCGGCTTGCGTTCCCACCACGCCTCCCCCGAGCACGGTGATATGGGCGGGCTCGACGCCTGGAACACCACCCAGCAGGATGCCGCGGCCCTCCTGCGGGCGTTCGAGGTACTTGGCGCCTTGTTGGATACTCATCCGTCCCGCAACCTCGCTCATAGGCGTGAGGAGACAGAGGTTTCCCCGCTTGTCTTGCAGTGTCTCGTAGGCGATGGCCGTGGCACCGGATGCGAGCACGCCTCGGGTCAGCGTCTCACTTGCGGCAAAGTGAAAGTAGGTGAAGATGAGCTGTCCTTCGCGAAGCAGAGCAATCTCGGAGGGCTGAGGCTCCTTCACTTTCACCACGAGATCGGCCACTGACAAGATCTCTTCTGCGTGGTCCACCAAGACGGCACCGCTGCGCTGGTAGTCGGCATCGCGAATGCCGCTCCCAAGGCCGAGGCCCTTCTGAACCAGAATTCGATGGCCCGCACGGGAAAGCTCCTCGACACCGACAGGAAGCATTCCGGCGCGGTACTCGTGCTCTTTGATCTCCTTGGGGATCCCAACAATCATCGGAAGAATCGTAGTCGTTGAAGGCTGCGGGCGCGAGAGATATTTCCGGTGCTATTCACGGCGCCCCGGAGAGTCACCTCCCAGATTCGGTCGGCAGCCCTGACTCCGACCACGCGCCCATGCCACCCGCGACGCTCTTCACGTGCTGGTATCCCCGAGCCTTGAGCAAGAGCAGCCCGTAGAGCGAACGTTTGCCGCGCGCACAAATGGTGACGACGGGTGCGCTGCGATCCGCAGGTAGGCCTTCCGTCGCCCCTTGCGAGAGAGCGGGCAATGGCACGTTGCGGGCCTCGCTGATGCGCGTCTGTGCGAACTCCTCCGGATTACGCACATCAATGAGCGGCACCCCCGACGCGATCATGTCGTTGGCCGCGAACACGTCGATCACGTCAGGCCCGTGCTCGGCGAAGTCGAACGCCGCCTGCAAGTGCGGGGCAAACGGATCGCTAGGGGCAGCCGCGGACGACGCCGGCTCCTGATGTGGGAAGAGCTCGGGCAGATGCTTTTGAAAGGACGAAATGTATTTGAAGGCGTTGTCGGGAAAGATCACGACCGCGATGTTGCCCGGCTCGTCGGGAATCATGCGGAAAGCACCAGCCAGGGCCAAACCACCACTCGGGCCGGCGATGAGGCTCTCCTCCCGATTGAGACGAAGGCAAAGACCATAAGCTTCCTCGTCGGTGATCTCCACGGTACCGTCGTATTCCTCGGGCTTGAAGAAATCCGTCACACGCAGCGCCCTGCGGCTGCGTACACCCGGGATGTCGTGACCATCGGTCGGGTACACACCAAGGACCTTCACCCCTGGGTTCTGCGACTTGAGGAAGCGTCCAGTCCCCGTGATCGTGCCGCAGGTTCCGAGCGACGCCACGAAATGCGTGATCTTGCCGCCCGTCTGCTTCCAGATCTCGGGACCGGTCGTGCGAAAGTGTGCATCCGGATTGGCCGGGTTCTTGTACTGGTTCAACTGCTTCCAGCCAGGACGCGCGGCCAGCTCGGTCGCCTTGGCCATCGCCCCTTCGGGTTGACCTGGCATGGGACATAACGTGTCCTCGAGCTCGTACAGATCGGTGCCGAAGAACCGCAGCGCTGTGCGCTTCTCCAGCGGAATCTCCTTCGATAACGTCGCCGCGAACTTGTAACCCTTCGCATTCGAGAGCATGGCCAGGCCCATACCGGTGTTTCCGGAGGTCGGTTCGACCAAGTTCTCCAGTTTCTCGCCCCGCTCCTCGGCGTCGCGCACGAGATTCGCAGCCACCCGGTCCTTCACCGCGCCGAACGGGTTGTACCATTCGAGCTTCGCGTAGACTCTCGTGTGCTTGTAAGGCGTTACATGCAGAAGTCGAACGATCGGCGTCGGGTTATCGACGCTTGAGAGCAGGTGCAAAACCGAATCGTAGACGCGCAAGACGTGGTCGGACATCAGGAAATCCTTCGTAGTTGGCCGATGAAGACTATCCGCCCGGTTTCAGGTTCGCCACCCAATGTCGATGGTCCATGGCGCATATGCCTGCTCCGCCTCCTCCAACGAGCCCTCCAAGACTCGAGTTGATGACAGTCTGCGCTGCTGCGACGGGCTAAGCTTGCTCGAAAGGCTACTGTCCTGTATAGTAGAATCTTTGCTTGCGCAGCAAAATGCCCGTCCTAGATTTAGAGCCAATGGACAAGGCTGCAACCTCCACACATCAAGGTAAGCATCTCCACGTGATGGGCAAGCCAGTCGGGCCGATCTGCAACCTGGACTGCAAGTACTGTTTCTACCTCGAAAAGGAGAAGCTCTATCCGTCCCCACGCAAGTTCGTCATGAGCGACGACGTCCTTGGCGAGTATGTATGCCAGTACATCGCCTCGCAGCCGGGCCCCGAGGTGAGCTTTGCCTGGCAGGGCGGCGAGCCAACGTTGCTCGGCGTGGGCTACTTCCGTCGGGTCGTCGAGCTCCAGGCTCGCTACGCCAATGGCAAGACGATTGGCAATTCGATCCAGACGAATGGCACCTTGCTCGATGATGAGTGGTGCCAATTCTTCAAGGAGAACCGGTTTCTCGTCGGCATCAGCATTGATGGACCTCGCGAGCTGCACGAGCAGTACCGCGTCGACAAGCGCCAGCGGTCGACCTTCGACAAGGTCATGTCGGGAGTGGAGTTGCTCAAGCGGCACGCCGTAGAGTTCAACACGCTGACGGTCGTGCACCACGAGAGCGCGCGCCACCCGCTCGAGGTCTATCATTTCCTAAAGGAGATAGGCTCCACGTACATCCAGTTCATTCCCCTGGTCGAGCGCAGCAGCGGGGCCGGGTTGGCCGCGCCCCCATTGTTGTCCTCTTCGTCGTCCTTTTCCGACGATGCTGCACCCTCCACGACGGTTGCCCCGTGGAGCGTCGATGCCCGCGACTATGGGAACTTCTTGGTGGAGATTTTCCAGGAATGGGTTGGTCATGACGTGGGTCGGATCTTCGTTCAGGTTTTTGAAGTGGCGTTGAGCAACTGGATGGGACTTGGCTCCAGCCTCTGCATCTTCGCCGAAACCTGCGGGCGCGCGTTGGCGCTCGAGCACAATGGCGACGTGTACGCCTGCGACCACTACGTTTACCCGCGCTACAAGCTTGGAAACCTGCTCGATCGGGAAATCTCCGAGCTGGCCGAGCTGCCGTCCCAGCAGAGCTTTGGCAATGCCAAGCGAGACACATTGCCAGACTATTGCCGAAAATGCGATGTGCGTTTCGCCTGCAATGGGGAATGCCCAAGGAATCGATTCCTGCATACGCCTGACGGGCAGCCCGGGCTGAACTACCTATGCACGGGTTATCGCCACTTCTTTCGCACCATCGATCCCTATATGAGGGAGATGGCCCGCCTGCTTCGCGCCGGACGCCTGGCCGCGGATATCATGAATCCTCCCGTGCAGGCTTTGCCGGCCAGAGTTCGCCCCCAGCTCGATTCCGCGAAGGCGGCCCGGAACGCGCCGTGTCCCTGTGGCAGCGGAATCAAATACAAGCGCTGCCACGGCAAGAGCTTCTAGAGCAGGCAGACGGCGAAGTGTCAGTCGGCGCGGGCCTCGATCACGGACACGATGGACACGGGAATCTCCTTTTCAAAAGTCATCTCGATGGTGCCGCTGGCCGCGAGATCCTTGACATGCTGGAGCAGCCGAGGGCTCGAGCTGCCTTCTTTGACAGGAAAGAACTCGACTTCTTTCCGTGCCAGCTCGGTGACGCTTCGGTAGTGCTTCTTCAGCTCTCGCCTCGCCACCGGCACATTGGACCAGTGCGGAAGCAGAAGCAGTAAACATCCCCCCTTGCGAAGGTGTGGTTTGGCCTCGGCGATGGAGCGGACGACCAACGTCGAGCCGTCACTGCCGCCGTTGGTGGCGACGCGCATCCCGGGCGATAGTCCCCAGTCGCCATCGTCGGGATACGGCACAGCGGGTGGATGAACGGTGATGAAGTCGAAAGCATCGCTTGGGAAGGCGTCGTACAGGCTGGAAAACACGACTTCGACCTGGACTCCGTTGTGGCTGGCGTTACGGCGGGCCGCGGCCAGCGCGGCCTCGTTGATGTCTGAAACGGTCACGTGGGCGTGTGGAACTTGGCTGGCGATCGTGATACCGACGACGCCGCTACCTGTGCACGCATCCAATACCCGCGCGCCAGGGGGAATGATCTTGATGGCTTCATCGGCCAGCAGAAGGCTCGCCGGTTTGGGCGCGTAGACGTTGTCGTCGGTTTCGAACTCGAGTTCGCTCCAGGACACAGGTTCTTTCGCAGTCATGGATAGCTCCTTCGCTTGGGTGCAGGACACTCAGATGGGTCAGCGATTCTCTTCTGGTGAGCCAGGCCGGAACGTCTCGCGCAGTCCCTCCGGTACCACCGGATATTTCTTCAGGCTGTCCTGGAATTCCCGGACAACCTTGAGGCAGCGGTTGATCGCCCAGGTGTTGCGCAACGTCTCCTCCGGGTACTCTTCCTTGGGATCCGTCGTCAGGTTGAAGAGCTTGGGCAACGTAAGCTTGGTGGGCGTCCCGAACCAGTCCCGGGTCTCCTCATAGAACGCGAGCTTCCAGTTGCGCCACTTCACTGCCTCCAGGCGTTCGGCGACAAAGGCCAGGACCGACTCACGGTCGGACTTCTTCTGGCCGCCCAAGAAGAACTTGCTCTGGTCAACGCCGTCGATGGCCCGGTCCGTGGGCAAGGGTGCGCCTGCCAGCCGAGCGAAAGTGGTGAAGGTGTCCACTTGATGGACAATCTCGTTGCTGACCCCGGCGGCAGCGATCTTGCCAGGCCAGCGAATGAGAAATGGGACACGCAGCGAGCCTTCCATGTGGGTAAAGTAGTAGCCTCGCCACGGGCCAGAAGAGCCTTGCCAAGGCCACGTCGCCTCGGGTCCGTTGTCGCTGGTGAACACGACGATGGTGTTGTCTCGAATGCCGAGCTGGTCGATGGCGTCAAGGATCTCCCCGAGGTGATGATCGGTCTCCACCACCGAATCCGCGAAGTCACCATTGCCAGTTTTTCCGGCAAAGTCGGGGTGCGGCAAGGTCGGCAAATGGACCTGGGTCAAGGGGACGTAGGCATAGAAAGGACGTCCCTCGGAGACACTGCGCTTCATGAAGTCGATGGTCAGTCGCGTGATCTCGGTGTCGAGCAGGGGCCGCTGCTTGAGATCGTAGAGGGCGACCTTGTGGCTCGTCTGGCCTTGGTAGCCTTCCAGGATGTATTGCGGCTCGACGCCTGAGGCTTCGAAGCCAGGATTGCCGGGCCAGAAGACCTCGTCGGTCGTCCGCGGGATCCCCCACCATTCGTCAAAGCCTTGATCGTTCGGGAAGCGTCCGTCCACGCTACCCAAATGCCATTTGCCGTAGTGAGCGGTCTTATAGCCGACCCACGAAAGCAGCCGGG
>Ga0265342_10000912_pt1 | contig 29335 bp, 28 predicted proteins | sample 4CB327metaG_FD_203125 | JGI IMG/M metagenome (GOLD analysis project Ga0265342, IMG submission 203125) | Rhizosphere microbial communities from Carex aquatilis grown in University of Washington, Seatle, WA, United States - 4-CB3-27 metaG | ecosystem: Host-associated > Plants > Roots >... | reverse complement strand
TTGATTTTCGGAACATCCCAATGGACCTTCGCAACGTCGCCATCATCGCGCACGTCGACCACGGCAAGACGACCCTGGTCGACCGGCTCCTGCAGCAGTCGGGGGTCTATCGCGACAACGAGCGCCAGGTCGAACGCGCCATGGACTCTAACGACCTCGAGCGCGAACGCGGCATCACCATTCTCGCCAAAGCCGCCTCGGTCGAGTGGCAGGGCACGCGCATCAACATCGTCGATACTCCCGGCCACGCCGACTTCGGCGGCGAGGTCGAGCGCATCCTCAACATGGTCGACGGCGCGCTGGTGCTGGTCGACGCGGCGGAAGGTCCGCTGCCGCAGACCAAGTTCGTCGTGTCGAAGGCGCTGAAGATGGGCCTGAAGCCCATCGTCGTCATCAACAAGGTCGATCGTCCGGATGCGCGCGCCACCGAGGTCGTCAACGAGGTGTTCGACCTCTTCGCCGCGCTCGACGCCACCGACGAGCAGCTCGACTTCCCGATCCTCTACGGGTCGGCCAAGCAGGGCTGGATGGCCACAAGCCTCGAAGGTTCGCACGACGACGGCATGAAGCCGCTGTTCGATCTCGTGCTGCGCCATGTGCCGCCGCCGCAGGTGGAAGAAGGCCCGTTCAAGCTGCTCGGCACCATCATCGAAGCCAACAACTTCCTCGGCCGCATCATCACGGGCCGCATCACGTCCGGTTCGGTCAAGCCGAACCAGGCGGTCAAGGTTCTGACCCGCGACGGGGCGCTGGTCGAGAACGCCCGCGTCACCAAGGTGCTGGCGTTCCGCGGCCTCGAGCGCGTGCCGCTCGAAGAGGCCAGCGCCGGCGACATCGTCGCGCTGGCCGGCATGCCGAACGTCACCGTCGCCATGACCGTGTGCGATCCGTCGGTCGATGTGCCGCTGCCGGCACAGCCGATCGATCCGCCGACGCTCGCCATGACCTTCCGCGTCAACGACAGTCCGCTTGCGGGCACCGAAGGCTCCAAGGTGACCGGCCGCATGATCCGCGACCGCCTGCTGCGCGAAGCCGAAGGCAACGTGGCGCTGCGCGTGCGTGAATCCGACGACAAGGATGCGATGGAAGTTGCCGGACGCGGCGAATTGCAGCTCGGCATCCTGATCGAGACCATGCGTCGCGAAGGCTTCGAGCTCTCGGTCTCGCGGCCGAAGGTGCTGCTGCGCAAGGACGACGCCGGCGAACTGGAAGAGCCGATCGAGGAAGTCACCATCGACGTCGACGAGGAGCATTCGGGCATCGTCGTGCAGAAGATGTCCGAGCGGAAAGCCGAGATGACGGAGCTCAAGCCGTCGGGCGGCGGCCGCGTGCGCCTCGTATTTCACGCCCCGACGCGCGGTCTCATCGGCTATCAGGGCGAGCTGCTCACCGATACGCGCGGTACCGCCATCATGAACCGCATCTTCCACGGCTACGCGCCGTACAAGGGCGCGATCCAGGGCCGCCGTAACGGCGTGCTGATCTCGAACGACAAGGGCGAGGCGGTCGCCTACGCGCTGTGGAATCTGGAAGACCGCGGCCCGATGATGATCGAGCCGGGCTGGAAGGTCTATACCGGCATGATCGTCGGCGAGCACACGCGCGACAACGACCTCATCGTCAATGTGCTCAAGGGCAAGCAGCTCACCAACATCCGCACGACGTCGAAGGACGAGGCGGTGCGGCTGACGCCGCCGATCAGGATGACGCTCGAGAAGGCGCTCGCCTATATCGAGGACGACGAGCTGGTCGAGGTGACGCCGAAGTCGATCCGGCTGCGCAAGAAGCTTCTCGACGAGAACGACCGCAAGAAAGCCGAGCGGCAGAAGGAAGCCGAGGCGGTTTAAACCCGCCTGCGCCACTGCGACGGCGGCCGGCCCAGCATCTTCTTGAAGGCGCGGCTGAACGAGGCTTCCGAATCATACCCGATCGCGGCGGCGATCGAGGCGATGTTGTCGGCGCCGCGTGTCAGCATCTCCGCCGCAAGCTGCATGCGCCATCTTGCGAGATAGGCGATCGGCGGGATGCCGACGACCGCGGTGAAGCGCTCAGCCAGCACCGAACGCGACGCGCCCGCTTCCCGCGCCAGCTCCTCCAGCGTCCAGTCCCGCGCCGGCTTCTCGTGCAGCAGCGACAGCGCCTTGCCGACGTGCGGGTCGCGCAAGCCGGCGAGCCAGCCGGCGCGCTCCGGCGGCAGCGTCTCGATGTAGCGACGCAGCACGTCGATGAACATCAATTCGGAGAGCCGCGTCAGGACGCTCTCGCTGCCGGCGCGCTGCTCGGCGCTTTCAGCGAGGGCGTACTGGATGAACTGGCCGATCCAGCCGGTATGGCGGTTCGGGTCGCCCGCCTTGATCACCGGCGGCAGATTGTCGAGCAGCGGATTGAACGGACCCTTGTCGCAGGCGAGGTATCCGCACACGAGCCGCGTCGTGATCGGGCCGCCGTCGGCATAATTGATGCAGTAGGGCATGCGTCCGACCGAGGCGATCTCCATCGCATCGGTTGTAAAGGGCTGTGCCTTGCCCTGCGCGGCGCTCGACATGACATGCGCGTCGGCATTGACGAAAACGATCACCTCGCCCGCCGTCACGTGCACCGGCTCGCCGCCGGCGAGCTTGCCGTAGCATTCGCCGGCCGTGACCACGTGATAGGCGATCAGGTGATCGGCGTCGGGTAGGATCTTCGGCAGGATCATGTCCGGCGGAGGCGAGCCGACCGCCCAGGGCCCGTCCGCGACGATCTCGAAGAAGGCCGCGCCGGTCAGCCGGACGGCCTTCAACAGATCGGATAGTGCATCCGCGCCCATTCCGTCGCCCCGGATCGTGCCAGCCCCGCCCATCTAATGTTCCGGACGCAGTGTCAAGCAGCCCGGACGCGCTGACATTCAATTCGCCGTGCGCGCGCGTACACGGAGCGTCCCAGGCCGGGCCCTCGGGCGCCGACTGTTGCGAAATTCCAAACACAGGTGGATGCGATGACGACTTACAAAGGTGCGTGTTTCTGCGGGGCGGTGGAGATCGAGGCGACAGGGGCGCCCGAAGCGATGGGCTATTGCCACTGCTCGTCCTGCCGCTCGTGGTCGGCCGCGCCGGTAAACGCCTTCACGTTGTGGAAGCCGGCCAACGTCAAGGTCACCAAGGGCGCCGAGCACGTCGGCACCTTCACCAAGACCCCGGTCAGCGATCGGCAGTACTGCAAGAAGTGCGGCGGCCACATCATGACCGACCATCCGCCGCTCGGCCTGACCGACGTCTATGCGGCGACCATTCCCGGCTTGCCGTTCAAGCCGGCGCTGCACGTCAACTATGCCGAGACGGTGCTGCCGATGAAGGACGGCCTGCCCAAGCTCAAGGACTTCCCGGCGGCGCTCGGCGGCTCCGGCATCGCCGTTGCCGAGTGAACGGCTGACAGGAGCCAGACAATGGAAATCGAAGCATTCCGCAAGGGCCAGGGGCCGATCAAGGCCCGCTACAAAGCGGACTCCGAAGCGGCCCTTCTAACGCTGAAGGCGCGCGGTACGCCTGATGCGTCCACCGTCACCTGTAAGGTCGAAACCGGGCGCGGCCTCGCGATTGCCGGCATCCACCAGAAGGTCGGCGGTTCGGGGCGCGAACTCTGCTCGGGCGACATGTTGCTCGAGGCGCTCGTCGCTTGCGCCGGCGTGTCGATGCGGGCGGCCGCGGCCGTGTTGGATATCCCGATCAAGTCGGCGACGGTGTCGGCGGAGGGCGACGTCGACCTGCGCGGCACCCTTGGCGTGTCCGAGGACGTGCCGGTCGGCTTCAGGGAAATCCGGTTGAGCTTCGACGTCGAGACCGACGCACCGCAGCAGGACGTCGATCGGCTGCTTGAACTGACGGACCGCTACTGCGTCGTCTTCCAGACGCTGCAGAACAGCCCGAAGGCGGTTGCGACGATGAACGTGATTCGTCCGCGCGCGGCGCGCTCTGCGAAGACGCGGTCCTGACCGAATCCGGGAGGCGGAATCGAAACGAACAATTCCGCCTCCCGTTGCTGGGAAATCGCGAAGCGAAGGCCGACCGCTTGTTCCGACTCGGGATTTTCCTCGGCCGGAGTCGTCGTGAAGCCCTGCTGTGACCACTAATCCACACCGTTAACCCATCGTTAACGATAGGGCTTGAAGGGCCCCGGGTTCGTTGCTTCTATCTTCGCATGAGCACGACCCTCATAGAGATTCGCCGCGCCAAGACGTCCGATGCCGGGGACGTTGCGGAGACGCACGACGAAGCGTGGCGCGCGGCCTATCAGGGAATCATCCCGGGCAACGAGCTCGACAAGCTGATCAACCGCCGCGGCCCCGACTGGTGGGATTCCGCGATCCGCAAGGGCAGCCGTATCACCATCCTGCAGTTCGGCGACCGCGTCGCCGGCTACGCGAACTACGGCCGCAACCGCGCGCGCAGCCTGTTCTACGACGGCGAAGTCTACGAGCTCTATCTGCGTCCGGAATTCCAGGGCCTCGGCTTCGGCCGCCGCTTGTTCAATGCCGCGCGCAAGGACCTGGTCGCGAGCGGACTGAAGAGCCTGGTCGTCTGGGCGCTGTCCGACAACGATCCGGCGATGGAGTTCTATCGCGCTCTCGGCGGCCGCGCCGTGGCGCGGTCCTCGGAACGTTTCGGCGCCAAGACGCTCGACAAGGTCGCCTACGCCTGGCAGGCGTAGAACATCTGAACAGTTTGAATGATCGTCATGGCCGGGCTTGTCCCGGCCATCTCGTTTGTGCGGGCACTGAATCGAACCCTCATGGTGAGGAGCGCGGCGAAGCTGCGCCTCGCCTCAGGATGACCCTCAGATCGCCGGTTCGGCCAGGCCATTCTGCGCGCAGGCGGCGCGCAGCGTGTTCAGAAGAAGGCAGGCGATGGTCATTGGCCCGACGCCGCCCGGCACCGGTGTAATGGCGCCAGCGACCTTCTCCGCCTCGGCAAACGCGACATCGCCGACGATCTTTGCCTTGCCGCCTTCACCCTGCACCCGGTTGATGCCGACATCGATCACCGTCGCGCCAGGCTTCACCCAGTCGCCGCGCACCATTTCCGGCCTGCCAATGGCCGCAACCAGCAGGTCGGCGCGCCGGCACAGAGCCGGCAGGTCGCGCGTCTTGGAATGTGCGATCGTCACCGTGGCATTCTCGGCGAGCAGCAGTTGCATGATCGGCTTGCCGACGATGGTGGAGCGGCCGATCACCACCGCGTCCATGCCGGCGAGCGAAGGGCGCACGGTCTTGGCCAGCATCACGCAGCCGAGCGGCGTGCACGGCACCAGCGCGGGAAGGCCGCGGGCGAGGCGGCCGACATTGATAGGATGGAAGCCGTCAATGTCCTTGGCAGGATCGATCGCGGAAATCACACGCTGCGAGTCGATCTGCTTCGGCAGCGGCAATTGCACCAGGATGCCGTTGACCTCCCGGTCGGCATTGAGCTCGGCGATAATCTTCAGGAGCTCGGCTTCGCTGGTCGTAGCCGGCAGCGTGCGGTCGATGGCGCGCATGCCGGCTTCGGCTACCGCCTTCGACTTGGCGCGTACGTAAACGCTGCTCGCCGGATCCTCACCGACCAGCACGACGGCGATGCTCGGCACGACGCCGTGCGCGGCCACGCGCTTGACGTCGCGCGCGATCTTGCCGCGCAACTCCGCCGCGATGCTCTTGCCGTCGATGATACGAGCGCTCATGTCGCTCCCCTCAATTCGAGCGGGCCTTGTTAGCGCGAAGCGGCAAGCTTCTCCAGCGCCGCGATCAGCGTTGGAACATGCCCCGCAATCGCCAGCCTCTTGATGCGCGCCGTCGCGCCCGCGGTCAGCGACACGTCCCGCGGCGGAACGCCGAGCGCCTTGGCGAGGAGGCGGCAGAGCGCGTCATTGGCTTCGCCCTCACTCGGCGCGGCGCGCACGCGCGCTTTGAGCACGGTGCGGCCATCGGCCAAAGTCTCGACGCCGTCGATGGCGTCGCGCCCGCCCTTGGGCGTCAGCCGGACCGTGACCGCAACGGCGCCCGCACCGGCGATCCAGGGCGGGCCCATCTCCGGCTAGATGAACAGGCGGATGTAGAGCCAGAAGATCAGCTGGCGCAGGAACAGGAGCCCGATGATGAGGATGACCGGCGAGACGTCGATGCCGCCGAGATTGGGCAGCATGTTGCGGATCGGCCTCAGCAGCGGCTCGGTGACGCGGTACAGGAAGTCGCCGACCGAATGCACGATCGGGTTGCGCGTATTGACCACGTTGAAGGCGATGAGCCACGACAGCACGGCCGAGGCGATCAGCAGCCAGATGTAGATGTTGATGATCGTATCGACCAGCCAGAGGAACGGGTTCATCGCTGTCTCCTGAAAGGCGCGCGCGCCCGCGACACGAATACCTGCTCGGCAGTGGCGGGAAAAGGGGTTCCGTGCCTGCCCGACGCTGTCCTTGACAGCCCATCGGGGCGGCCCTAAATGGCGGCCACTTGCGGAAAAATCGGGTGTGCGCCGTGCTTTGGCGTCCGCCGGAGTCGGTTGGGGCCATAGCTCAGCTGGGAGAGCGCCTCGTTCGCAATGAGGAGGTCGGCGGTTCGATCCCGCCTGGCTCCACCAATCGACCCCCGCAGGCTTTCAGGCAGGACCGGCAGCCCGTCCATCGCCGGTCGCCATCTCAATCGGCATCGTCATTGCACAGGTGAGCCCCGAGGGCCGGTAGGTCAGCCGCGCGCTACCGCCGAGCTCGGCGGCGATGCTGCCCTCGATCAGCCGCGAGCCGAAGCCGCGGCGCTTGGGCGCTTCGACCGACGGGCCGTCCTGCTCGATCCAGTCGATCTTGAGCTGCGTGCGGCCGTTCTCCTCGACCGGCCGCCAGGCGATTTCGACGCGTCCGGCTGACACGGAGAGCGCGCCGTACTTCGCCGCGTTGGTCGTCAGTTCGTGGAACACCATCGCCAGCGTCAGCACCGCACGCGGGCGCAGCACCAAATCCTCGCCGCGCAGCACGATACGGTTCGCGCCCGTCGCTGCGTAGGGCGCAAGGCTCGCCGTGAGCAGGTCGCGCAGGTCGGCATTCTCCCAATGCCGCACGGTCAACTGGTCGTGCGCCTTCGACAACGCGGTGAGCCGCCCCTCGAAGCGCTCGCGGAACAGCGCCGGTCCCGGTCCGCCGCGCGCGGTCTGTGCGGCCAGCGACTGCACCGTGGCGAGCGTGTTCTTGACGCGGTGATTGAGCTCGTCGATCAGGAGCTTCTGTCGCCGCTCGGCGACCTTGCGCTCGGAAATGTCCTGCACCACCCGCACGACGTAGAGCAATTCGCCGCTCGCCGCGCGCACCGGCGACGAGCGTACCGACACCCAGACCTCACGGCCGTCCGGCCGCACCAGCCGCTTCTCGATGGAATAGAATTGCAGCTCGCCGGCGACCTGCTTGCGAAAGCCTTCGCGGTCGGGATCGGCATCGTCACGATGCGTGTAAGTGAACAGGTGTGTGGAGAGCAGGTCTTCGCGCGTGCGCCCGGTGATGGCGCAGGTTGCCTCGTTGACGCGCAGAAGGCGGCCGTCCGGCGCGATCTCGGTGATGCCGATGGCGGCGTGTTCGTAGGTCGCGGCGATGCGCTGTTCCTGCTCGCGCGCGAGGCGTTGCGATTCCTCCAGCGCCGCGACCATGCGCCGCCGGTCGGTGATGTCGAGGAAGCAGTTGATGACGCCGACCATCTCGCCGCGCGCGTTGCGCAAGGGATCGAGGCTGATCGCGACGTAGACTTCGGAGCCGTCGGCGCGCTCGATGCGCAGCTCGGTGTCGCGCACCGACTCGCCGGTCGTGAGCACGCGCTCGACCAGCGAGGTTCGCATCGGCGTTCCGTCAGTGGAGAAGAAACGCACGCCGCTGACGAAATCGCGGTGGTTCTGTCCCGGATCGGGTGCGCGGCCCCAGATCTCGACGGCGCGTTTGTTGTACTGGAGGATGGTGCCGTCGGCGGCGCAGACCAGCGTCGCGATCGGCAACATGTCGAGGATGTCGCCGGAGGCGCGCAGCACGGCGCTGGTCAAAACTGGCACGGGCCGCGCGGTCGGTCGCGGGGCCTCGCTCGCTTCGCGCATCGCCGGACACGCCTCCCCCGCGTGACCACTCCCCTTGCCCGCGGCCAGCGGACCAAGGCGGCCCCCCAATGTCAATGTTCGAGGCGAGACTGTGAGTTCCCTGGGACAGCGTCAGGACGCGACGGCCGCCGGCTCGGTCTTGCGGCCGATCCAGTGGTCGATGAAGGCGACGAGCCAGGCGTTCGACGCGTAATCGTAGACGAAGCGGTCCGAGACGTGCTCGTGCCTCTGCTTGGTTCCCGGCAGGTCCATGCGGTGGGCGCCGCGCACGAGCCAGCGGTACATCATCGCGTGTGTGACTTCCGGGTGGAATTGCAGCGCGTAGCCGGAGCCATAACGGAAGGCCTGCACCGAGAAGGCGTCGCCTTCGGCCAGCAGTTCGGCGCCGTGCGGCAGGTCGAAGCCTTCGCGGTGCCATTGATAGACGCGATCAGGCCAATCGGCGCAGAGCCGGCGGCCCGCCGCGGTCGGGCGGATCGGGTAATACCCGATCTCGGCATGACCCTGCGGATGCGGCGTGACCTGCGCGCCGAGATGACGCGCCATAATCTGCCCGCCGAGGCAGATGCCGAGATAGGGCTTGTCGTCGCGCAGCGGCACGCCGACCCAGTCGGTCTCGCGCTTGATGAAATCGTCGCCATCGTTGGCGCTCTGCGGCCCGCCAAAGATCACCGCGCCGGCGTGATCATCCATGGTCTCCGGCAACGGGTCGCCGAAGCGCGGGCGGCGGACGTCGAGCGGATAGCCGAGCTTGGCCAGCACCTGGCCGACGCGGCCGGGCGAGGAATGCTCCTGGTGCAGGATGAGGAGGACGGGCTTGAGCATGGCGGTCGGGCGCGAAAGGCGCGATTCGTCACTGATATTGCTGTTCTCGCGCCGCTACAACTGAACGATGCGTGAGGCGGCTATGCCTCTTGCGCGGCCCGGCGGCGGCGCTGGCGCGCGCCCACAGCGCGCAGGAGGCGGCGGCGCGGCACGAAGCGCACTGCGAGCGTGACGAGTTTGTTGCCGAGCCCCGGCACGACCGTGCGCTGGCCGCGCATCAGCCCGCGATAACCCGCCTCGGCCACGGTCTGCGCGGTCTGCACCAGGAGGCCGGGCGCCATCTTGCCCTTGACGCCGGCGCGCTCGGCGAACTCTGTGGGCACCGGCCCCGGGCAGAGCACGGTCACCTTGACGCCGCGGGCCGCAAGCTCGCTGTGCAGCGCCTCGGTGAACGACAGCACGAAGGCCTTGGTCGCGTAGTAGACGGCGGAGCCCGGCCCGGGCAGGAAGCCGGCGACCGAGCCGACATTGAGGAGGCCGCCTTTGTGCCGCTCGAGGCTGTCGACGAAGGCGAGCGACAATTCGGTCAGCGTACGCACGTTGAGGTCGATCATCTCGAGTTGCTCGGCGCGGTCGCGCGTGTCGGCGCGGCCGACGAGGCCGAAGCCGGCATTGTTGACCACGAATTGCGGCTCGGCGCCGTGGTCGGCCAGCGCCGCACGGATGCGCGCGGCCGCGCCGGGCTTGGCCAGATCGTCCACGATGACGATCGGTCGCCCGACCGCGGTGGCGGCGATCTCGTCGGCGAGCGCGCGCAGGCGGCCCTCGCGGCGCGCGACCAGTGCGAGCTTGTGGCCGTGGCGCGCGAACACGCGCGCAAGCTCGACGCCGATGCCGGCCGAGGCGCCTGTGATCATCGTGATTGGTCGCAACGCACTCATGCCGGCAGGCTCCCGGATTGGCTCGCCTGCGACACGCACTCGCGCAACGCTATGCGCTCGTCGCGCGAGACGCCGAGCAGGTCGGCGGCGCGCCAGATGAGGTTGTCCTCGAACTCGGTGACGTTGCCGTCGGCGTAGACGATCTGCCACATCATCTCGACCATGCGAGCGCGCCCGGCCTCGTCGAGCGTGCGGCCGAGCCGCGAGGTGAATTGAAAGAGATCGATCGAGCGGCGCTCGACTTCGACCGCCTCAGTGATCAGTTCATCCGCGGCTTCGTCATCGAGTCGGAAGCGCTGCATGACCAGCGTGTGCAGCCGCCGCCGCTCGGCATCGGAAAAGGCGCCGTCGATGGTCGCCGTGTGCACCAGCAGCGCGCAGGCGGCGAGGCGATAGTCGTCGCTCGCGAAGCGCGACGGGTGGTGACCCTCCTCGGTGAAATCGGCGATCAGCTTGCGCAGTGCATCGAGCATCGTTGCGTCGGGTCCTGAAGGAGAAGCGCGCCCTCGAATCCTCATCTAGCAACGACGGCGGCCGTCCGAAACCCCGGACGGCCGCCTAAAATCCGTCGATCCGCCTATTCGAGGTTCTTGCTTGCGGGGAAGTCGCGCGAGAACACCGGTTGCTTCACCGCCTCCTTCGGGTCGGCGGTCCAGAACTGGCTCACCTGCGGATATGTCTTGACGATGGTGTTGGTGAGTTTGCCGCTCACGCGTGCCACCTTGCGGATATGGATGTCGAGCACAGGATTGCCGTATTCGTCGAGCTTGACCGGGCCGATCGGCCCGTGCGTCAGCCGCACGTCGTGCATGGCTCTCAAGAACGCGGCCGCGTCGTCGGTTTTCCCACCAGTCGCCTTGAGCGCCTCCTCGATGATGAGCAGCGCCGTATAGGGTCCCGCGGTGTAGAAGCCCGGGTCGTGCTTGTAGGCGTCATTGATGCCGGCGACGAACTTCTTGTTGTCCGGCGTGTCGAGGCCGGCGGCGTACCAGCCGGCCGTATAGACGCCGACCGCTTCCTCGCCCATTGCCTTGAGGATGCCCTCGTCGGTCATCGTCGTGTTACCCAGGACGGCGACCTTGCCCTTGAGCCCGAACTCGGCGAACGCCTTCAAGAAGCGCAGCGGGTTCGACCCAGCAAACCCGGTGTAGATCGCGTCGACGTCCGGCTTGATCTGCGCGAGATAGACGCCGTACTCCGGCGAATTCAGCGGCGGCCACAGCTTCTGCACGATCTTGCCGCCGGCCGCCTCGAAGGCGAGATGGAATCCGCCCGCACCTTCGTGCCCGTAGGTGAAGTCCTCGGCGATGATGCAGACCTTCTTCAGACCGAGCGTCTTCGCCGCGTAGTCGCCGAGCGGGTAGGTCACCTGCGGCGCGGTGCCGAAGGCGTGCAGCACGTAAGGGTGCGGCTGTCGTGCTTTCAGGTCGACCGTGGCCGACGACGTCGTGGTGATCAGCGGCACCTTCGAGTCGCGCACATAGCCGTCCATGGCCAGCGCCTCGTTGGTGGCGAGCGGGCCGATGCTGACGTGCACCTTCGAGCGCTCGACAAGCTCCTGCAGCTTGGTCTTTGCGAGCGCCGGTTGTCCGGCGGTGTCCTGCGTGATCAGTTCGACCTTGCGCCCGGCAATCATGCCGTTGCGCTCCTTCAAGAACAGCGCGGCGCCTTCTTCCTGCTGCTTGCCGCCGGCGGCGAGCGGGCCGGTGAGCACGGTCAGAAAGCCAATCCTCAGCGGCTCCGTCGTTTGCGCCCACACGGCCGGTGCCGGAAAGGCGCTGATCGCCGCGCCGGCCTTGAGCAGCGCGCGGCGTGAAATTTGATATTTCCTGCCCGACATCGTTTCTCCCCTCGAGTGGTTCGCGCTTCCCGTTTGTCAGAAAGTCGGCAAATGCCGCGTGGCCCCGATCGAGGCACGCGTTCAGTCAAACCCCGTCTTGTTGGAATTATTCGCCGATATGCCGCCGGGCACAACCGGGCTGGCTCCGCGCGACTGGGCTAGTTGATGGCCTTGGTCGTGTGCGCGCTGGCGGAGAGGAGGGCCAGGTTGTTCTGCACGAACCGGTTATTGGGGTCGATCCGCCGCGCCTGATCGAGCTTGGCGCGGGCGCGGGCATAGTCGCCGCGCAGCATGTAGGAGTAGCCCTGATTGTTCAGGATCTCGACGGTTGCGCCGGCGAGCTTGATCGCCTCGCCATAGGCGCGGTCGGCGAGATCGAAGCGGCGCAGCCGGTCGTAGGAGGCCGCGAGCCCGAGCCAGGACTCGGCGTCGCGCGGATGCGTCTCGGTCGCCTTGCGGAAGTAGCGCTCGGCCATACCGTAATTGCCGACACGGAAATAGCGCTTGCCAATGGAAAGATCGTCGTAGGCCTTGTCGCCGAGCAAGCCGCCCTGTTCGGCGGTCGTCGACGCCAGCGGGTCGGCCGCCACGGGCTCCTCGGGGGTCATCGCATTCGCTTCCAGGCCCGAGGACTCGGCAGGAGCGGATGCGGACGTCTTGGCCGACAGCAGGTCGGAAAAGCTGCCGTCGGTTTGGCAGCCGGCAAGGCCCAGCCCGCAAGCCAGCACACACACCAGTCGAAACAGCCCGCTACGCATCACGAAGCCTTCGGAAAGCCCTTCGGGAGGGCCGAACCTCAAGCTAGGGGACGACCCTTAAGAATTTGCTCATTCTTTCGTTAAGAGCCGCGCAGAACGGGCGAAAAGGTGGAACGAAATGCATTCCCCGTTACGCGACCTGCCGCGCGGCGAGGTCGAGATGCGCCGCGATCATCGGGGCGAGGTCTTCGGCGTCGAGCGCGCAGCCGTCGATGAACGGCGAGCGCCGCCGACGCATGAACACCAGCCCCATCGTGAACACGCCGGGCGCTCCCGTGACGCCGCCGCGCTGCACGATTTCGCCGCGGTCATCGAGGACGGGCAGCTTGAGCCACGGATAGCGGCGCGCGTAGCCGGCCGCCCACATGACCGTGCGGATGCCGGCGCGGTGCAGGTCGAGCGTCAGCGCGTCGCGGCCGGGCAGGAACGGTGCCCGCGCGGCGGGGTCGGACGCCGGCGCGTCCAGTCCCTGCGCCGCGATCGCCTGATCGATGCGGTCGAGCATGCGCACCATGCGCGCGTGCGAGGCGCCGGCGCTGCGCGCGAGATTGTCGCCCAGGATCACCCGCGTGCCATCCATGTCGGCGAGGCGCCCGGCGAGTTGCACGCCGCCGCGGCTGAGGACTTCGAGATTGAGCTCGCTGTGGTCGGGTCGGCCGATCAGCTGCAACGACGGCTGCCGTCGCACCTGCTCCAGATTGGCGCCCATGTGAGGTGGCTCGTCGAGAATGCCGGCAAGCTCCATGCGCGCGAAGATGTCGTCGCCGCGATAGCGGCGCGGCGCGCGCGTGTGGTCGCCCACCGCGAGCGTCACTGGCCGGCCGGACGCGTGGATTTCCTGCGCGAGCTGCACGCCGGTCGACGACGCGCCGACCACCAGCACACCGCCGTCGGGTAATTGCGCCGGCGCGCGATAGTCCGCGGCATCGATCTGCATGATTGAGGCATCGAGCCTCTGCGCCGCCGCCGGCCGATACGGAGTGTCGCAGGCGCCGGTCGCGACGACGATGGCGCGCGTGCGCCAGTCACCGGCGCTGGTGTGCACGCGGTAGCCGCCCGCCGCCGCTTCGACGGAGGTTACATCGACACCGGAAATGATCGGCGCCGCCACGGCCTCGGCGTAGGACGCAAGGTACGCGGCGAACGTGCTTGCCGGCATGAAGGCTCCCGGATCGCCGACGTGCACGAGGCCTGGCAGCATGCTCATCGCCGCGGTGGTCAGCAGGTGCAGCGAATTCCAGCGCTGAGAATGCCACCGCTCGGCGATGCGGCCGCGCTCGAGCACGATGTGCGCGATGCCCCGCGCTGTCAGGCAGCGGCTCATCACGAGTCCGGCCTGTCCTGCGCCGATGATGACGACGTCGGTCCTCGACATGGCAGTTTGTCTTTCGGATGGAAGGAGGGGACGGGCCGCCGCAGGAGGCGGCGGCCCGCTCGGTCTCAAACGGTCGCGGCCTTGCTGACGCCGACCGACACGGGAACGCCGTTCGTCAGCACGTCGAACACCGCCGAGCGCGCCTTCGACTGCATCACGATCTGCTCGAGCTCGTCGGGCTGCGCGTCGCCGGCGATGTCGAAGGTGACGCGGATCGCCTCGAACCCGTTACGCACCTCGTTCGAGAGGCCAAGGATGCCGCGCAAATCGATGTCGCCTTCGACCGTCGCCTCCGCCTTGCTGAGTTTGATGCCGCGCGCGGCGGCGACGTTGGCGATGCCGGCTGTGAGGCAGGCTGCGATCGCGTGCAGCAGCCATTCGACCGGCGACGGGGCGGCGTCGGTCCCGCACAGGACCATCGGGTGGTCGCTCTCGCCGTGGTACGGCGCAAGGTGCGCGTGCTCCTGGCCGGCTCCGAAGAAGCCCTGCATTGTGCTCTTGCTGTGGGTGCCGGAAACCCAGCGCGAGTTGGCGCGGAATTGAAATTTTCCGAGCTCGGGCTGGGCGCCGACGGCGTTGATGGTGGCGAACAAGGTTGGGGTATCGACGCCATTGAGCGGCGCCGGCGGCTGCTTCTTCTTCAGTGCGGTCATGGTCGTGTTCCTGTGCGAGCGGGTTAAATCGTTGGCGCAGCGAGCAGCGCCGGGCCGCGCTCGGACGCGCGGCGGCGACGCGAAACCGGCTCGCCAGCGACCGGGCCTTAGGTCGCCGAACGGGCACAGGCCATTGCTGCCCCTCGAAACCCTGCGGCGCTGCTCAAATGGACGCTGCGGGTGGCGGCGATGTACTCTTCCGCCCGCTTCGGGCGAATGACCGCGCGGCCGGACTGGCTGACTGTCCGTCCGATTCTGGGGGGCGAACCGCGAATGGACCTGCTGTCGGACGTCCTGCGCTCCGTGCGCGTCACGGGCGCCGTCTTTCTCGCGGCCGAATTCACCGCACCGTGGTGCGTGCGCGCCAGCGTGACTTCAGAGGACTGCCTGCAATTCATGGGCAAGCCCGCGCACGTCATCGCCTATCACTTCGTCGCCGAAGGCTCGATGCTCGTTTCGGTCGGCGACGGTCCAGCGAGCGAGGTGCAAGCCGGTGAGATTGTCCTGTTTCCGCAGAACGACGTGCATCTCATGGCGAGCGAGCCGAACCTCGAAGCCGTGACCGCCAGCGGCCTCATGCAGCCCCAGGCCGAAGGCAAGCTGATGCGCATCGATCACGGCGGCGGCGGCGAACGGGCGCGGCTGATCTGCGGCTTCCTCGCCAGCGAGCAGCCATATCACCCGCTGCTCGCAACGCTGCCGAAGGTCGTCAAGGTCGATGTCAGCCGGCGCAGCTCGCGCGACTGGATCGAATCGTCGCTGCGCTTCGCGGCGAGCGAGCTCGCCGAAGGACGTCTCGCTTCGTCCGGCACGATGTCGCGCGTGGCGGAAGCGGTGCTGACCGAAGCGATCCAGCAGTATTCCTCGTCGTTGGACGACGATGGCAGCGGCTGGTTGAGGGGATTGCAGGACCCTTACATCGGCCGGGCGCTCACGCTCATCCATCAGAACCTTGCAGCGCCGTGGTCGAACGAGACCTTGGCAAGTGAGGTCGCGCTCTCGCGCAGCGCCTTCGTCGACCGCTTCACCTCGATCGTCGGCCTGCCGCCGATCCGCTATTTGACGTTGTGGCGGCTGCAGACAGCGAAGCTCAATTTGAGGGAGACGCGCCGGACCGTTGCGCAGCTTGCGAATTCGGTCGGCTACGAGTCGGAAGAGGCCTTCAGCCGCGCCTTCAAGCGCGAGTTCGGCGTGTCGCCGTCGCAGTGGCGAACGCAGCAGGCGTCGTAGTACCCGGCTAGAAGTAACCACCCGTATGCAGCCGCACGAACACCGGCAGCAGGATCACGACGAACAGCACCGGGAAGATGCAGATCATCATCGGCACCGACAGCTTCGCGGGCAGGGCGTAGGCCTTCTCCTCGGCGCGCGACAGACGCTTGTGGCGCATGTCGTCGGAATAGACCCGGAGTGCGTCCGTGATCGAGGAGCCGAGATCGATCGACTGGTTGATCAGGGTGGCGAAAGCGCGCGCCTCCTCGAGCGCGAGGCGGTCGCCGAAGCGGTCGAGCGCTTCCTTGAGATTGCGCCCGGCGCGGATCTCGAGATTGGTGACATGGATGTTGGCGGTGAGCGAGGGATAGCTCTCGCCGAGCTCGCGGCCGACGCGCTCGAGCGATGCCTCCATCGACAGGCCCGAGTCGGCGCAAACGACGAGCAGGTCCATGAAGTCGGGAAAGCCGGACCGGTGCTCGATCGTGCGCTTCTTGATGCGTTTGTCGAGGTACATGCTCGGGCCGATATAGCCGGCGATGCCGCCGACGATCGCGATCAGCCAATGGGCCGAGCCGGACACCGGCCTGACCATCGGCAGCACGACGAAGGCGGCGATGGCGAGCAGGACGGCGAGCGCGGTACGCGCGATGAAGAAGAAGGCGACGCCGCGCGGGTCGTAGATGCCGGCCTGGATCAGGCGCTGGCGCAACAGCCGCATGTCTTTTTCGTCGCCGCCGGAATAGTGCTTGGTCGTGTATTCGAGCAGTCGCGTCACCGCCTTCAGGCTCGAATAGCGTAACGAGCGCTTCGGATTGCGTCCGCTCTCGTCCTCCATGATGCGCGACGTCCGGCGCTTCATCGAGCCGCGCACGCGCATGAACGCCATCAGCGCGAAGGCGAGCGTGCCCGCGGCCAGGAACACGAGCAGCATGATCAGCATGCTGCTCTGGTCCGCGAACGATCCCGCGAAGCTGGCGAATGTCTGGCCCATGCGTCAGATCCGGAAATTCACCATGCGGAACATGATCAGATTGCCGACGCCCATCCAGCAGCCGGCAAGGCCAAGGCCGATCTTGGTCATGCTCTCCTTCCAGACGCTGCCGTAGAAGTCGGGCACCAGGAAGAACACGATGAGGAACATGGCGACCGGCAGCGACGACAGGATCATCGCCGAGGCGCGGCCTTCGGAGGCGAGCGACCTGATCTTGCGGCGCATCTTGAAGCGCTCGCGGATGACCTTCGACAGGTTTTCGAGGATCTCGCCGAGATTGCCCCCGGTCGAACCCTGGATCGCCACCGCGGTGACGAACAGCGGCAGGTCGTCGGTACCGACGCGATAGTTGAGGCTGCGCATCGCCGTTTCGAGATCGGCGCCGTAGGTGATCTCGTCGACGACGATGCCGAACTCGCTGCCGACGGGATCGGCCATCTCGCGCGCCACCATGTTGATCGCGACCGGCACCGGATGGCCGGCGCGCAGCGAGCGCACGATGATGTCGATGGCATCGGCAAATTGGGCGCCGAACTTCTTCTGCCGCCGCGACCGCAACACCTTCAGCCCGAACAGGGGCAAGGCGATGCCAGCGGCGGGGATCGCCAGCAGCGCGTTAGTGATGCTGCCGTCGAAGATCATGGCGCCGACGAAGCCGCCCATGGCGAGCACGCCGCACACGATCAGCAACTGGCCGAAGCCGAGCGACACGCCGGATTGCAGCATGAGCTGGTTCAGGTTGACCAGCGGCAGGCGGTAGTCGCCGCTCGCTGTCAGGCCGCGTTCGCGGCGCAACTGCACCAGTACGCTCTCGCGGTCGGGCTGCGCATCCATCACCTTGAGGCGGCGGTTGATGTTCTTGCGATAGCTCGCCTTGCTATAGGCGAGCAGATATCCGCCTTCGGCCAGCATCGCCGCCGAGAGGCCGATCAGCAGGTAGAAGAGGTAGATCGGGTCAAAATCCATCGCACTGGCCCGATCAGAGCGGGTTCGACGGGTCGAAGTAGCTGCCCGGAATCTTGATGCCCTGCGTCTGCAGGTGCGCGAGGAAGCGCGGGCGCACGCCAGTCGCCGCGAAGTGCCCCTCGACCGTGCCGTCCGGCTTGGTGCCGGTGCGCACGAATTTGAAGATCTCCTGCATCTGGATGATGTCGCCTTCCATGCCGGTGACCTCGGCGATCGAGGTGACCTTGCGCTTGCCGTCCGACTGGCGCGACAACTGCACGACGAGTTGCACCGCGTTGGCGATCTGGCCGCGGATCGAGGCGACGGTCATCGGCAGGCCGGCCATGCCGATCATCTGCTCGAGGCGGGTGATGGCGTCGCGCGGCGTGTTGGCGTGGACGGTCGCCATCGAGCCTTCGTGGCCCGTGTTCATCGCCTGCAGCATGTCGAAGGCTTCTTCGCCGCGGCACTCGCCGAGGATGATGCGGTCGGGGCGCATACGCAGCGCGTTCTTGACGAGGTCGCGCTGACGGATTTCGCCCTTGCCCTCGATATTGGGCGGACGCGTCTCCATGCGGCCGACATGCGGCTGCTGCAATTGCAGTTCGGCGGCATCCTCGATGGTCAGCAGGCGCTCCTTCTCCGAGATGAAGGCGGAGAGCGCATTGAGCATCGTCGTCTTGCCCGAGCCGGTGCCGCCGGAGATGATCGTCGAGATGCGCGCACGCACGGCGGCGGCCAGCACTTCGGCCATTTGCGGCCGCAACGCATTGACCTCGACCAGCCTGGAAAGGTCGAGCTTCTTCTTGGAGAATTTGCGGATCGAGACCAGCGGCCCGTCGACGCCGATCGGGCGCACCGCGACGTTGACGCGTGAGCCGTCCTGCAGGCGCGCGTCGCACAAGGGGTGGCTCTCGTCGACGCGGCGGCCGACCGCCGACACAATCTTGTTGATGATGCGCAGCAGGTGCTGCTCGTCCTTGAACCGGACGGAGAGCGGCTCAAGCACGCCGCCGCGCTCGACATAGACGCATTCATGACCGTTGATCAGGATATCGGCGATGCTCGGGTCCTTGAGCAGCGGCTCCAGCGGCCCGAGGCCGGTCATCTCGTCGAGAATTTCCGAGACGAAGTCGCTGAGCTCCTGGGCGTTCAATGCCAGCCGTTCGGTTAGGACATATTGCGAAACGAGCTGTGTGACATGCGCGCGGATCTGCTCTTCGGGCAGCTTGTCCAGCGCCGAAAGATTGATCTCCTCGATCAGCCGCTTGTGCAGGCGGACCTTGGCGTCGAGCAATTTGTCGGAGAGCAGGGGATTTGTCGCGGCCGGTGCGGGTGCCGGTGTGGCCGATGCAGCCGGCACGAGCGTCGGCTCGCTACCTGGGGCTTCCGGGAACACCGTCCACGCCATGCCTTCCGTCGGCGGCGTGTCTTCGGGCGCCGCGATGTCGGGCGTAGCGGCGCGTCGTGCTGTGAAACGGCCGGCCATCATGGTGTCTACCGTGCCGCTGCGAGCTTGAGCTTCTTCAGAAGCGGCAGCGATTTCGCTTCCGTTTTCGCCGCATCCTGCGCCAATACCAGCCGCTTGAGCTGTGCGGTGATCTTGTTGCCCGGCTTCACGTCGTCGAGCGGCACGCCGCGGTCGATCGCCTCACGGACGAGATGGTAATCGTTGGGAATGATGCTGCAGAAGGCGTCACCTAGCGCCTGCTGCACGTCCTTGAGCGACAGGCCGGAGGCGAACATGCGCTGATGGAAGCGGTTGATGACGACCTGCGGCTTGGGGCCGTCGCCGAGGCGCTCGCGGATGGCGGTGACGAGCTGCTTGCCGTGACGCAGGCCCGGCACGGTCGCCTCGCTGACGATGTACAACTTGTTCGAGCCGAGCAGCACGCTATCGGTCCACGAGAACCACGTCCGCGGCATGTCGAACACGACGTAATCGAAATTCGTTGAGACGAGATCGAGCAGGCGCGTGACCATGTCCGGATCGAATGAGCGCATCTCCGCCGGCCGGTTCGGCGCTGCGATCACGGCGAGCCCCGAGGCGTGATAGGAGAGCATCACCTCGAGAAGCTGCCGATCGAGACGGTCGGGACGGGGCTCGATCTCCGCCAGATTGAGCCGCGGCTCGAGATCGAGATAGTCCGCCACAGTGCCGTGCTGGAAATTGAGGTCGACCAGGCAGGTCGAGGGCTTCGAGCGCGTGCCGCTGCTGTTGAGCAGCAGCATTGCCGTCTGCACCGCAATGGTGGTGACGCCGGCGCCCCCGACGGCCGGCAGGAACGTGTAAATCTGCGCTTCGGCCCCGGCGCCAGCGGCGGCGGCGGGATTGTGCGCGGCCTGCGCGCAGGCACGCACGACGTCGAGGGGCTGCACCGGTTTCACCAGGAAGTCGGCGACGCGCATCTGCACCAACGTCCGCGCCGCGTTCGCATCGAAGGATTGCGTCACCGTGATGACCGGCGTGCGCGCGGCGGCGCGCGCCATCAGCCGCGCCAGCGCCGCCATCTCGGCCGGGATGCCCGCATCGAAATCGACCACGACGACAGTCATGCCGCCGAGATCGAGCGTGTCGGCGTGCTCGGTCAGGGTTCCTGAAACGAGCGTCAACTCGATCGCATTCGAGGCGCCGAAGGTTGCGCGCATGGCGGCCGCGAAGGCGGGATCCGCCGTGACGACCAGGACCTGTGTGTTGCTCGCGCTCGCCATCGCCCGCCGCCGCCTTACTTCACGCCCGCCGCCGGCTGGTTGATAGATGGTCCGGTCGGCGTGTTGTTATTGCTCGGCGCATTGCTCTGCTGATAGGCCGCCGCAGTGCCCGTGCCTCGCGGTGGGATGACGCGGCCGGTGCGGTAGCGCTCGACCGCGCTCTGCATCACCGTGCCGTTGTAGGCGATGTTGCGGTCGGCGGCATGCGCCGGCCACGGGTCGACCATCTGCACGATCTTGTTCGTTTCGGGGGCGTTGCCGCCATAGGCCGAGATCGTGTCGCGCCGCGCGCCGTACTCGGAACAGCCGGCGAGCGTGGCGAACGCGAGGATCAGCGCGCCGACGCGCATGAGATCAGTGCACGGCATCGAGGACTCCCCGCGGCATGTCGAGCATGTGTCCGGTGAACGGCTGGATGCCGGCGGCGGCAATGCGCTGCTCGACTGCGCCCGGCGCACCGGGCCCAGCGACGGGCACCTCGGTCTTGCCGAGCAGGAAGAAGTCGGTGTCGTTCGGCGGCACGGTGTCGTCGGCCGGCGTGCGGATGCCGTCGCCGGGCCGCGCCGGCCGCACCAGACGCGGCGTCACGATGATCGCCAGGTCGGTCTGGTTCTTCTGGTAGTTCTTCGACGAGAACAGGGTGCCGAGCACCGGCACGCTGCCGATCCATGGCAGTTGCTCGATCTGGTTCTTGTTGTCGGTTTGCAGCAGACCGCCGATCATGAAGCTCTGGCCGTCGCGCAGTTCGACCGTGGTAGAGGCGCGCCGCACGATCAGCGCCGGCACCGAGATGCCGCCGGGCACCGAGACCGTATGCGTGGTGTCGATCTGGCTCACCTCAGGCTCGATCTTGAGGTTGATGAGGCCGCGGCTGAGCACGGTCGGCGTGAAGGCCAGGCCGACGCCGTATTTCTTGTAGTCGACGGTGACCTGACCCATCGAGCCGGACACCGGGATTGGATACTCGCCGCCGGCGAGGAAGCTTGCGGTGTCGCCCGACAGCGCCACGAGGTTCGGCTCGGCGAGACTGCGTGCGATGCCCTTCTGCTCGAGCGCATTGATCATCACGTCGGTGGAGACGCCGCTCGCGACCAGGCGCCCGATCATGAACCCGAACGGGGTGCCGCCCGAGAGCACGCCGGCGGCGACTTCCGTGCCAGAGGCGAGCGCGGAATCCGACGCGGTGATCGGCAGGCCTGCGGGCCCCACGCGGTTGCCGATGTTGGTGATTGAGCTGCCGCCGACCCGGTTCCACTGCACGCCGAGCTCGCGGCCGGCGGTGCGCGACAATTCGATGAAGCGCACTTCGAGCAGCACCTGCTGCGGCGACATCACCGTGACCGTGTTGATGATCTCGGGTCCGAACTGGCGCGCGATGGTGACCGCCTTGTCGAGCGTGGCGGCGTCCATGACGCGGCCGGACAGCATGACGCGGCCATTGACGCTCGAGGCGCGCAGGGCCGAGCCGGGGAAGTTGCGCACGAGCTCGTTGGTGAGCCGCGTCAGGTCATAGGTGACTTCGACGTCGAAGATACCGATGAGCTTCTTGCCCTCGGCATAAACCGAGACGCGCGTCGTGCCGATCTTCTTGGCGAGGATCGACAGCGAATGGTCGGTCAGGGGATTGACGTCGGCGACCTCGGGATCGCCGACGGTGACGTCGACGAAGCTGCGGTCCGTGCGCACATCCCGCGACTTGCCGATCGAGACCGTCACCATCGCCGTGCGGTGCGCGCCCGAGATCTGGACAATGTGCTCCTGCGCATGCGCGGCGCCGATCATGCCGGCGAGCGCGAGCGCAAGCGTGACGGCGAGCGCCATCGCAATGTCGCGCAACAGGCCGCCGGCCTGTGTGCCGTCATTGCGGCGCCAGCGAAAGCCGGCGTCGCCGGTCTTGTTGTTATTCACGACACACTCCCCCGCCGTCCGGGCGCATCGGCGCCATGGACCCGACAGACCGATTTTTCCTATTGGGCACCGGCGAGCGCCTCGTTCTTCGATTCGACCGGCACGGTGTAGTTCTGCTTCGCCGAGGCGCGGGTCACGACGACTGTCGTCGTGCCGCCCTTGTCGGCGGGCGCGTCGTTCGAGCCCAGATCGTTCAGCGTGATCTTGCGTGTCTGTGTCTCGACGGTTTCGCCGGCCTTGCGCAGCAACAGGGACAGGCTGCCGACCGAGGAGGCGAGCCACACCTTCTGCGCCTCGATGGTCGTGACCTCGAGCGTCACCGACTTCGCCACGGCAGCCTTCGCGGCGCGCTCATCGGCGCTCTGGTCGACGGCGAGGACGCGCGTATTCTGCAATACGACTTCGGTGCTTGCCTGGCTCTTGTCCATCTGCCGCGTGAGCACGACGTCGACGCGATCGCCCGGCAGCACGAAGCCGCCGACGCCTTCGACGTCGTTGACACGGATGGTGACGGCTTTCATGCCCGGCTTGACCAGCGCCGACAACGTCGCGCGCTGCCCCGGTCCTGTGATCTTGAGCGCGAGCACGGGTTCGTTCGGCTCGATCGCGGCGAGCACGACGCGCCGCCCCTGCGACAGGATGTCGGTGACCTTGGCAAAGGCGCCGGCCGGCATGGCGTCGGCGGGCCACGGCACTTCCTCGAGCTGGGACGCGTTGAGTTCCGTGCCGAAGCGCAACGCCTGCTTGGCGACGACGATCGTCTTCGTCACCGCCGGCTTTGCGGTCGACTCGATCGTCTTCGCCCGCTGGTTCGCCTGGTTGTTCAGCCAGACGTTGGCGATGAACACGGCGAGCAGGCCGAAGACGACGGCGAACCCGATCATGACGAATGTGCTGGCGCGCACGGCTTTGTTCCGTTTTCCCTTTGCCCCTTGACCCGAGCGCGACGATAGGGAGGAGGAAGTGTGCAATTGCTGAAATTTAAGCGCGCAATTCGTCCATGCCGGCGTGTACCTCACCGTGCATCGTTTACGAATGGTGTGCCGAACGCCGAGACTTGCGCGGAGTTCGAAGCGGCGCTGCCGGCCGCGGGAGGCGGCGGGGTAAGGATCGGTTTAGCCTAATGAAATACTGCCGCCATTGCTCGCGCGCCCCCGTTACGGCAACATAAGGACCGCGCCGCGTGACGGCGTTCATTGCCCACCCGGCGAACGAGGTGGGCAGGATAACGCCAAGAGGAAAAGGAAATTTCGATGCCGGACTCCGTGTCCACCGCGGCTGCCGCTCCATCGGCGGCGCCTTTCGGCAGCTCCGGCGAGCCGCGCATCCGCATCAAGGGCCTCGGCAAGCATTACGGGTCGCTCGAGGTGTTCCGCGACATTGACTTCGACGTCGGCGCGCGCGAGATCGTCGCCATCGTCGGCCCCTCCGGCTGCGGCAAGACGACGCTGCTGCGCTGCATCGACGGCCTGATCCCGTTCGACACCGGCGAGGTGCGGGTCGGCAACGAAGTCGTCACCGAGCCGATCGCCGGCGTCGCAATGGTGTTCCAGCACTTCGGCCTGTTCCCGTGGAAGACGGTATACGACAACGTCTCCTACGGATTGCGCATGGCTGGCGCGTCGAAGGCCGAGATCGAGCGCAAGGTGCCCGAATTCGTCAAGCTCGTGGGCCTGGCCGGCTTCGAGCATGCTTTCCCCTATCAGATGTCCGGCGGCATGCAGCAGCGCTGCGGTCTCGCCCGCGCGCTGGCGATCGAGCCGAACGTGCTGTTGATGGACGAGCCGTTTGCCGCCGTCGACGCCCAGACGCGCGAGATCCTCCAGTTCGAATTGCTGCGCATCTGGGAAGAGCGGCCGACGGCCATGATTTTCGTCACGCATTCGATCGAGGAGGCGGTGCTGCTCGGCCATCGGGTTGTCGTGCTCAAGGGACGGCCGTCGAGCATCCACGAGATCGTCACCATCGACCTGCCGCATCCGCGCACGCGTGATACGCTGCGGGAGCCGCGCTTCGCAGAGCTGCGCGAGCGCGTGTGGTCGACCTTGATGCGCGAAGCCCGCGCCGCGGAATTCGAACTGCAAACCTGACAACGACAGAAACTCAGAACGACGGGAGGATTACGATGCTTCGCAGGACCTTCACACTCACGGCCGGCGCTGCGCTCGTTGCCGCGGCGCTCGCCGGTGCTTCGCCCGCGCTGGCGCAGGGCAAGAAAATCGTCATCGCAGTGCCCGGCATTCCGCCGGTCTATTCGGTGACCATCGCCTACGTTGCCGAGAAGCAGGGCTTCTTCAAGAAGCACGGCGCCAATGTCGAGATCAAACCGTTCGACAACGGCACTGCCGCGGCGCGCGCCGTCGTCGCCGGAGACATCGACCTCGCCTGGTCGCCGACGCCGCCGGTCATCAACCAAGTATCGAATGCCGGCGTGCCGCTCGTCGCCGTCTACGGCATGCCCAATCCGGATTGGGTGATCGGCACGACCGAGACCGGCAAGACCTGCAAGGACATGGCCGGTCAGGACGTCGGCGTCGACTCGATCAATGGCGCGCGTTCGGTGGCGCTGCGCTCGATGGTCGCCGCCGGCTGCAAGGACATCAAGTTCGACGACATCAAGCAGGTCGCGCTCGGCTCCGCGCCCGGCCCCGCCATGCTCGCCGGCCGCCTGAACTACGCCGTGCTGCATCTGGACGACCTCGCCGAGGTCCAGCATCAGGGCAAGAAGCTCAACATCCTGCTGGCGATGAAGAACACCAATCCGACCAGCCATTATCTCATCATGGTCGTGCGCAAGGACAATCTCGATAAGAACCGCGATGCCATCGTGCGTACGGTCGCCGGCATGCTCGAGGCCGCACGCTTCATGCAGGACCCCAAGAACGCCGACGCGGTGGCGGAAGCCGCGGCGGTCACCGGCCACGACAAGGAAGTCAACAAGTTGGCGCTCGCCGAATTCCTGAAGGTGAACTTCTGGGCCGCCAAGGATGACGGCATGCCGAAGGCCAAGATCGAGGCGGTCGCCGCGCTGATGAAGAAGATCGGCTCGATCAAGCCCGACAAGGAGCCGGTGAGCTACGACAAGTTCGTCGACCCGACGGTGTGGAAAGACGCCAACGCGATGGTGAAGTGATCCTGGTCATTCCGGGGCGCGTGCGAAAGCACGCGAACCCGGACTCCAGAGCAGCGCTCCACAACATTCCCTTTGGATTCCGGGTTCCGGCCTCCGGCCGGCCCCGGAATGACGTTCTGACTCTCATAGGACTCTGATTTGCTCGCCTCGACCATCCGCCGTCACTTGCCTGTCTGGCTCAGCGTCTTCGCCGGCTTCGCGATCTGGGAGATTGCCGGCCGCTCGACCAGCGCCGCCTTCATGGTGCCGTTCTCCGAGACCCTGCGGCGGCTGTGGCAGCTCGCCACCGGCGGCCCGTTCCTGTCGCAGTTGCTCGACTCGGCGAAGCTGTTCGCGACCGGGTTTTCGCTGGCGCTGATCGTCGGCGCGCCGCTCGGACTCCTGTTCGCGCGCGTGCGTGTGCTGCGCGTCGGCGTCGAGCCCTACATCATGATCCTTTACGCCACGCCGATGGTGGCGCTGATCCCGTTCATCCTGTCGTTGATGGGTTTCGGCTTCGCGCCTAAAGTGCTGGTTGTGTTCCTCTTCACCGTGTTTCCGGTGCTCTACAACACGGTGGAGGGCGCACGCAGCATCAAGCCCGAGTTGATCGAGGTTGCGAAGTCGTATCGCTCGACCGAATGGGCGCTTTGGCGCGAGGTTATGCTGCCCTACACATTGCCCTACATGATGACCGGCGTGCGCCAGGCGATCGGCCGCGCGCTGGTCGGCATGATCGCCGCTGAGTTCTTCCTGTCGGCGACCGGTGTCGGCCGCCTCATCATGGAGGCGTCGCAGGAGTTCGACACCGCCGGCGTCTTTGCCTCGATCTTCGTCATCGGCGTGATCGGCGTCGGGCTGACCCGCATCGGCCTGATGATCGAGCAGCACTTCGCGCGCTGGAGGCAGTGACGATGGCCGATCAAGCCTTGTCCACGCCCGCCGCGCCCGCAGCGAAGCCGCAGCCGGCCCTGCGCAAGGAGAGCACGCTGCTGCCGCGGCTCGTGACCGGCGCCGTCATCCTCGGCGCCTGGGAGATCGTCGTGCGCGCGCTGGCGCCGCGCTACGTGGCCAAGCCGACGTCCATCGTTATGGCGATTCCGAGCGTCATCACCGACCCGAAGTTCCTCACCGCGCTCGGGCAGACGGTCACAGCGGTCGCCGAAGGCCTCGCCGTCACCATCGTGCTCGGCACGATCATCGGCCTTGCGATGGGCCGCAGCCCGGCGTTCGACCGCGCCATCCGCGTCTACATCAACGCCTTCAACGCGCTGCCGATGATCATCGTGCTGCCGCTGTTCTCGCTGTGGTTCGGCTATTCGACGCACGCGCGCCTCGCCACCATCATCTTCGCGGCGATCTTCGCTATCACCATGAACGTCGCCGACGGCGCCCGCGCCGTGCCGCGCGAATATCTCGAAGTGGCGCGCTCGTTCCGTTCGGCGAAGACGCGCACGCTGTTCGACATCGTGCTGCCGGCCTCGACGCCTTATCTGCTCGCCGGCTTCCGGCTGGCCGCCGGCCGTGCGCTGATCGGCGCCGTCGTCGCCGAGTTCTTCCTGTCGATCGGCGGGCTCGGCTTCTACATCCTCTACAATTCGCGCTCCTACCACCACAACGAGGCCTTCGTCGGCGTGCTGCTGCTCGCGGCCTTCGGCGTCGGCTTCGAAGTCCTCGTGCAATGGGCCACGCGCCGCTTCATGCCGTGGTACCGCCGCGGCGAAAAGTAGGGAATCCCATGGCATCCGATCCGCTTCTGTCCGCCGCCCTCGCGCATTGGGGGGCGCGTTTCGTCGCCAACGGCGTCGTGCTCACCGACTTCGAGGAAGTCACCAAGTCGATCAGCAGCTACAACGACTGGTGCCGCGCCTGGTCTGCGCGCGCCGCCCATCATGAGCAGCTCGGCCGCGAGGCGCTGGCGCGCGGGCACAACCTCACGGCCGGCGAATGCCTGCAGCGCGCCGGCGTCTATTATCATTTCGGCTCGTTCCTGTTCGCGCACGACCCGGAACAGATGAAGGCCGCGCACAAGAAACAGATCGAATGCCGCCAGCTTGCGCTGCCGCATTTGAGTCCGCCGGGCGAACGCGTTGAGATTCCGTATGAGGGCAAAAAGCTCGCTGGCATCCTGCGCAAGCCGCAAGGCGTGGCGAAGCCGCCGGTCATCGTCATGGCTGTCGGGCTCGACTCCACGAAAGAGGAGACCGACGCCTACGAGATGCCGTTCCTCCAACGTGGCATGGCGACCTTGGTGTTCGAAGGTCCGGGGCAGGGCGAGGCCCAGTACGACTTCCCGATCCGCGGCGACTACGAGGTGCCGGTGAGGGCGGTGCTTGACTATGTCGGGACGCGCAACGATCTCGACGCCAGGCGCATCGGCATGTGGGGCGTCAGCCTCGGCGGCTACTACGCGCCGCGCGCCGCCGCCTTCGAAAAGCGCATCAAGGCCTGCATCGCGCTCGGTGGGCCGTTCAACATGGGTGCGGCCTATGACAGCCTGCCGGACCTGACGCGCGAGACGTTCCGCATCCGCAGCCACGCCAAGACCCGCGAAGACGGTCACAAGAACGCAAATACGCTGTCGCTCGAGGGCATCGCGCAAAACATCACCTGCCCGATCTTCATCGTGAACGGACGGCAGGACCGCGTCATCCCGCCCGGCGACGCTGAGCGGCTGGCGCGCGAGGTCAAGGGGCCGGTCACGCTCATGATGATCGAGGACGGCAACCACATCGCCAATAACCGCGCCTATCGCTGGCGCTCGCAGTCGGCGGACTGGATGAAGGAGCAGCTGGGGTAGGTCGCCGGCTCGGGCGGGTCGGTTGCGTGCGGCAGAAGACCCGCTAATGTCCGCGCCAAATTCGGACAGGAGCCTTCGATGCCGTCGACCTATCTCGATTCCGCGATCTTCCGGGACATCTTCACCACGCCGGCCATGCGGCAGATTTGGTCGGACGAGAACCGGGTGCAGAAATACCTCGATTTCGAGAAGGCGCTGGCGGTGGCGCAGGCGCGGCTGAAGATCATCCCGCAGGACGCCTGCGACGAGATCGTCAAGCACTGCGACATCAAGGAATACGACTTCGCCAAGCTGAAGGAAGCGACCGAGCGCATCGGCTACCCGGTGCTGCCGGTGGTTCAGCAGCTCGTCAAGCTGTGCAAGGATAAACTCGGCGAGTGGTCGCACTGGGGCGCGACCACGCAGGACATCACCGACACGGCGACGGTGATGCAGATCCGCGAGGCACTCGACCTCGTCGGCGCCGAGATCGACGGCATTTGCGCCGCGCTCGCTTCGCTCGCCAAGAAATACCGCGACACGCCGATGGCCGGCCGTTCCAATTTGCAGCAGGCCGTGCCGATCACCTTCGGCTACAAGATGGCGACCATCCTCGCCGGCTTCGAGCGTCACCGCGAGCGCCTGAAGCAGTTGAAGGAGCGCGTGCTGGTCGGCGAGTTCGGCGGCGCCGCCGGCACCTTGTCGTCGCTCGGCAAGGACGGCCTCAAGTGTCAGGTCGAACTGATGAAGGAACTGAAGCTCGGGCAACCAGCGATCTCGTGGCACACCGTGCGTGACTGCATCGCCGAGGTGGGCTGCTTCCTGGGTCTCGTCACCGGCTCGTGCGGCAAGGTGGCGTTCGACGTCAAGCTGCTGATGCAGACGGAAGTGGAAGAGGTCTACGAGCCATTCCACCAGGGCCGCGGCTCGTCCTCGACCATGCCGCAAAAGCGCAATCCGATCTCGTCGGTCTACATCACCGCGCAGACGGCGATCGTGAAACAGCACGCTGCCGCCCTGATGGAGGCGATGGTCGAGGACCACGAGCGCGCCACCGGCCCGTGGGAGATCGAGTGGATCGTCCTGCCGGAAATATTCATGCTGTCGGCCGGCGCGCTGGCGCAGACGCGCTTCGTCGTCGAGGGGCTGCAGGTCAACGAGAAGAAAATGCGCGAGAACCTCGACATCACCAAAGGCCTGATCATGTCGGAAGCGGTGATGATGGGGCTGGGCGCGGCCATGGGGCGCAACACCGCGCAC
>Ga0265342_10000911_pt1 | contig 29362 bp, 23 predicted proteins | sample 4CB327metaG_FD_203125 | JGI IMG/M metagenome (GOLD analysis project Ga0265342, IMG submission 203125) | Rhizosphere microbial communities from Carex aquatilis grown in University of Washington, Seatle, WA, United States - 4-CB3-27 metaG | ecosystem: Host-associated > Plants > Roots >... | reverse complement strand
ACGAACATTCAATATAGAATTCCCTTCGAATAATCTTGTGCGCCGATCTGCCGCGAACTATTGCGCGTCCCTTGCCGCAAATATCGCGAGAAGTTCGAAATTCGATGCTCGGTCTCCCAGCGAGGGAATCAGACAGAAAACCGATCTGGGCCTTTGGTGTCTTGGGAAAATCAGGGTCATGGATTAAGGCCAAAATATCGGAAGTCAGTCTGGGCACAAACTCCCCAGCATACGGCTTACTGCTATCCTCAAAGGCTGCAATTACCTGCTCTTCTGTTTCTGCCAAAGATAGAGGCCCGCTTAATTTGGGCCAAACCTCGGCAAGTATGGTTCTGTAGTTTTCAGCACGTCCGATAACCCAATCGTGTGGAAGGTTCTTTGGCCGCCCCCTGCCCTTCTTTTCAGAAAATGTGTCAAGAGGTTTTTTTGCCCTGGAAGGGCTCTTTTTTCGCTTCGGCATTTTTGCGGAAACTTTTGACATCGGGGTGTCTGAATTTTACGGAAAATTCCCGGCAAAAGGGTAGGAATTTCACGGAAAGTCAAAACCACTTCCAACTTCTCGAAAGCCTGCCTTCGGAAGTCGCTCGGAAAACTGGGCTTAGGATGCCCTTATGCGGCATCAATTTTGCCCCCGAGGAGGTTCGGAAACATGGCGGTCTTGAGCGGAAAACGGATGTTCCCTTGCCCGGTTTGTACTGACCCTCGCGAGGTCCGAATCACCAAGAAAGACAAACCGTACATAACGTGCGACCCATGCGGGATTCAAGTCTTTGTTCGAGGCCCTGCCGGGATCGATGCATTCAATCGATTAGTGGACAAGGGAGACGGAGAGGACCTCTGGACCAGGCTAAAGCGGATGGAACGACGTTACCGGCTGAGATGTCCTGAGTGCGGCTGGCACTTTTGGATTGAATCCGCATTGGTCAAGACCAGCATGCTCGATGGCAGCCTAAAAGGATTTCGTTGTCCCGGAAAGAATTGCGGCGCAATCGTTCCTTGGGAGGAAGAGGAATGAAAATCACGGCGGTCGGAGCGTTAGCAATTCTTGGCATTGTCGTGATTCTGGTTCTCTTTGCTCGCTTTCTTCAAAACCAATCACCTGAAAATAGGAGCAATCCCTAGAAATATCAAGCAACAAAATAATGGTATTACGTGGCCAGAGACGCAACAACTCGTACGGAATCACAATCCTTGCAAACGGGTGTGCCGGAAGATACGCTTTCCGATGCAACGGCGATAAGGCGGAAACGAGGACCATCCTTGTCCCGCCGAAAAGGACAGACAGGCAACGTGTTTCAGCATTGCAAGCCCTGGAAACCAACAGCACCGGCCTACGGACGTTATTGGTTTGATGTTCCAGGCGCGGAAAGAAAACGACGCACGGTTGCGCTTGGCGTATGTGCTACGCGCAGCGCCGCTCGTCGCAAGCTCCGCGAGCACATCGAAGCCGAAGGCATCAACACTAATCAAACATTCACATCAACCACAGCACCGGCAACAACGTTTCGTGCGCAAGCTGCAAAGTGGATTCAGGCAGTTTCAACGAGGCGACGCAAGCCGGTCAAACCCGCCACGATTTCAGGATGGCAACACTCATTGAATAGATGGGTATTGCCGAATCTGGGCGACTTATCCCTCGCGGATGTCGGCAACGCCGCGCTAAAGGGACTGGTAGAAAAAATGTTCTGTGCCGGGCTATCCCCGCAAACCATCGTTACTCACTCCAAGGTGGTAAAAATGGTTGTCGCCTCGGCTGTAAATTCCGAAGGCGAACAGGTTCATCCCCGTAAGTGGAATCACGACTTCATCGGGCTACCAATCGTTCAAAGGGAACAACAGCACAGGCCAACCGTAACCGAAGCGGAACTTGGGGAAATCCTTGCCAGCACGAAAGGGCGGTACATCGCACTCTTCGCATTGCTGGCTGGAACCGGGTTACGAATCGGAGAGGCGCTTGGGCTGAAATCGATTGATCTCTCGCCAGATTGCCGCGTGCTCCATGTAGAGCGAAGCGTCTGGCATGGTCAAGAACAACAACCGAAAACCCCGAATGCTGTGCGCGAAGTTGATATTGCGGAGCCTCTATCCCAGTTGTTGCGGGAATATGTGAAGGGCAAATCCGGGTATCTATTCGCGGCGGCGAGCGGGCGGCCATTACAACAGCGGAACGTCCTTCGTACATTGCACGCCACAGGCAAGAAAGTGGGATTCCACGCCTTCCGGCGATTCCGAACGGAGACGTTGCGGCGAGCGCGTGTACCAGAGGACCTAATCAAGTTGTGGCTAGGACACTCGAAAAACACCGTGACCGATTTCTATGCAGGTGGATTGAGCAAAGACCTAGCGTGGCGACTGGAATGGTGCGACCGAGTGGGACTTGGTTTTTCTCTAGTTGGGCTACTTGGGCTACAAAACGTTGTAAAATCTGATTCCGAGAAAGCTGCATAACCTGATATGAGGATAGGTTTTAGATGGTGCGCCCGGAGAGATTCGAACTCCCGACCTTCTGGTTCGTAGCCAGACGCTCTATCCAGCTGAGCTACGAGCGCACTGTTTTAAATTCAACAACTTAGGTACAGCTGCCGAGGACGGCTTTTGCATAGAAGTTGCATAGTCCGTTGCTAAGTGGTTTGAACAACGAGCCTAGCTCAAGATTGCATTCCCAACTCAATGTCGCCTCTCCGCAGCTGCCTCAGCATTATTACATAGGGCGTCTATCTTTTCCATCGCGCGGACTCGACCATGGCAAGAAAACAACCCGACCCTCCACCCTTGGAGTCGCGAGAATTCCGGTCGCCTGAAGAGATTGACGCGGCGGTCGCCAAGTTGCGGAGTCGCATCGAACAATTCAACAAGCTAGATCTGCAAGCGGCTGTTTTAAGCAGCACGGGAGCAGACGCTACGGCCGAGAGTGATGTTTGTGCATCCATAAGGGAGATCTTCGGATTAAATTCGGATGAGTTGCGAGAACACCAATACATCAGGATTTTCGATGGTGCGGTCTATCGGGGGTATGAGCGACCACGAGCTTATCGAGGGTAAGCGCTTTGGCCGTACGCGTGTTATAGGAATCCTCAATGGCTTCATTGGGCGGCTCGAAGAGAAGAAGTGGAGTCCTTGCGGCAGGAGCGGCCCCCGCGTCATCTTCCTATTTCGATCGACTGGACTTGCACGCACGAATCCGCGGGGTCTCACGCGATTTGTCCCTTGACGGGATCCTTGGGAGGCCGTATTCAACGCTTCCAACGCCTTGGTGAACTACGTTAAAGAGCGCTCGAATCGTCACGGTCTCGACGGAGCGTCACTCGTGAGATTAGTCTTCTCTCGGAACGATCCGATCCTTGCTTTCAACTGTGAAACGTCAATCTTTGAAACAGAGTACGCAAGGCAAGCTCGATGTTCCACTTTGGAATTGCTGTTGACAGGAATTCTGGTACGAAGCAATATGCGGCCCGTCACCTTCGCTTCGACCTTATATCGTTTCGTCATCACTTGCACGACATTTTAGTTTCGCATTCGGCTTGGCCGTAGGCAGCGTGAATAAGCGGCGATACCAGACCACAGCCTTAAAGACTTCTTAGTTTGACGGAGGCACCAGTGGAGACACCCAGTCAGCCCCGAACGTGGCATTTCCTGAATTTCGACTCAGCGAAAATCATTGTGATCCTTTTGATACTGGGCACAGCGGGACTCGCTTTGTTTGTGCCGTTGTCGAACGCCCAACAATCGGGAATGAGTGTTCCCATGGACCTGGCGCGCATGGTGGACGAATCCGAGAACATCGTCCTGGGCCGGGTTACTTCCGTAAAATCAGAAAAACATCCCGACTTTCAAAATCTCGATACGGTTGTCGTGACGCTTGATGTTCAAGACGCACTGAAGGGAGCGCCGGGCTCGACTTATTCCTTCCGGCAATTTGTCATCGACGTCCGCGACCGCGACTCCAAGCTCGGGTATCGCGTGGGCGAGGAAGTCGTTCTGATGATTCGCCAGCCAAGCCAATACAAGCTCACCAGCCCTGTTGGACTCGAACAAGGGCGGTTCCGCGTGGAACGTGACGGCCAAGGAAATCGGCTCCTGCGAAACGGTCTGAACAACGCCGGCCTGTTCGACGGTGTTGCCAAGTCAGTCCCGAACTTGAAGAGTTATGTTTCCTCCGCTGTCCAGCAACTGACCGTCCAGCACCAATCCGGACCCATCTCATACGAAGACTTCAAGTCTTTCGTTCAAGGCGTTCTGGCTGCCCGCCAGAGCGCCCAGTAGGGGAGACTGATGAAGACCACCACACGTTCGGTTCTTATCGCGACTTCGATCTCTTTTTTGGTTTGCCTCTTTCTGTTTCTCGGACGGCCCGCGAATGCGGAGAATCCGATCTCGGTCGGCTCCAATGGGCAGCCGGCGAAATGGGGATCGTTCCCCTTTACCTACACGGTAGACGGCGGGCCGCTAGGAGGTCTGACCAATGCACAGGCCAACGCCCTGGTGGCGCAGGCCTTCGGCGCGTGGACAGGCGTCGCAAGCGCCACTGTGAAAGCCACGCAGAATGCCACTCCCGGCCTGCCTGGCCCGGGCGGTGACATCAGCACCATCGCACAATACAACGCGCTGAATACCACAGCGAACTGCACGAGCCTGAATCCCATTGTTTATGACACGGACGGTTCACTGACGGACGCGCTTCTGGGCGCGGGTGCGAGTAATTCGGTGCTCGGTTTTGCGGGCCCTTGCGCAATCGACAACAATAACGTGATTTTGGGCGGCCACGGCACGATCAACGGGAAACCCCTTGCCGGGAGCCCCACGGCTTTGCAGCAGAGCCGCACACTCGCAGTGATGATCCACGAATTGGGACACTTCCTGGGATTGGGCCACTCGCAGGTGAACCTGAATTGCCTCACGAATCAGTCTACCTGCGCCATTGGTTCGGCTGACCTGCTCGGCGTCCCCACGATGTTTCCAATTCTTTTGAATCAGACGGAGGCTACCAACGTTTCGGCTGGAAGTACATTGGCTGTGGACGACATCGCTTCCATTTCGAATCTATATCCTGCGGCATCGTTTGCCACGTCGTTCGGCACAATTTCGGGGAAGGTGTTGTTTTCCGACGGCATCACTCCCGCGCAGGGCGCGAACGTCGTTGCGCGCCGCGTTGGCGATTCGCGCGTTACTGCTGTTTCCAACGTGTCCGGCATGCTTGCCAGCGCGAATCACGGCAACGCCGTGATCGGCAATCCTGCCTCTCAATCGGGATCTTCCGACGCGACCACTCGAGGCAATTTCACGATTCCCGGATTGCCTCCCGGCACTTACACGCTGGAGGTGGAGTCCGCCTATTCGTCTTTCACGGGCGGTTCCGATCTCGGGCCACTGAGCGCGGTTACCGGCCGCGATGAAAATATTCCCGTCGCCACTCCGAACGAGTTCGAGTGTTACACGGGCGCCAGCGAATCCAATTCGGATGGCGCTGCGTCGTGCGCGAACATCACAGTGAACGCAGGAGCAACAACAACCAACCAGAACTTCATTCTGAATACGATTCTATCCACCATGGACGCCTTCGACACGGCGGCGCGTAACGAATCCATTGCTGCGCCCACGTACATCAGCAACGGGACATTTCACGAGTCGATCAGCTCGGCGACCGGTTCCGATACCGATGTCTACGCGATTTCTGTGCTGGCCGGACAGACTCTCACCGTGGAGACCGTCTCCCGGCGCCTCACGCCCAGCACCTATCTCGACACTGTGCTGGACATCACCGATGCGAGCGGACTGGTCCAGCCGCAGACGTGTAATATCGGAGACGCCTCCGGTTCTTTCACTTCGGCCTGCCTGGATGACGATTTCACTACTTCCGGCGGTCTTTTCACACGCGATTCGAAGCTGCAATTCAAGCCTGCGGTTTCCGGCCTGGTTTTTGTGCGCGTCTCGGACCACTATGGCGATGCGCGCCCGGATTTTCTGTACGATCTAATCGTGACCGGCGCGCAGCCTGTTCCGACGGTCATCTTCACTCCGCCTGTTTTGACCTACGGCCAGCAAAATGTTGGCGCTGCGGTTACAAAGAATGTCCAGGTCGTGAATCAGAGCGCGGCTTCTCAGACGTTGAACACACTCGGTGCCGTCACCGGGAATTCCGCGGACTTTTTGATTGTTGCGCCGACGGCGGGCTCGCCTGCTTGCACTCAACCGATGTTATTGGCCGCAGGGGGCAGTTGTTTTGCCGGTGTTAAATTCACGCCCAGCGCTGCGGGACTGCGGTCCACGCTGATACAGGGAGCCCATACTGCCATAGACACGCCTGCGGTTCTGCACGCGTCGGGAACCGGTTCCGCTGGACCGCTGAACGACAATTTCGCGAACGCGTTCAGCACCAACACGAATCCTTATTCCGATTCCGAGGATACGACCCTGGCAACACAGGAGACCGGAACCGACGTCCCGCTGACAACGGCTTCGTGCAGCCTGGCTTCGCCACCGGCCAATGACAGGAGTATCTGGTACAAGTATCATGTGCCCGTAGCGGGGACGGCTCAAGTACAGGTTTTCGCCCCCTATGACGCGGTGCTGGCCATTGGTGTTGGACCTCTCCCCCTGCAGAGCACGTCTTGTTTCCCCATCCCTGCAAATACTTTCCCGACGATTAACATAAATGTTGGCGGAGCCGTGGGAGCCGACATTTATTTCATGGTGGGCGCGCAGGCGGGAGTTGGCGGTCCCAACACTCTCTTTAGCCTTACCTTTGCTCCTACTGGCGTGAATGCTGACCTGAGCATCACGGACACGACTGGCGGCGCGGTATTTACAGAAGGTTTGACCGGAACTTATACCCTCACGGTTTCGAATGCCGGCGGCGTGGGGACTACGCCCACCACCGCCGCCATTCCGATTGTCGTTAACGACTTCATGGCCTCAGGACTGACGTTCAAAGACTCCATTGGATCCGATGCCGGGTGGTCTTGCCTGCAGCAGAGCGTCATTGTCACCTGCACCGATTCGAATACTCTTGCCAATGGCAGCACCACTAAAATCGTTCTCAATGTGAATGTTGCGCCACCCGCCGCTGCAAATTCTCCGGTGCAGAACTTTGCGCAGGTGTTCGGCGGCGGCGACCACACGCCCGCGAACAACATAGTCAACCCGCCCATCACGACGGTCGTGAACCCTGCGCCAGCGCCGGGAGTGAATCTTGCTCCGGTGCCCTCGAATTTCGGCAGCATTCCTACGTCCACGGTTTCTGCCACGCAAACGGTGACGCTGACTAATAACGGAACGGCTCCGCTGAATGTTTCCTCCATCGCGATTTCCGGCACGAACGCATCCGAGTTCAATCTGATCACTTCGCCGACCGGCGGCTTCACTTGCCTGTCGGGAGCCAACGTCATTCCTCCGGCAGAGGGAGGCGCAAATTCGACTTGCACGTTCGGCGTCAACTTTGCGCCGTTGACCGCAGGCGCGAAGACGGCTCAGGTGACCGTGATCAGCAACGCGGCCAGCAGCCCGAATTCCGTTCCGTTAGCTGGGACCGGCAGCGCCGCGCCGAATGTAACGATTGCGAAGTCTCACGTGGGCAATTTCACCGTGGGGCAGACCGGGACGTACACGATCACCGTCACGAACGCAGGCGCCGCGGCAACGACCGGCACCACAACGGTGACCGACACGTTGCCCGGCGGGATGGCGTTTAGCAGCAACACAAATTCGGGTGTGTGGTCTTGCAGCGGCACGGCCCCAACGGTTACTTGCACGAGTTCGACGGCGATTGCGGCCAGTGGAGGCGCCAGCGCGTTCAACATGCTGGTAACCGTGGCGGCGTCTGCGGCTGGTACGCCAACAAATTCGGCGACGGTCACGACGGTTGGCGATAGCGGCGCGGCAGGCAAGACGGCCAACGATCAGACCACGGTGAACAATCCCGGACCGACGATCACCTCGCTGTCGCCGCCCAGTGCGGTGTTTGGCGGAGCAGGATTCACGCTGACGGTGAACGGCACAAACTTCCTATCGAATTCGGTAGTGACATTTAATGGAACGGCGCGGTCAACTGCGTTCGTCAGCGCGACGCAGGTCACAATATCAGTTACGGCGGCGGACATCGCGGCGATTGGAAATTTCCCCGTAACGGTCACGAACCCTGCGCCTGGCGGCGGGACTTCGAATTCCATAAACTTAGCGGTCACCAATCCGGCTCCCACGATCAGTAATCTTTCGCCATCCAGTGCTACGGCGGGTGGAGCAGGATTCACGCTGACTGTGAATGGGACGGGATTTGTAAGCGGCGCATCCGTGAATTTCAACGGGAACACCAGAACGACGACGTTCGTCAACGGAACACAGGTGACGGCGTTGATTCTGACCGGAGACATTGCTGCGGCGGGTACGTTCAATGTATCGGTCACCAACCCGGCGCCAGGTGGAGGCACCTCCGGGAATTCACCGTTTATCGTGAACAACCCTGTGCCTACGGTCACCACGCTTTCTCCGAGTAGCGCGACGGTGGGAGGCTCCGCCTTCACGCTGACGGTGAACGGGACAAACTTTAATTCGTCAACGGTGGTGACGTTCAACGGCACGCCCCGGACGACGACATTCGTCAGCCCGACGCAGGTCACGATCCTGGTCACTGCGGCGGACATCGCCTCGGTCGGCACTCTTTCCACTACGGCTGCAAACCCCGGTCCGGGAGGCGGGACATCGAGCCCCATCAATCTCGGAGTTACAAATCCACCCCCGGTGGTCACTACGCTTTCTCCGAGCAGCGCGACGGCCGGCGGCGCGGGATTCACGCTGACCGTGAATGGAACGGGATTTGTAAGCGGCGCAGTGGTGACCTTCAATGGGACGCCGGAAACGACCACGTTTGTGAACTCGACGCAGGTCACGGCGACGATTGCGTCGGGCGATATCGGCACAGCCGGAACGGTCAACGTGACGGTGACGAACCCGGCCCCCGGAGGAGGAACTTCCGGAAGTTCGCCGTTCGCGATTAACAATCCGGTGCCGACAACGACCTCGATTTCGCCAACCAGTACGCTGGTGAGCGGAGCGGGACTCACGCTGACAGTGAACGGGACCAATTTCAATTCCACTTCCGTAGTGACGTTCAACGGGACGGCCCGGACGACGACTTTTATAAATACGACTCAAGTGACGATCCAGGTCGCCGCGGCGGACATCACAACTTCCGGAACGCGCAGTGTGACGGTGACGAACCCGCCCCCAGGAGGCGGAACGTCCGGGGCTCAGACCTTCTCCGTGAATAATCCTGTGCCGGTGATTACAACGCTCTCACCGAACAATGCGACGGCGGGCGGCGCAGCGTTCACACTGGCAGTGAATGGGACGAACTTCGTTTCCGGCGCGACAGTCACATTTAATGGGACGGCGCGGACGACGACGTTCGTCAACGCGACGCAGGTGACGATCCAGGTCACTGCAGCGGATATCGCAGCAGCAGGAACAGTCAATGTAAGTGTGGCCAATCCCACTCCGGGCGGAGCCGCTTCGGGGAATTCGGCGTTTACGATTAACAATCCGGTGCCCACAATCACGACGCTTTCGCCGACTGGAGCATTGGTGGGCGGGTCAGCATTAACGTTGACCGTGAACGGCACCAATTTTAATGGTTCCTCTGTCGTGAGCTTTAACGGCACCGCGCGCACAACTTCATTCGTCAGCGCCACGCAGGTCACGATCCAGGTCACGGCTGCGGACATCTTTGCTGTCGGCACATTCCCAGTATCGGTTACCAACCCTGCGCCCGGAGGAGGTTCTTCCGGGTCTACAAACTTTGCGGTTACCAATCCGCCTCCCACGATCACGTCGCTGGCGCCTTCCAGCGCGACTGCGGGTGGATCGGCGTTCACGCTTACCGTGAACGGAACTGGATTCGTTAGCGGCGCTGTGGTGAATTTCAACGGGAGCGCCAAGACTACGGCGTTCGTAAACTCCACTCAAGTTACGGCGTCCATCACTGCTGCGGACATCACCGCTGCTGGCATGTTCAACGTGACGGTCACCAATCCGGCTCCGGGCGGTGGGACATCCGGGAGTTCACCGTTTACCGTGAATAATCCTGTGCCCGCAATTACAACGCTATCGCCATCGAACGCAACGGCGGGCGGGGCAGCGTTCACTCTGACAGTGAATGGGACGAATTTTGTGTCCACCTCGGTGGTCACGTTCAATGGAACTGCACGGACGACGACGTTCGTGAATGCGACGCAGGTGACGATTCAAGCGACGGCAGCGGACATCGCCACGGCTTGGACGCTCAACGCAACGGTTACCAACCCGGCGCCGGGCGGAGGTACATCGGGAAGTTCGCAGTTCACTGTGAATAATCCGGTACCTGCGATCACTTCCCTTTCGCCGACCAGCGCTACGGCAGGTGGAGCAGCGTTCACGCTGACGGTAAATGGAACCAACTTCGTGTCCACCTCGGTGGTCACGTTCAACGGGACGGCGCGGACCACGACGTTTGTGAATGCCACGCAGGTGACCATTCCGGTTACGGCGGCGGACATCGCAACGGCAGGAATTCTGAATGCGACCGTGACGAATCCCGCGCCGGGCGGCGGCACATCCGGAATCCAATCGTTCACGGTCAACAACCCGTTGCCCACGATCACCACGCTTTCCCCATCGAGCGCGACGGCGGGCGGGGCAGCGTTCACTCTGACCGTGAACGGGACGAACTTCGTCTCGGGCGCGGTGGTGAAGTTCAACGGTACGGCGAAGACAACTACCTTTGTGAGTGCGACGCAGGTAACGGCATCGATCACAGCAGCGGACATCGCAACGGCGGGTACGTTCAACGTAACTGTGACAGATCCCGCTCCGGGCGGTGGCACTTCGGGAAATTCGCCATTTGCCGTGAATAATCCAGTGCCTGCAATCACAACGCTATCGCCATCGAGCGCGACGGCGGGAGGCGCGGCATTCACGCTGACGGTGAATGGAACGAACTTCGTCTCCGGCGCAGTAGTGAATTTCAACGGCGCTGCGAAAACCACAACGTTTGTGAACGCGACGCAGGTAACGGCGTCAATCGCGGCGGCGGACATCGCGGCGGCAGGAACGTTTAACGTGTGGGTGACGAATCCAGTTCCTGGCGGAGGCGCATCAGGCAATTCGCCGTTCACCGTGAACAACCCTGTGCCAACCGTCACATTGCTCAGCCCGAACGGGGCGACGGCCGGAGGATCAGGCTTCACACTAACGGTTACCGGGACGAACTTCGTGGCCGCATCGATTGTGAATTTTAACGGGTCCGCAAGACCGACTACGTTTGTGAGCGCGACGCAATTGACGGCAACGATTCCGGCCACGGACATTTCGTCGGTCGGGCCCGCGAATGTAACTGTAACCAATCCGGCTCCGGGCGGCGGCACGACGACCAACTTTGTCTTTACAATTTCAAGCGCGCCCAATCCTGTTCCAACTCTGGCATCGATCAGCCCGACAAGCGGGTTGGTGGGGCAAGCGGTGAATCTGACACTGACCGGAACCAACTTCATCGCCGGATCGATTGTGAATTTTAACGGCAATGCAAACACCGGCGGGATTCCAACCAATGGCGGAGCAACATTGACGATAACGATTCCAGCCGCTCAGGTGACCACGGCGGGCCCAGTGAGCGTGACGGTGACGAACCCAACGCCCGGCGGGGGAACGACGACGGCGCAATCGTTCACTATAAATAATCCGGTGCCAACTGTGACGACTCTATCACCAGCCAGCGCGACGGTCGGTGGCGCAGCGTTCACACTGACGGTCAACGGGACGAACTTCGTGCCGACTTCGGTTGCGAGCTTCAACGGAACGGTACGGACGACGACATTCATCAGCGCGACGCAGGTCACCGTACCGGTGACGGTTGCGGATATCGCAGCGGTCGGGACGTTCCCAGTGATCGTGACCAACCCGGCACCCGGCGGTGGGTCATCGAACACGGTCACGCTTGCAGTGAACAATCCCGCTCCTACGATTACTACACTTTCGCCGAGCAGCGCGACGGCGGGTGGAAGCGCGTTCACACTGACGGTGAACGGGACGAATTTCGTGTCCAATTCAGTGGTGACTTTTAATGGCAGTGCAAGGACTACGACATTTGCGAATACAACGCAAGTGACTGCGTCCATCACGGCTGCGGACGTCGCAGCGGCGGGAACGTTTAATGTGACGGTGACGAACCCGGCACCGGGCGGGGGGACATCGGGCAATGCTTCGTTCACCGTGAACAACCCGGTGCCAACGATTGCAACACTTTCGCCAACAAATACGACGGCGGGAGGAAGTGCCTTCACGCTGACGGTGAATGGGACCAACTTTAATACTTCGTCCGTGGTGAATTTTAACGGAGCGGCAAGAACCACAACGTTTGTGAATGCGACGCAGATTACGGCGTCCATCACGGCGGGTGACATCGCGACAGCCGGAACGTTCAATGTGACGGTGACCAACCCGGCTCCCGGCGGCGGCACGTCTGGAAATTCACCGTTCGCAGTGAACAATCCAATCCCGACGATCACAACCCTTTCACCGGCCAGCGCGGCAATTGGTGGCGCAGCCTTCACGCTTACGGTGAACGGAACAAACTTCGTGTCCACATCGGTGGTCACGTTCAACGGAACGTCGCGGACGACAACATTCGTTAACGCAACGCAGCTGACGATTCAAGTCACAGCGACAGACATTGCCGCTGCGGGAATCTTCAATGTGTCGGTAACGAATCCGGCTCCGGGCGGAGGAACGTCGGGGAATTCGCCATTCGCCGTAAACAATCCAGTGCCAACGATCACAACGCTTTCACCGACCAGCGCGACCAAGGGCGGAGCGGCGTTCACCCTGACGGTGAACGGGACGAACTTTAATGCATCCTCGGTGGTGAACTTTAATGGAGCCGCAAAAGCGACCACGTTTGTAAGCGCGACGCAGATAACTGCGGCGATCACCGCCGCAGACATCGCGGCGGCTGGGACATTTAATGTAACAGTGACAAACCCAGCCCCCGGCGGCGGAACATCGGGGAATTCACCGTTCGCCGTAAATAATCCAGTGCCGACAATCACCACGCTTTCGCCGACCAGCACGATTGTGGGAGGCGCGGCCTTCACGCTGACCGTAAACGGGACGAGCTTGTTGTCCGGAGCGTCGGTCACATTCAACGGCACTGCTCTGGCAACAACCTTTGTGAATGCCACGCAAGTTACGGCAACAGTCCCAGCGGCTCAGATTGCAACTGCAGGAACGTTCAATGTGACGGTGAGCAATCCGGCGCCGACGACCGGCCCATCGGCCGCGCAATCCTTCGCTGTGAATAATCCTGTCCCGGCAATCACAACGATTGCGCCGACAACTGCAACGGCGGGCGGCGCGGCGTTCACACTGACCGTAAACGGGACGAACTTCGTTTCCACTTCCGTGGTGAACTTCAACGGAGCCGCAAAAGCGACGACGTTCGTGAGCGCGACGCAGATTACCGCGTCTATCACGGCGGCAGACATAGCCGCTGCGGGAACACCAAACGTGACGGTGACCAATCCAGCGCCGGGTGGCGGCACATCCGGAAATTCAGCATTCACCATAAACAACCCAGTCCCGACGCTCACAACAATCTCTCCATCCAGCGAGGTGAAGGGAGGCGCGGGGTTCACGCTGACTGTGAACGGGACGAATTTCAATACGTCGACCGTCGTGAACTTTAACGGCGTCGCCAAGACCACAACCTTTGTGAGCGCCACACAGGTCACCGCAGCCATTTCGGCGGCGGACATCGCGGCATCCGGAGCGTTCAGTGTGACCGTGAGCAATCCAGCGCCTGCTGGAGGCACATCGTCGATTTCAAGTGTCACTGTTGTCGATTTTGCCGTGGCACAGGTGACAGCGGGCACGGTTCAGATCACGGCAGGCACACCGGCGAATGTTGTGCTCAGCGTGACAACGACGCCCGCCGGTTCCGCATTACCGGCCGATGTGACCTATTCCTGCGCTGTGCTGGCGTCGCTAAACGGCGCTGGCTGCTCGGTGAATCCTGCCAAGACTCTGGCGGGAAGCCCCTCCGGCAGCACAACCACGGTGACAATCACTACTGCCGCGAATTTGGCGCCGACGCCTCGCGACCGGATACCGTGGAATCCCAACTTGCTGTGGTTGATGGCGCTGTCACTTGCATCAATGATGGGAATGTTCTTCGTCAAGCGGCACGCAACGGCTTTGCTGCCACGGCCTGCCGCGTACTTGTCGTTCGCGTTGCTGCTGATCACCATGGGGGGGCTGATCGGCTGCGCCACAGTGCCGCTTGCCACTCCTAAGGGACCGTCCACTGTTACAGTGACGTCGGTATCGGGAGGAGTTTCGAAAACCACCACCCTCAATATCAACGTGAATTAGAGGAAGAGGGAAGGACAAAGGTTTGATCGGTCAGAAATGTAATTTCAGGCGCGAATGAGCGGCCTGTGCCGAGCCAGTCCGACCGCGATGTTCAATGCGTAGGAAGTCTACTACTGCGAAATGCCTAGCTCAATCAGCCACTTAGTTTACCTTAAGCTTCGTTCGATGAAAATTGCGACGACGGAAGCGTCCATTAGGACCACGACGCTAAGAAACACGAGGGCGATGTGAAGTGGAGACCATGAATCAATGCGATGAAAATAAACAGTGAGAGTCCCATGAAGAAAATAGGTGCAGCGAGCGCATGGAGGACCAGAGAGGCCTTTAGAGTAGTAAACTTGATTCCTACGCTCATCGTCACGCCGCACAAGACCCAACCAATAAAGGCATAAGCAATGGTAACCGCAAAGCCGTTCATTGGTCCGTCTCTCACGGATAGCATTGCATTACTCCCGACATCGGGGTAATCACACCCCGTCGATACGTGTTGTGGTCTTCGGTCTCGGCACATTCGAAAATAACGCCCCCGCCAAATATCGCCTCAACTCTCGCCGTCCACAAGTATCTAGCTCCGTCGGCTTCGGTGCAGACAACCACATCACCTTGATAGGCACTGAAGATGTCCACCACTTTGGGGGTACTCATTTTCCCAATTGTTAACGCTAGATCGCGGGCGCAGTCAAGTGGATTCTAAACGTGGGGGCGGGAATTGGCCGCTGGAGCGTCCTATGGTCATTTCTCTTTCAGTGGCTCAATAGACTCAAGTCTCCGCGCATCCGTGCAAAAAACTATTCGACTTATTTCGAGACTTACTCACACCCGAGACCGCGCCCCACAAACTGGGTGGAACAGGGCCTAATGACACTAGCTACCAAATGGTCGGAAGTTTAAATCCTGCGGATAGTCTGGGGGAGACCAATCTCGCCTATTTGATGCTCTTTGGAGTTGCACAATCGGTTGCACAGAGACAAGCAATTGTGCCCAACAACAGTCATCGATGCCGAACATTGCGCACTTAACCAACTGAAAATAGGCAGGGCGACTATTGCAATGCCAGTTCGTAGCCAGACGCTCTATCCAGCTGAGCTACGAGCGCACTTTACGGGCAAAATTCTATCATGTAAATGGGCGCGCGGCCAAAAGCAGCGCGCTGTAAATTTATCTTCCTGCGGCGACCATCGCCATCGCTGGCTGCAGGCCCTTCATCATGGCGGCAAACCCTGGCAGGTCGAGCGACTGGGGTCCGTCTGACAAGGCGCGCTCCGGGCAGGGGTGGACTTCGATGATCAGGCCGTCCGCGCCGATTCCCACCGCGGCTCGCGAGGCGACGGGCACCAGGCTCCGGCGTCCGGTAGCGTGCGATGGATCCACCACGACCGGGAGATGGCAAAGTTCCTTTGCCAGAGCGACTCCTGCCAGGTCCATCGTGTTACGCAATTCGGAGTCGAACGTCTTGATTCCCCGCTCGCATAAGACCACGTTCGGATTTCCGCCGGAAAGCAGATACTCGGCGGCGAGCAGCCACTCCTTGATCGTCGCCGAAGGGCCGCGCTTCAACAAGACCGGGCGCGGGACTGTGGCGAGGCGGCGCAGCAGCGGATAGTTCTGCATGTTGCGCGCGCCGACCTGCATCATGTCCGCGTATTCGACGACGGCATCGAGATCTTCAACGCCCATGACTTCGGTCACCACGGGCAGGCCGGTTTCCTCGCTGGCCTCTTTAAGAATCTTCAGGCCTTCAACGCCGAGGCCCTGGAAATCGTACGGTGAGGTTCGCGGCTTGTACGCGCCGCCACGGAGCAGCTTGGCCCCCGCGGCCTTGACGCCGCGCGCGGTTTCCATCATCTGTTCACGCGATTCCACTGAGCACGGCCCGGCGATCACCACCAGTTCCGGCCCGCCGATCTTCACGCCTTTCACGTCCACCACCGTGCGCTTGGGTTGTAGTTCCAGGCTCACCAGGGTGAACGGCTGCGAGATGATAATAATATCCTCCACGCCCGGAGCCACGCGCAGAGCTTCGAGTTCGTTGCGCCGTCCGCGATTTTTTCCCACCACGCCGACGACGGTTCTCTCCGCGCCCTGAATCAGGTGGGGCAGGAATCCGCATTCTTTGATTCTGTCCATGACGTGTTGAATTTGCTCCTCGGTCGCCCCTGCTGCCATATTTACGATCATCGGATGGCTCCTTGTTCGCAAAAAAAATGCCGCGAACCCTGTGGGTTTTCGCGGCCAGTTCCGGGAATCTTTTCGCGCTTTCTAGCTTTCCGCCCTACCTCGAATCACGCGCGATCCGCCCCTGGCCGCTCCCCACCCATGGGAAGCGGTACGTAAAGGCGAACCAATAATAAAATTTCGTTTGCATGATTGGGCGAACCTTCTATTCCAGCGTGCGGGGGTAAGCTTACGCAGAAACGCCCAGGAAGTCAAGAAAATAGGATTGCTGGCGGGGTCTCAGTTTGATGTCCTGCGCTTTGCCATTACAATGGCAAGCCCGTAGGGACGAGACCGCAAGCACGGAAGGGCACGAGATGATCGACATTGAATGGGCAACGGCGTTCGCCAAGGAGTGGATCGACGCGTGGAACACTGGCGACTTGGAGCGGGTCCTCGCTCACTACGCCGATGACTTTGAAATGACCTCTCCCTACATTGTTGAGCGAATGGGCATCATAAGCGGAACTTTGAAGGGCAAGGAAGCGATCCGCTCCTACTGGGCTCAAGGCCTGGCTGCGCGTCCGCCCCTGAGGTTCGAACTTCTCGATGTGTTTGCAGGTGTCAATAGTTTGGCGATCTACTATCGCAGCGCCACTCGGGCACGCCTCGTGATAGAACTGGTAGAGTTCGACCCACAACGTCGCGTTATTCGCGGTGAAGCTCTGTACAAACCCGCGTGAACTTCAAACTCAGCCACAACTGGATTGCTGTTTCAGCCCGGAAGGATTCGGCTTGAGATTTAGGAGGTCCGAGCTTCAGCTCGGACACTCGATGTGCGTTTGGGTGGCTCCACTGCGGGGCTGAAGTCGCAATCTCCAAGGGAATCGCTATTCAGCCAGTCCTCGGCGCACGTCTTCGCTTAGTACGATGGCCTCAGCCACCTCTTTCATCGACTTGCGGCGCTGTCTGCTCTGCCTTTGGATCATCAGGTAGGCTTCTTCCTCGGTGATTCTGAGTTCGCGCTGAATAATTCCCTTCGCGCGCTCGACAAGCTTTCTGGTTTCCAGTTTTTCGGAGAGGTGAAGATTCTCGCCCTCCAGGCGCGCCATTTCGATTTCCGCTCCCACCAGAAAACCGATTGTCGAAACCAGATTGATTTCGCGCTCGGAATACTCGTGCGGCTCGCGATTCTGCAGGTTGATAACACCGACGACGCGGCCCCGGCACAAAACGGGCACTGAAAGAAATGCCTCGAAGCGATCTTCCGGCAAGTCCTTGAACAACTGGAATCGCGGATCCTGCGAGGCATTCAGGGATACGGCGACGGGTTGCCGGTGTTCTGCCACCCACCCCGTAATACCCTGCCCCAACCTTAGCTTCAATCTGTCAACGACATCGGCGTGAGCGTTTTTGGATGCGCGGAGAATCAGATCGCCGTCTTCGAGCGCATATAGAAAGCAGGAATCGCAACTCACCACTGACGCGGCAAATTCCACAATCTGCGTCAGAACTTCCTGTACCGGATCGGCCGAGGCCATCCGGCTGGCCATTTTATGTAGGAAATCAACCTCAGGATTATCACCCATGAAAAGCTTGGCCTCAGTACTCACACGACCAGACTATGTGGAGGCACGTGAACTGTCCAATTCGTCCTATGGATGCAAACGATAGATGTTCACTACTTGTCGAGATTCATTAATACTTTCTAAAGAAGACAGGCCGGCAAACTATGTTGCGGGATTTCGTTTTTTTTGCAAGATTCCGGCACTTCGCTGCGCGGTTTCACTGACGAGGTACCCCATCTTCGGGTGTGTAGGCTCAAGATCCGCGGAGAATCCGTATTCGGTAAGCCGCTCAGAAGTCACCGGGCCAATTGAGGCGATCAGCATTCGGGAAAGGGCTCGACGCATAGGCTCTTCCTCGTGCATTTCCCTCGCAACTTGAAACACGTGATTGATTTGCATCGCCGTCGTAAACAGGACAACGTCGAATTGTTCGCTCGCAATTGCAGCGACGGCAGCCCGGAGCGGCGCAACATCCTCGGGCAGTCCCCACTCATACACGGGGACGCGCGTAACGTGCGCGCCGCGTTCCGAAAGACCTGCCAGGAGTTCAGGATTCGAATTGCCGTACTCCTGCACGGCCACACGGCGTCCCTTGAGAGGTATGGAGTCTGCCTTTTCTTCGAGTGTTTTGAGAAGGTCGCGCCAGGTATTGGGTTCCGGCACGGCTACTGTCACGGGCACACCTAATTCTTTAAGCGCCGCCACAGGTTTGGGACCGCGCGCGACGATGACGATCTTTCGCAGCGCAGCGGCGAATTGCTCCACGGGATAGACGATTTCGGCCACACGCGCGAGTGCTCGCGTGCCGACTCCCGTCAGGAAAATAACGACGTCGAACTTACCGTCGGCGAGTTGGCGTGCAAAATCCAGCGCTTCTGTGTTCGATGCGAGCGGTATCTCGCGCATCGAGGGCGCGACGGTTGCAACGCCACCGCTCGTCGCGATCAATTTTGCCATTTCCGCCGCGCGGCGGCTCTCCAGCGAGATTACGCGCAGTCCTGCAAAGCCGCTCCTGGGAGTTTCCACGACTCTATGATGCCGCAATCGGGAGGTTTCCACCATCCACGGCTAGCGGGGATTTGTTCCATATAACCGATTACAACGGTCGAAATGTGTATAGCGTTGCGCGCAGACAGTCTCCGGTGTAGATTATCCGCCGACCCGGAAATCAAAACGGAAATCCCAGATCGGCAGTTCACATGCGCTCGTTGCACATGGGCATATGCGCGCGAAACTCACCGGGCAAAAGCTTGAGACTGCTTCAGAGGAGATCGTCATGAAACTGCTGAAAAGCATCGCAGTACTTTTGTTTGCGGGCTTGATAGGCCTGCTGTTGGTCACCCATATCCGTGCGCAAAATGCGCCGCAAGTCGCCAACGCTACCGGCGCACCGCTTCCCAAGGACATCTATGCCGATTCCAGAACCCGGCTCCCGCTGCCGCGACGCGAGAACATGGACGCCGAAGGCCAGAAAATTTTCGACGCGCTGCAGAGAAAAAGTACGGACCTTGCCGTCGGCATTGCGCAGCCCGGCGTCAAGTTCTGGGATCCCGGACTCGCTATGGCCACTTCAGGCGCAGGCCGCTATATGAAGTACGAAACTGGAATGCCGAATCCCCTGCTGGAAATCGCTGTCTTGACGGCGGCGCGCTCGCTCGATTCCCAGTATGAGTGGACGCAATGGGAGACGCACGGGCGCGATCCCAAAGACCCGCGCTATATCGACCCGAAAATCATCGACATCATCAAGTTCGAAAAGCCGGTCGTCGGGATCGGGGAAAAAGAAACTGCCATCATTAAATTCGGTCGTGAAACCTTCCGTGATCGCTACACCACATCGGAAACGTTTGCCGATGTAGTGCGCCTGTTCGGACGTAAAGGCACGATCGACCTGCTGTGGATCATGGACGACTATTCGATGGCCGCAGCGGAGATGGTTGCGTTCGACAACCAGTTGCGCGCCGACCAGATGCCTTTGTTGCCTCCTCCACCACAACCACGAAAGTGGGGCGTGCGCCCGTATTCCACCAAGGACCCGCTTCCCAGGGATATCTATCCGGATTCCAGAAACCGCATGCCCGTCCCGCGACGTGAAGATATGGACGAGGAAGGCAAAAAGATTTTCGACGAGGTGACGCGCGGAAAACCCAATGCAGAGGGGAAAGTCGCCGAAGGTTTTCTCCCCACCGGGACGCCCCAACCTTCCGTTCGCCTCTGGGATCCTAAATTCGCGCAGTTGTTGTCTAGAGGAGGTCACTATCTAAAATATGAGACGGGATTGCCGAGCCGCCTGGAGGAGATCGCGGTTTTGACCACGGGTTATGAGATGGGTTGCCAGTACGAATGGACGCAATGGGAACGCTTCGGACGCAATCCCAACGATCCGCGACACATCGAGCAGTCCACAATCGATATCATCAAATACAACAAACCGATCGTAGGCCTGGGTGAGAAAGAAACCGCGATTATCAAATTCGGACGCGAAACCTTTGGCGATCAGAAAACCACGCCGGAGACATTCGCCGAGGTGTTGCGTCTGTTCGGGCGTAAAGGGACGGTGGACTTGCTCGAACTGATGGCTACCTACCGGGCAGCGTCCTACGAACTGACGGCATTCGACCAGCACTTGCAGGTGGGACAGGAACCGTTGCTTCCAGTTCGTTAATTCCTCTGGGGAGTGAGTTCCTTCACCGGAAGGAACTCACTCTGCTGGTTCGGTGCTAAGTTCGCCGCCAGGTTCGCCGCCAAAAGACACGTGGCGCGCCTCGGGGCCAAACCCAATCACCATCACGCCGATGCAGACCACAACCGCGAGCACGGTTCCCATCGCCTGTCCGTAGGTGAAGCGCTTTGTCGCCAGAGCCTCGATGAACGGCGCCGCCGAAGCCACAAGAATTCCCACCTGATAAGCAAACCCCGGTACCAGTGCGCGGACTTTGTCCGGCACCAGTTCATTGATGTGCGCCGGAATAATCCCCCAGGCTCCCTGCACCATGAACTGCATCAGGAATGCGCCCACCGCAATCAGCGCGGCTCCGTGTGAGAAGACCCACAACGGGATCAGCAATAGCGCACAGATTTCCGCCACGATCATGGTCTTGCGCCTACCCAGACGATCCGAGAAATGGCCGCATGTAATGCCGCCAAGAATGGCCCCCACCATCGACAGCCCGCCGATGAATGCCGTCAGTCCAGGAGTGTAGTGCAACTGCTTCTGGAGAAACGTGGGGTAGAGGTCCTGCGATCCATGGGAAAGAAATCCCATCCCGGACATCAATATCGCAAGGTAAAGCAGTCGTTTGCCATTGGCAGCAATCGTACCGAAATAGTCCTTCCAGTCTTTCTTCTGGGCAGCAGCAGCTTTCCAGGCTTTGCTCTCCTGAACGGTTGAAAGAATATAGACCGTCAGCAACGCAGGCCCAATGCTCAGGAAAAACATCGGACGCCAACCCCAGCGCGGGAATATGGTAAAAAAGGCCACCGCGGCGAGCAAATTCCCGAGCGCGTAACCCTCTTGCAGGATGCCGGAAAATCTCCCGCGTTTTTCGGTAGGCACCGACTCCATCGCCAGCGAAGCGCCCAATCCCCACACTCCGCCCATGCCAATGCCAAACAGGAAGCGAAGGAAAAGCAGCATGTGGTAGCTCGGCGCAAGCCCCGAGAGCACCTCGATGCAGGAGTTAAACAGAATATTCAGCATCAGCGGCTTGCGTCGCCCATAGCGGTCGCCCAGCAAACCGAAAAGAATCGCTCCAAACGGCCGCATCAGCAGGCTCGCGGTAAGCATCAGAGCGATGTCGGATACGGGTCTATCGAAATCCTTGGCCATCGCCGCCAGGACATAAGTGAGAACGAAAAAATCGAACGCGTCGAACGTCCAGCCCAGGAAGCCCGCGGAAAAGGCCTTGCGGGAGTTCGCGCTTTGCTTGCCGGTGATCGTGGAAGTGTTCATAGCGTTACATCCTGGGGGCGCGGAGAGGGGGCCGGCCCGGCCGTCATAAGCAAATCATTCATGGCCGCAGGCCCTGAATGGAGCGAGCAAGACGCAACCGCAGTCTTATGGTAAACAACTTTGTTTTTATGGAGGTGCAAGGTTTTCAACGCTATCTTGCACCCATAGGTTTGTCAAGGACGTTGGCTCATCGGCAATCGCCCTCAATCCATCCCGTGATACTTGAAATTCCGGAACACAACGTCGCCGGTGCCGGAAGCATAGAGGGTGAGCCGCCGTCCGTCGGAGACGTAGGTGGCGAACTCGAACTGGGTCCACGTTTTTCCGTCCGAGCTGTAGAACGCGGTGATGTCGTAGTTCAGGTTTCGAATACGGACGAAAAGATGTGAATCTTTGGAGTCTACAAAATCGCTGTGGTCACCGTTGCGGAATACCTCGCCTTTGTGCAAACCGACGCTGGCCCAGGTGCCGTTGTTGCCTCCCGAGTACAGCAGCAGGCCCGCTTCCGCCGTATCCGGAACGGTGATTTCCACTTCAGCTTCGTATGAGTGATTCACGGGCACCACGCCGAGCATCGCTGCGTCGAGTGGAAGGACCATATCTTTGCCATGGACGGTCCCTTTCGCCTGCATCACCAGTTTCCCGCCGCCGATTTTGAACGCTTCCTCAGACTTGGTGGAGGGCGGGTAAACCCACTGAATTCCCAGCGCGTTAGCTGAAAAATTGTCGGACAGGGGCATTCCATGCCCGATATTTTCCCCGGCCGGTTTGGGCAGCACATTCTCTGCCGAAGCGCTAGCCGGCACGCGTGGCCAGCCGTCATCGGTCCACTCGATCGGCAGCAGGAGGCTCTGCTTCCCCATCACCGTGTAGCCGTTTTCGAAGCCTGTGTATAGCATCCACCAGTTGCCGCCGTCGTCCTGAACGATGGTTCCGTGCCCCTGTCGCCACCACTTATTGTTTGCGCTGCCGTTGTGCACCAGCGGGTTGTAGGGAGAATTCTCCCACGGACCTTCCACCGATTTCGAACGCGCCACGACCTCCATGTGCGCGGTCGTCGGACCATCGGTCCCGCCTTCCGCCGAGGTCAAATAATAATAGCCGTTGTGAAAAAACAGCTTGGGCGCTTCGAGGCACAGGCACGACACCGCCCAGCTCTTCGGATATTGCCAGCCGTCATATACTTTCTTGAGTTCTCCTACGGCGCTCAGCCCATCGGGCGCGAGTCGAATCATCATGCCGCGATTGAAGTAGAGATAGCGGTTGCCCTGCTGATCCACTACGTGTCCCGGATCGAATAGCCCGTACACCCCGATGTCGATCGGGTCGCTCCACGGCCCCTCAGGATGATCGGCCCACATGACGATATTCTTCCACTGCTTGTCGCCCTGACTTCTCTCCGGAACGAGCAGCGAGCGGTGATGACCCACGTTGCCCCGCGAGGGATCGGACTGCGTCGTATAGATATAGTATTTCCCCTTGTAGTAGGTGATTTCTGAAGCCCATGCCCCGCCGTCAAATTTGCGCAGCGTGCGCGTGACCGGCACCCAGTTGACCAGATCGCGCGAGTGCCAGATCAATTGATCGGGCCATCCGCCGCCCGCCATCATGTAATAATCGCTTCCCACTTTCACGACGGTATTGTCGCTGCCGGGCCCCAGTACCGGATTCCGAAAAAAACCGTTCCCCATATCGGCGTGCGGCTGGCGTTCGAAAAAAGCTCCATCTGTGCGACTGACAGGCTTATCGTCAGCACCGAGCACATTCGGTGCAAAAATACAGGCCCCCACGATAACGGCCAAAAGCAGACGCGTTGCAAGAAGAAGTCTGTCACGCACGGGTGTCACCCTCCTCAGATCGAAAATTCTAAATGGGAATTCCAGCTTCGCGCAGCCTATGCCTTCTCTCCGCCGGATGCAATGAATTTTTCGCAATTCGCAGAGACTACCTAGCACCATCGTGTGAAAGGTCATTCTTGATGACCTTTCCACCCTTCATCACAAATTTGACGCGCTGAAGTTCGGTGATGTCGGCCAGTGGATCGCCGGAAACCGCAATCAGATCGGCGTACTTGCCTTTGTCGATCGAGCCGATTTGATCCTGCCATCCCAGCGCTTCGGCGTTCACTACGGTTGCGCTCTGTATGACTCTTGCAGGGGACATGTCGGCATGCTTCACCAGAGCCTCCAAATCAAGAGCCTGCGTCCCATGTGCGTAGGTCGCGCCATCGGCGCCGCTGCCGACCATAATCTTCAAGCCTCTAGTGGCGGCCGCCATCGCCGTCGCTTTTTCGAAAATAGGAATTATCCGATACTTGCCGCCAGTGCTCTTCGCATCGTTGTCGTCCATGTAAGGTTCGATGTACCGGACCAGCGTGGGATCGTAGTAGAGACCCTTCGCGGACATCATGTTGAGCTGCTCCTGATCCAGGCCAAACCCGTGTTCGATGGTATCGCAGCCGGCTAGGATCGAGTTCCTTTGCCCTTCACCTCCGTAAACGTGGCAGGCGTTCTTCTTGCCGAGTCGATGAGTTTCGTCGATGAGGGCTTGCAATACGGGCATCGGGTAGGTCACTTCGTATTCCACCTGGCCATCGGGCTTGAACGAGTACGCCCCTGCAGGGAACAGCTTGATCCAGTCCGCACCGTGCTCGACCTGGTCGCGCACGGCCGCGCGGGCCTCCTCAATCGAGCGAACCACTGTGCTCGTTAACGGATTATCCGGCGACGCTGGATTTGCGGGTGTGGCTCCCCAGACAATTCCTCGCGTCGAAACCTGATATCTGGGCCCGTCGATCCGTCCTTGATTGATGGCGTCGCGAATTTCAATGTCGGCGTAGCCGTTTCCGTGAGTTCCCATATCCCGCGCCGTAGTAAAGCCAGCGCGCAAATCCGCTTCGGCGTTCGAAGCGGCAATCAGCATGGCGGGCTCAGTTATCCCGTTGGGTTTGCGCGTGTCGAACATATGCGTGTGCGCATCGATCAATCCGGGCAGGACCGTGGCCTTGCTCAAGTCAATCACTTGCGCTCCCGCAGGAATCTTCACCTGAGCCTCAGGCCCAACCGCCGTGATTCGCTCTCCGTTAAGCAGCACAACCTGCCTGGTCAGCATCGTTCCGGTCTTGCTGTCAAACAAATGACCGGCACGAATGGCGACGACCTGCGGGCTAGGCGGGCATTTATAGATGCCGCCGTCAGAGCCCAGGCACGGAGTAGTCCCCGCCCCCCTCCACGGACCGGGCACCTTCTCCTGCGCGAATGTCGTATTCGCACCGAGAAAAATCAGCAGCGCTGTAACCATCGCAGATAGGTATCGCACTCGGTTGCCGCTCCTTCTTGGAAAACAAACTTGCCGTGTGTCGGAATCTAGAGCCTAGCCCATGCTCACGTCAAGCTCCGTTGCCGTGACTCGGCTATCCCCGCATCTAATTTCGATTCCCGCACACTGGATCAAAATGGTGAAGTCAGCCCAGTGGCGTACGCTTTAGCGTGCGCGGTTTTGCCGTCACGCGAATCTAAAACAAACCCACGCACGCTAGAGCGTAAGCCCCTAAGTGGCCTTAACCCAATCCCATTCTTATGAAAACGATTGAACGTGACTTAAGCGATCTGCCGTGGTAAATCCACAGTCCAGTCACTGCCCCAATGGAGGAGCACGATGCGCGATCGAAACATCGGACGGCGGGATTTTCTTCAGCGGGCCGGACTCGCGGCTTTGGGCGCTGGAACAATCGCCTCCGTTCCCTCTCAGGCCCAGGAGGCAGTGCCGAATTCCACCGGCACCGAACTGCCGAAGCTGAAAGCGCCTGCCATCGCGTGTGATTGCCACCACCACATCTACGACTCCGAGCGATTTCCGCCCGTCCAACCTGGCACAGTTGCTAATGCGCGCGTATCAGACTACCGCTTACTGCAACGGCGAATCGGCACGCAGCGCGACGTGGTGGTAACGCCCAGCCCATACGGTACCGACAATCGCGTGACGCTCGACGCAATTTCTCAGCTCGGCCCCAACGCGCGCGGAGTGGCGGTCATTCATCCGGATATTAAAGACGCCGAGTTGGACGCGTTGATGCGCGGAGGAATTCGCGGCGTTCGCTGCTCGGTCGCCGCTAATCCCACAAGCGTCGCGGCAACGACTTTCGACATGATTGAACCGCTCTCAAAGCGCGTGAATCCGCTGGGCTGGCATGTCCAAATCAATATGGACGCAGATCAAATCGCCGCTTCCGAAGATTTGTGGATGCGCCTCCCATCGCCTATCGTGTTCGATCACGCGGGACACGCGATCAGTACGAAGCATCCCGCCTACACCGTCATCCGCAGGCTCATCGATAAGGGCCGCACATGGGTGAAGCTGTCAGTGACCTTTGATAACAGCAAAGTTGGTCCTCCCACTTATGCAGATTTGACCGAGGTGGCGCAGGCCTTCGTCCGCGCCGCTCCCGAACGAATGGTGTGGGGAAGCAACTGGCCGCATCCCAATGATCGCGTGAAGCCCGACGACGCACTGGTGTTCGACCTACTCTCTCAATGGGCGCCCGATGAGAAGACCCGCCACCGCATCCTCGTTGAAAATCCGCAAATCCTGTACGGATTTGCCCCTTCGCGATTGTAAATTGCTGCCGATCTTAAGCGGACAAATCAGAAAATTTTGTTCCATTAACACATTTGGGAGAATTCAGATAATTGGATTTGGGTTCTCGGTGGTCGGCTTTCTCGTTACGTCGGCAATGGACACCTGGCAAGAGCTGAAACCAACCCATCTCCGTTGCCATCAATCCCTTTCGACCAAATACAAGCCTGTCACATGGGAATCCTGGTGTAACACCATCACACTAGTGCGTGATTCCGGTCACTGAATGCCCGGACCAGATTCGCCATGCTACTAAAAAGTCGGCCTGAAAAAACAGCCCCCAAGGAGAATCCATGAGCACAGCTCACGCGAACGACTTTTCAGCACACGAAAGCAGTTTCCCTGGAATCGTGCAGACCTCTCTTGCGTCCGGTCACCAGGCGTCCGCCAGCGATGATTATTACATGAGCCGGAGTACGCGGAAGATCGTGTATATGTTCCTGCTCGGCGGCGTAGTGTTCCTGGCAGGCGTGGCCGCCTATGTCTGGTACGGCTTTTTCCAGTGGCAAAATCTGCCGTAAATTCCGATGCGCCGGGTCGCAAGGACTATCTGCGCGTTTGTTGTTGGCTGATTTCACCAACTCCAGAGTTGGCGCGAATTTGTCATGTCGACCAAAAAAGTTTACGATTGGCACACCAGATTCTCCGTTGACGTGTTCCAAGCACAAGAATAGTATCTGGTCAATTTACGCGACCCGACATTCAGACGGATGGTGGCCAATGCGAATGAAGCCCATTGCTTTTCTTTCCATTCTCGCCTGCCTTCTGGTGATTTCTACCCCGCTCTCCGCACACCATGGATATGCCGCGTACGACATGCAGATCACCAGGTCGATAAAGGCGACCATAACAAATTTCTTCATCATGAATCCTCACTCTCAAATGACCGCGGACGTAAAAGATTCCGACGGGAATATCGAGCATTGGGTGATTGAGGGCGGCGTCCCGCCGAAAATGGTCCATGTGTCGGGCTGGGAACGTGATTCCCTGAAGCCAGGGGACGAGGTCACGATTTATTATCATCCGGTAAAAGGCAAAGCAAACGCGGGTCTATTCATTCGGCTGGTATTTCCCGATGGCCGGGTTCTCCCTCCCAGCCGGGGAGGCGAGAACCAAGGCCAATAAATCAGCACGCAGTTTTATGCCAATTTTGCAAAGCCGAATAGATTTTCAGGATTTTCGACCAGAATTCGGCGGCGTGTTGCGGCGCTTGGCGCCCACTGTTCCAGCAAGTCGAAAATGAGCGCGTCGTCCGGCTTGCTGTTCCCGCCGGGATGCGGCCAGTTGGTTCCCCAGATCAATCGTTCGGGCGCAGCCTGCACCCACGCCTGAGCCACCTTGGAAATATCGGAATATGTTGGTGGCCCCACTTTGCTGTCACGCTCCCCGAACGACAGCTTGACCCACGTAAGGCCCTTATCGATGAGCTTGCGAAGCATGGCGAAAGCTGGATGCTGCGTGCCCTGATCCACCGGGAAACGCGCCATGTGGTCGAATACCAGCGGAGTGGGAAGGCGCGACCACAAATCTTCGTTGGCCATGATGTGGTCGGCGTCCAGATTGACATCGACGTGCCAGCCGAGCGCGTTCACCCGTCTTGACAATGGCTCGATCATATCTATCGTATGGAACCCGCCGGGAGCAGGATTCACGAAGCGGATGCCGCGAATTCCCCCATCGTGCATTTTCTTTAGTTCGGCGTCGGTCACCGAAGGGAGAACGACCGCCTGCCCGCGCGCATCAGGAGCGAATTGCGAAATCGCGTCGATGGTCACGCTGTTGTCGGTCAGATAAGTTCCGGGCGTGACGATCACGCTTCGCGTGGTGCCGATCCGCCGCCGCAGCAGCCGGTAATCCGCCACCGTCGCATTGGGTTCCGGTTTCCCACTTCCGGTTGGAGGCGCCATCGCCGGGAATCGCGGGTCATAAATGTGATGGTGACAATCGCAGGAGCCCGTAGGCGCTTTCAGTTTCGCGCGTTCCGTGCCGGTGGAATTCGGCGCCGCATATTGTTCTTCGGCGGAAAGCGGAATGATCCCCGCCGCGCTCAAAGCCGCGATACCGGCCCCTTGAATAAATGCTCGTCTTCCGATGTTGCTATCGCTCATCGCGTCCTCCCCGGAAAAAATTGTTGGACTTCCAGTTTCCGTGCGAAGTCCCTCAAACTGGGCCGAAAGTTTTGTGTGTCTTATTGCCGGGCATTGTAGCGCAGCTTTGTGAAATCGAGTGCGAGTTCCTGCGGCCGTTTTCAGGAGGGTGACAGCACGCACCGGGTTATGTGATCGCAGTCACAGCCCTCGACCGCACTATGGCGCATCTTCGATTCTAGCGTGAGGTTGGATATGCTGGTCGAACAGATGACCGCGAGCCAATGCAATGAACTTCTGGACCGCATGCATTTCGGCAGGCTTGGATGCGTGCACGAAAACCGGCCGTATGTTGTTCCCATCTATTTCGCGTATGAACCCGGCCGCCTGTATGGGTTTTCCACGCTCGGCCGAAAGATCAAGTGGATGCGTTCGAATCCCTACGTTTGTGTGGAGGTCGATGATGTCCTTGGCGCCAAGTCCTTCCATGAGAAGGCCGGTTAGTGTCAAGACGGTTTTTTCTTTTTCTTACCAGTAGGTTTTGCCTTTGAGCTGATCCGCCTCTGCCGCCA
>Ga0265342_10000908_pt1 | contig 29504 bp, 30 predicted proteins | sample 4CB327metaG_FD_203125 | JGI IMG/M metagenome (GOLD analysis project Ga0265342, IMG submission 203125) | Rhizosphere microbial communities from Carex aquatilis grown in University of Washington, Seatle, WA, United States - 4-CB3-27 metaG | ecosystem: Host-associated > Plants > Roots >... | reverse complement strand
CCTGGGCGATTTCTTCGTTGGAGGTGACCTTCTTGGAGTTCTTCTGCAGATCCGCGACCACCGCTTCCACGGCGAGATCGACGCCGCGCTTGAGGTCCATCGGGTTCATGCCGGCGGCAACCGCCTTGGCGCCTTCCCGCACGATCGCATGCGCGAGCACGGTTGCGGTGGTGGTGCCGTCGCCGGCCTGGTCGGACGATTTGGTGGCGACTTCGCGCACCATCTGTGCGCCCATGTTCTCGAACTTGTCTTCAAGCTCGATTTCCTTGGCGACGGTGACGCCGTCCTTGGTGATCCGCGGCGCGCCGTAGGACTTGTCGAGCACGACGTTGCGGCCTTTGGGACCGAGCGTCACCTTGACGGCGTTGTTGAGGATATCGATCCCGCGCAGCATTCGATCGCGCGCGTCGACCGAGAATCTAACTTCCTTGGCAGACATTGTGTTTCTCCGTGAATTGTTATGGCAATGATCGGAACGCTCAGGCGGCTTTTTTCTTGGCGACCGTTTCGGTCAGCACGCCCATGATGTCGCTCTCCTTCATGATGAGGTAATCGACGCCGTCGATCTTGACCTCGGTGCCGGACCATTTTCCGAACAGCACGCGGTCGCCGACCTTGAGGTCGATCGGGATCAGCTTGCCGGCTTCGTCGCGCCCGCCGGGGCCGATGGCGATGATCTCACCCTGGGAGGGCTTCTCCTGCGCGGTGTCCGGGATGATGATGCCGCCGGCAGACTTTGCATCGGCGTCGATACGCTCGACCACGACACGGTCGTGGAGAGGGCGGAATTTCATGAGGTGTGCTCCATTGTTTGAACGCTTGAGAGACGTTTGGCGCGGGGCGCGGACCGATCTTTGCCTCGCAGCAAGAATTGAACCTGGCTTACCTCTTGCAGAACGCGGATCAGCCGGAGCTTCCGACTTTCAATCGGCGAGCGATGCGTCCTGCAAACATCGCGTGCCTGCGGAGGAGGCGCCGATGGCGCCCACGCCGAAAGCCGCTCAGCTTGTATTGCTCGACTTGTATTGATGTGTGCCTGCCGACGGCACCCGTGCTGCCGAGTGAAAAGAGGAGAGGACTTCGGTTTTGTCCCCGGGGTGGGCAGCGTGCTGACAAGCCCCTGCTTGTACTTACACTTTAAATGGGACTGTGGGGTAAAAAGCACAAGTACAGGGCGAAGATTTAGAAGGCGAAGGAATTGGAAAGATCAGCCGCCGGCACCCCCGTCTCGATAAGCCTCCGCGGCCCTACCAGCCGCTGGCTAGGTCCAAAGCCGGCCGGTCTTGTCCTCGGTGCGTTCGATCTGGTGTCCGCAATCCTCGCAATGGAACGTCTGCAGTTCGAAGCCCGCACCGCTCCCCGGATGCGGCGAGCGCTGCACCAGCATCATCTCCTGTCCGCATCGGGGACAAGACGGGCAATCGGAAACGTCGTTGTCGTGAGCGAGCATGATCTCATTCCAATTTACGCTGACTGCCGAGTTTAACCGTTCGAGGCCGCCAATGTGGTCAAAATTGCACACGCAGAGACCACATTTGAAGAGTCATCGGTTCGGCGCGGCCGACCCGATATCGCCTCGGATAACGATCGTTACGTCGCTCGCTGAATTTCACGCATATCCCCATGATGAACGCTCGCCACCTGGCCGTTGTCCCAGGCGATGACAACCGCATTCCAGCTGGTTTCGGTGATCTTGCCGCAATCGGCAGGATTGCTTTGCCAGCAGACGCGGTTGCCCTTCTTCAGGCCTCTGGATTCGGTGGGGGTCATGGGATGCCTCCGACGCTTGGGCGCGCAAGCGCCGATCTCCGGTCGTCGACCGCTACGCCGATTTGAACGGCATGCCCTTCTTCTTCAACACGTCCAGGAACCGTGGATCGAGCTCGAATGACGCCGTGGTCCCGACCTGCGGCTGGTCCACGATGGCGGCGGCCGAGGCGATTCTCCCTTGCTCCCGGGGAAGCTCGCTGGCCCACAATCGATGCTCCGCGATGAACGAGTGCTTCAGGTCTGCGTCAAACGTGATCCGTGCCATTGCGTCTCCTGTTGACCCGTCATCGCCGCGCGGGCGCACGCGTATGCGTCGCCCGGTCGGGCCTCCGTCGGCCCGGCAAGCGATCGCAGATCCATGTTTCAGACAATTGTGCCAACCGATGGCATCGTACCGCCAATGAGAGACCGCAGACTTCGGCAAGCCTTCGTTTTTTTGGCAGCTCTTTGGTTCGCGACTGCGACACACGACACAAATACTCGACTGTGTGTCTCTACTAACATGGTGTGCCATTCCGGAAGCGCAAGTGCCCGAGGACCAGATCGCGGGCGCGCCTTATTCTGCTCACCGCTCCAAGACGAGGGGCGACGGCAACGCACCCGAAGCTCGGTCGTGATAGGGGACCGGCGACGCGGTCAGGCCGGCGACGCCAGCGGCTTGCCCTTTTCCACCACGTAAGTGCTGGTGATCTTGGTCTTCTTGTCGCCGTTCTTGCCGCCAGCATGAGGCGTTTCCGCGGGCACCTGGAATCCATCGCCCGGCTTCAATGCGCGGGTCGGCTGCCCTTGGATCGGTAAGTCCAGTCCGCCCTCCACGACGTAGCCGGATTCAATTCCGGGATGCGTATGCCGCCCGACCGTCACGCCCGGCTCGATTTCCACTTCCACGATAATGGTCACGTAACCCGGCATCGGTCCGTCCGTCTGCGACAGGATTTTTCGCGTAAGACCTGTTGTTGCGGCCGGCGCAGTGCCCTGGGCCGACGCATCTGTCGCTACAAATCCCGCCACCGCGCAGATGGCACAGGACGCAAAACCGGCAAAATCTCGTCGTGTCAACATGATGTCCTCCCTGGACCCGTTCGTCCGGATCATCGTCCGGATTCATTCAATTGTGTTCACCGATCTTGCTCGCAGGCGTCGGTTTGCGTGCAATTTTTCCCCGTGCCTGCGGTGTTGGCAAGGGGTTCCACCGGACTTTTTTCGCCGGGATCAGCGGTCGGGCGTCAGCGTTTCTTCGCCCGCACCCGATTGCCACAAACCGGTCAGCGTGCCGTCGGCGTTCAGCGCATAGACGACCGGGCTCGAGTCGCCCCAATCGACGGTGAGAACGTTGCTGGCGAGCGTGCCGCTCCCGCGATAGCTGCTGCTTGCGACTTTCCAGTCCAGCACATATTGCCCGGACTGGTTGGCGATCGTCACCGTGCCGGAATAATTGTCGCCATCGGGATTGCGGCCGCGTACGCGATAGCGCCCGGCGGGAGGGCGCACCGGCCCGTCGGCGGCGCGCGCAACGAGGGCCAGCCGCTCGGTGGCGGTGCCATCGGCCCATTCGCCCGTCAAGGTGTCGTTGCGATTGATGGTGTAGACGACCGGGCTGCTTTGGCCCCAGTTGACCACCAGCATGCGGCCGGCGAATTGGCCCGATCCGGTAAAGGTCTGTTTGCCGATCCACCACTTGAACAAAAAGTCCTTGCCGAACGGCGTCAGCGTCAGCATGCCGTGATAACGGGTGCCGTTCGGATTGGCGCCCTCGACCCGATAGACACCGGTCAGGTTCGGCAGCGCCCCGGACAACGATGCGAGCTGGAATTCCTGCGGCGATGCCGCCGTCCTCGACAGCATCGCCGGGTGCGTCGCGCGGAACACGAAGTCGCCGAAGAACGAGGACGATATCCACGGCGTCTGCTGCCCGCGGGTTTCCTGGTAGACGCCTTTCAGCGTGCGCTTGAAGGTCTCCTCGATACTGAGGTCGCGCTCGCCGATCGCGGCGATCAGGTTCTTGGTATAGGGGCTGTTGCGGCCGTCGCCGTCGAGCGCGACCGAACCCGGCGAGGTCGAGTAGGAAACGAACAGGCTGGCATTGCTGTCGATGCGCGACAGTCCGCGCGTGCCACCCTGGCTCAACGGATTATCGCGGCAGGCGTCGAGAATAACGATGTTGAGACCGTTGCGGGCCGACGCCATCGCGTCGACGATGCCGGTGGCGGCGACGGCGTGCGCCTTGAGCGCGTCGTCGGTCGCCTCCGCCATGATCGGCACCATGTAGTTTTCTCCGCCCACCTGCATGCCGTGGCCGGCAAAATAGAACAGGCCGACGCCGCCCTTGCTTTTGAGCGTCGCGCCGAACGAGCGCACGGCCTCCTGCATGCTTTGTTCGTCGGTGTCGGTCTTGAGGGTGACGTCGAAGCCGGCGCCGCGCAGCACCTGGCCGATGTCGGTGGCGTCATTCGCGGGATTGGCCAGTGTGGCAAACGGGTAGGCCGAATTGCCGATGACCAGGGCCGTGCGCGGTTCGACCGTCTCCTGCGCCTGTCCGCCCGACGGCACGACGATGAGAGCCAGCGAGGTCAGGGCCGAGAGAATCCGCAGGATCTTGATCATGCAATGTGTCCGCCGATGCCGGCCATCGGGCCCGGTCGAGGCATCCTACATTATCACCCGCGGCGTGAGCCAGCGGCCGATCGTCGGCGGTCTGAGCACGTCGTCGCAGCGATGTCGACAAAAGCGCGCGTCGCGTCGTCCCGCATCTGCAAAACCGGTACGCGCCGGATCGCTGGAAGCCGGTGTGATCACCGGCGCGGGCTCAAACATCAACGTCCATCGACAGCATCGCCGCAAAAGTCAGCCGGTGCGCGGGCTCCTCGCGCTGCTCGAAACCGGGGACGTGGTTCTGAAGGCCCTGGGGGCGGTCCGGGAGCACGGGACGCCAATTGCGGCTACGCGCCGTGACCGCCGGCGTCCGCTCGGACGCGGCAATAGGATCGATGCAGATGAAGCGTCAGAGCGGCGATCGCGCGTCGGCCTGAGCATTGTCCTGCGGGCCGGCATCGACCCGGCCGGGAATGGCTCTCGGCTTGGTCCCGGATTTCTGCGGCGCCGGCCCGGAATCGACGACGCGGAGCCCCAGGGCAAAATTGCTGCCGGTGAGTTTGCGGAACGGCACCTGCGCGCTGCCATAGAGGCTCTTGGTAATCTCCGGCACCCGCTCACCGATCGTGCGTGCGATATAATCCACGTCGATCCGCTCCGGGGAGCCGGCGGTCTGCGGCTTCTGCAACGCGTCGAGAATCGCGGACATCAGCACGCCGTGATCATGATAGCTTTCATAGGCGGCCTGACGCACCGCGGCGATCAGGTTCTGGCCGGTGGCATATTGCAACTGATCCATCGCCGCCTGGCGTTCGGCGCCACGCTGCGTCAGCGCGGCCAGCAGGCCGGCGCTGGGGGCGCTGTCGCAGGTGTCGAGGATCATCAGCGTCTGCTGCGCCGGAATCTTCGCCAGCCACGCCTGCCAGAGGTCCTGGCCGATGCCGTCCTCGATGCTCTGACCCTTCGACAGATCGAGCGCCTGCGGCAGGAAGAAGTAGCGTCCGCCCACCGCACGGCCGTGGCCGGCGACGTACAGCACAAAGGCGTCGCGCGGCCGCATGTCGGCGCTGAGCTTGCCGATGGCGGCCTCGATGCCGGCCTTGGTGACCTCGGCATCGAACAGCGGGACAACCTTGACATCGGAATACAGGCTCTTGCCGGCGGATCGCAGCGCGTCGCCGAAGTCCTTGGCGTCCTTGACGGCAAACAGCAGTTCATCTTCGGACATCGCATATTTATCGACGGCGATGGTGAGCACCGCGAGGCGCGGGCGATCCTGCGACGCGGCGCCGAAGGTCTCGACCACGACCTTGAGCGGCAGACTGGCCATGAGATCGGCGCCGTTATAGGCCGTGATCTCGATGGTGTTGGGTTGCGCGGGATCGACCTTCAGCGATTGCGTCATGATAACGGTGCGGCCGGGGTCCGGACGTCCCTGCAAGCCCGGCATGGTGAGATCGCCCTCGGTCTTGCCGTTGACGCGCCAGACGATCTTGCCGCCGATGCCGCCGCCGGCATCCTTGATGCTGACGGTGAGCTTGACGGAATCACTGGCGCCATCGGCGGTCTTTTCCGCCAGTTCGATCTGCGGCGCCGGTCCCGAGGCGATGATGGTTTCCAGGCTCACCTTGGCCGCGGCATCCTTCAGCGTGCCGTCGGGATCGCCCTTAAGCGATTCCTCGACCATGTCGGGACGACAGAGCTGATCGTAGAATTGCATCAGCGAGTAGGGCGCTTGATCGCGCACCACGCCGAGCACGTCGGCGCCTTTGGCCGAGGCTGCAAAGAATCCCGACGGTGTGATCGCCAGCCATTCATTATCGGGGGTGGCGAACAGGCTGACACGGACGGTGCCGGTGGCGGCGGCCGAAACGATCGCCCGGCCGTCGGCGCCGCCGGAGACGAGGCGCGTGCCGTCAGGCGAAAATGCGACCGACTCGACCGCATTGGTATGCGCGGTGTCGGTGCGCACCAGCCGCCCGGATCCGACGTCCCACAGCCGCATGGTCATGTCCTCGCTGCCGGACACCACGCGGGCGCCGTCAGGCGAAAACGCCACCGAATAGACGCCTTCGGTGTGGCCCTCGAAGGTCTGCAGCAGACGCGCGGTCGCCGCATCCCAGAGCTTGATCGTCTTGTCGTCGCTGCCGGACAACACGCGCGTGCCGTCGGGCGAGAACGCCACCGCATGGACCGATTCCGAATGTCCCTCGAACGTGCTAACAGCGCGTCCCGTCGTTGCGTCCCACAGCTTGACCGTATCGTCCTCGCTGCCGGAGAGCAGGCGGGTGCCGTCGGGCGAGAACGCGACCGAATTGACCTCGTCGGAATGCCCCTCGAACGTGCGCAGCAACTGGCCGGTTGCCGCGTCCCAGAGTTTGAGCGTGGTGTCGTCGCTTCCCGACACCAACCGGTTTCCATCGGGCGAGAACGCGACCGAATTGACCTCGTCGGTGTGCCCCTCGAACGTGCGCAGCAAGTGTCCGCTCGCCACATCCCAGAGCTTGAGCGTTTCGTCTTTGCTGGCCGAGACGAGCCGCGCGCCATCCGGCGAAAACGCGACCGCGTTGATGTCATCGGTGTGGCCGCGGAAGGACCGGATGAGCTGGCCGCTTGTCGCATCCCACAACGCGATCGCCTTGTCCGCGCCGGCAACGGCGATGCGCGCGCCGTCGGGAGAAAACGTCACTGACATCACCGCGCCGCTGTGCGCGACGTTCGGCACGATCTCGATTTTCGGACGCTCTTGTGCGCTCGCCGATGCGATCAGCGACAAGGCCGATATCAGTGTTATCGCGGCCGCCCGGCCGAACCGCAGCGTCACACCTTGCATGGTCATGGTCATCCCGCGCAGCGCCCCAGCAGCCTGAAGATGCGTGGATAAATGCGCCCGAGAGGGATTACGTTTCAATAATCGCAGCCAAAAACGCGGTCAAAATACCGAAAAGCAGGTCGAAAAAGACTCTTCGGGTTAATGATTACTTATTTTTACGCACGGAAATATGTAAGTAAACCCGCGAAATTTACTGAAGTCCGTGCTCTCATCGAACGGAACAACGGTTACTTTCCCGTCCTCCGCTGGCGGCGAATGCAGTCCGAGCATGTAGAGCGGGTCGATCAGGCGTGCGGTCTTGTTGGTCCAGAAGCGGCCGCCGTGCTTGTTGGTGCTCCATTCCAATTCGTCGTCGTCGGCTTCCCACACTTCCCAGTGCACCTCCGGCAGATAGCTCCGGTTGCCGCCCGGGCGCCCGACGACGGCCAGTTCCTCGCCGCGCGCGATATCCTCGCCTTCCTCGAAAGCGCGTGCTTCCCGCATGCGCAGGTGATCGAATTCGGAATAATAGATTTTGCTGCCGGTGAGGCCGAGCTGTTCGGCGGTGTGGCGAATGAGAATGGCGCCTTCGTTGCCCCAGCCCCAGTCGGCCTTCCAGGCGGCGCGGATGACGCCGGGAGCAGGGGAGAGAATGGAATCGCCCAATCGCCCGCCGTCCACGCCGGAATGGCGTTCAGTGCGCCGCGTCCCGTCGACATCGATCCAGCTTGCGTAGAGCGAGGTCAATGGCGGGCAGCTGTAACCGGTCGGAAACACCGGCGTCAGACCGGTTTCCGCGATGTCATATCCCTTGGGTTCGGACGGCATGGCGCGAATGCCCGATCCCTCCATCATCAAGCATGCGAGGGCTGCAAGGCCCATCAGTGTTAACGCACGTCGCTTCATCGCCTTGGAATGTCCCGCCGCATCGTCGAGCAACCAAGCCCCTTATGCCGCAGGACGTGCGATTGAAAGGTAAAGCTTCGCGCGCCCTTAATCGACCCTCAAGAAATACGCTCAAGAAACCGTCAAAGAAAAACGGGCGACCCTTTTCAGGATCGCCCGCGTGTTGCAGTCGCTTTTTTGGTCTTTTAGAACTGGGTGCTGAGCTCGACCTTGCCGTAGCCGCCGGAGCCGACAGTGTTGTCGTGCATGAAGCCGCCGGAAATATCCATCTGCACCTTGCCGAACTTGACCTGGGTCACGTGCGCGCCGACCCGTCCCTGGTCGAAGCGATCGTTGCCGAGCGCCGCCACTTCCGGACCGAAGAACATATTGTTGCCGAAGATGTCGTATCCGACCTTGGCGGCGACATAATAGGTGTTGAACACCGTCGAGTATTCGCCTTCCTCGTAGATCAGGGTCCGGGCGGTCGGGTTGATCCAGGCGTCCGCTCGGATTTTGCCGCCGACGCGGGTACCGACCACCGAATTGGTCGGGTCGGCTTGCGAGAGCGTCTGGTTTTCGACATTCAAGCCGCCGAGCAGGTTGACGGCGTAATTCTCTCCTGTGAGGCCCCAGCCGCCGAGGATATCGCCGGTCTCGTAGTTGCCCTTGATCTGTACGCCGGTCTGGGACGACAGATATTTGTAATAACCGCCGCCGCCGAAGACGTAGATGCGCGGACCGAAGCTGTCGAGATCGGTGGTCGGCGAATACAACGCGCCCATCCATCCGTCGACGCTGTTGCGCGAGGTGACGTCGACGCCGGAGAAGGCGAGGACGTGATAGGTCGGCTCATCGCTCGCCGAATTGCGGTTGAGCGCCTTCGGCAGCGAGGACTTGTGTGGTGATGTATCGTCGGCATAGCCGAGCGCCGTCACTGGCAGGCCCCAGTCCAGCTTGTAATTGAAGCCGACTTTGACCATCTGCATCGTTTGCTTGATCTCTTCCGGGAAGAAGGCATTCGGGGCCTGGCCGACAAAGGTCGTGGTCCGGTCGCCGAAGTTCATGTAGTCGTACTCGGCAAATGCCGACCAGTTGTGGGTGATCAGGTATTCGAAGCCGATGCCCGCGGTCCAACCAAGCCGCGTCTCATTGGCCTCGAACGGAACGCCGGGGGAAGAATTCACGCCGGCGCGGGTGGCGGCGCTCAGCGCCAGATCGGAAAATTCGTCGCGAACGGCCGCGCCGCCGCCTTTCACGTACAACAACGCCTGCGGCGTGATCAGGCCGCCGATGCTGCCGGTGAGGGTGGAGAACCATTGCGTCTTGGCATCGCAGACCTGATTGCCGAAAGTGAAACAGTTGAAGTGCCCGGCGCCGACGCCTGACCAGCTATAGTCGCCCTGAATGCCGACCACCAGCCTGCCGAACTGGTGTCGATAACCGGCCTGGACGCCGCCCAGCGCGCCGCCGATCGCCTTGTCCGCATCCACCTCGCCGTCGGGGAACGGGAAGATGTCGAACATTTTCTTGTTGCCCCAACCGTAGCCGACGTGACCGCCGAAATAGACCCCGGTCCAGTCCCAGGCCGCAGGAGCGGGCGTTGCCTTGTAGACCGGAAGGTCTGCCGCGTTCGCAGCGGCCGCGAAGCCAAGCGCCGCAAATGCGACCGTCGTGCCGAGCAGCTTCTTCATGTGCAACATCCCCGCCGCAGGTTTTCAAATGCTGAGGTGGAACGGCACGAAGCCAAGCCCAACAATCCCGACCTGGATCACGTTCCAGCGTGCATCCAAGCGGCGTTTAGACCATGAGCCAGCGCACCAAACGCAACGAGTGCAATGTAAGCGCGACTCGCCGCCACCCCAACCAACTGACGGCTATATGATCGCTAATCCCTAAGACTCATCAAGCAAAAAGCCGATGGGGAGGCAAATCATCTACGTTTCAATGTGTATTGTGCCCTGCTTGCAACATGAGTTGCGGTATTTTCGTAGTATTGCGCGTTTGGTTACTTCGCGAAGGATCATCAAAATACCGCGATGGCTGCTCCAGTGCGCGAAGGTTATTTAATACCGCGACTCGGGCGGATCCCCTAGGGCATGGACCGGGGCAAGATCCGAACCTGCGGCGCGTTATTTCGCTGCCGCCTCCTTGAAGACGTCGACCGCCGCTTGGTGCGCCTCGTTGGCGGCGGGGATGCCGCAATAGAGTGCGACCAGCAGCAGGATCTCTTGGATCTCCTCCGGCGTGCAGCCGTTGGTCAGCGCGCCCTTGAGATGGACGCGCAACTCGTGGCCGCGGCCGGCGGCCGCCATCATCGCGATCATCGCGAGACTCTTGGTCGCCATCGGCAGCGCCGCGCGCGACCAGACGTCGCCATAGGCGTAGGCGTTGATGATGTTTTGCAGCGGCGCGCCGAAGTCGCCGAACGCTTTCATCCGTTTGTCCACGGCCGCATCGCCGAACATATCGCGGCGCAGCTTCAATCCGCGCTCGCCGAGTTCCCGCGTGTCCATGTATTTCCTCCGTGTGTTGCTCAGAACCGTCCACCGGCACGTGGCCGGACTAGGATGTGTACTCATAAAATTGGCTGCTCGGAGGAGGCGCACCTGATGTCCGCTTGTCCCTCGACAGCAGCGCAAAAGCGGACATTCAACCACTTCGGCGGAGTGCCAGAGCCGGACAATCGCTCGTCAGCTCCGTACGAGCTTGCGATCGATGTGGACGGCCGATTCCACCCGCCCCTTCAAACCTTGCGTCCGCTTGTGGTTGATGTTTGACGGGATCTGCAGAGCATGTGCCTCAGAGCCTCAAGTTTCGGCGAGCCAGTACCCTTACGCCAGATGAGAACGGTTGCGACCCACTTTTCACGAGATGACATCGCATGAATTGAGAGCTGCCTGCGTTCGGGAAACGTACTGAGCACGCTTTTTGGCAAGAGGGCGACGCCCATGCCCGCAGCAACGCAGCCCAGCATCGCGTGATAGGAGCCAAGCTCGATGGTGCGCTCGGGCATCTCGTCACGCGCCGCATACCAGTCCTCCAGGCGTTTGCGATGCGGACAGCCGATCTCGAACGCAATCATTGTTCGAGGCACGGGGCCGTTTTTGCTGATCGGCGGATGTCCGGCTGGCGCAACAATAACCAGTTCTTCCATGAAGGCGGGTGCTTTCTCGAACGGTTCTTCGGGAATTGGTTCGGCTACCAACGCGGCATCGAGCTCGCCGGCCAAAATCGCGGTTGCTAATTGGTGCGGGTTGCCAGTGTGTAGCTCCAAATTCACCTCGGGATAGCGTCGGTGGTAGGTGGCGAGAGGCCCCGGAAGCCGAACCGCTGCCGTACTTTCCATGGCACCCAAGCGGAACAGCCCCCGCGGTCGAGTGTCCTGCACTGCGTTTCGCGCTTCGTCGGCAAGTGCCAGCAGTCGATCAGCGTAATCGAGCAGCAAATGGCCGGCAGGCGCGATATGCAACCGTTTGCCCTCACGGACGAACAGCGCCACGCCGAGATCGCTTTCGAGCTGCCGAATTCGGGTGGTGACGTTTGACTGCACCCGATGCAGGCGCTCCGCCGCCCGGGTCACGCCCCCGGCCCGCACGACAGCGGTGAAGATACGAAGATCGGACAGGTCCATATATCTCTCACAGAGAACGATACCATCAGAACTATTCATTTTACGAGATTACGCTGCAGCGGTAAAGACCCAGTCCTGATTGCATCAATGGAGGCCTGCGATGGCGAAGGGCTATTGGATCGTTCGTGTCACGGTTCGGGATCAGGATCATTACCCGGAGTATCTGGCCGCCGCTCAGCTCGCGTTCGAAAAACACGACGCGAAGTTTCTGGTTCGCGGCGGCAACTTTGATACGATGGAAGGCAGCGCGCGCGAGCGCAACGTCGTGGTTGAATTCGCCGATTGCGCCACGGCAATCGCGTGTTATCGCAGCCCGGAGTACCAGGCCGCGAGGTCGCTCCGGCAAAAGTATGCGGAATCCGATTTCATCATCATCGAAGGAGCTGCGGCTACCGCGAAGGCACGAGGACGGGCTGCGCTCAGCAGCACCAACTCGCAGAATACAATACGTCGCACCGCACTTCTGCGTCGCATCTTCGATGCGCTGATGAGGGCGCGCGAGCGTCGGGCTGAGTTCTATCTCGGGCGACAATTGAGGAACTCCGGCGGACGCCTGACCGACGATATCGAGCGTCGGATGATGCAGCAGGCCACGCGGATCGGAAATATTTGGTTTTGAGTAGATCTGATCGAATTCCGCTTCGGGTCAAAAGCTGAAGAACTCACGATGAGCAAATGTCGTCTGCTTCATCACGGTAAGCGGATGTTTCCAGCGGTGATCGACAGGTCAGCTTCGTGCCATGAACGGACTTCGGCCAACGGCAACTCATACCTCGGCCTTGCGGCGAACCTCGAAGCCGAAATCGGCAAACCGTTTTGAACGAAGTAGTTTGTGCAACGGTCTCCGGTCGTGGAGACGGTCAGCTTGCCGCCACCCACCCGCCATCGACGAACAGCGTATGCCCGGTCACAAAGTCTGAGACCGGGCTTGAGAGATACACGGCTGCGTTCGTTAGATCATCCGACGTTGCGAGGCGTCCCAGCGGAATACGGGCAAGAATCCCCTTCAGGAAATCCCCCTGAAGCAGAGTGCTGCGGCTCGGCGTTCGTACGGCCGTCGGAGCCAATGCATTGACCCTTATTCCGTGTTCAGCCCATTCCAGCGCGAGGGCCTCGGTCAAGTGCGATACACCGGCCTTGACGCCGCCGTAGACTGAGCGACCTTTGATGATGCAACGGCTGAAGGTCGAACTGAGATTGATGATCTTGCCGTATCCGCGTTCACGCATGATCGAACCGACGATCTGGCAACATGCTTAGTCATTCGATTCCGTCGTCAGCACGCAACAGACGTGAGGTTGGTATCGTCGGCTCGATAGATGAGGGATGACGATGGGGTTACCCTGCGCCGATTTTGTTCTGCGTTCTGGTCTCGAAATCACTCGCGTCATGTCGTTCGTGCAATTGTTCTTCAAGCGGCCCGCTGGTGCGATTGACCATTCGCCCGCGCTTGACGGCCGGGCGTTCGCCGATTTCCTTTGTCCAGCGCGTCAGGTTTTTATAGTCGTGCGTCTGCAGGAACTTGCGTGGGTCGTTATAGGAGGCGCCGTTTAACATGCCGTTGCCGTACCACGGCCAGAGTGCCATGTCGGCGATCGTATATTCGTCGCCGGCAATGAACTGATTGTCCGCAAGCCGCCGGTCGAGCACGTCGAGCTGGCGTTTCACCTCCATCGTAAAACGGTCGATGGCGTATTTGATCTTCACCGGAGCATAGGCATAGAAATGCCCGAAGCCGCCGCCGACATAGGGCGTTGAACCCATCTGCCAGAACAGCCAGTTCAGCGCCTCGGTGCGCATGCCGCGATCTTTTGGCAGAAAGGCGCCGAATTTATCCGCCAGGTAGAGCAGGATCGCACCGGATTCGAACACGCGCTGCGGCGGCTGTTGGCTATAGTCCATGAGCGCCGGGATCTTAGAATTCGGGTTCACCCCGACAAATCCGCTGCCAAACTGGTCGCCCTCACCGATCCGGATGAGCCAAGCGTCATATTCCGCTCCGCTGTGACCGGCCGCCAGCAATTCCTCCAGCATGATTGTAACCTTGACGCCATTGGGCGTCGCGAGTGAATAGAGCTGCAGCGGATGCTTTCCGCGCGCCAGTTCCTTCTCATGCGTCGCACCGGCAATAGGACGATTGACATTGACATAGCGCCAGTTGGGACTGTCGTTCTTCTCCCAGACCCAGACGTCCGGCGGCGTGTATTCAGGTGTGTCAGTCATGTCGGGCTCGCGTTGTCGCTCAATAGGTGGGCCGAATGAATAGAGTGGCGAGCGTGGGCTGTCCAATGATGGTTGCAGGCGTTGTCATGTTATGCGGCGGCTTCCCCCACCCGCGTATCCAATGGAATTCCCGCCGCTTCATGCCCACCCTTTTTCACGGCCGCAAATGCATCGCTGTCGCAGCGGACAGCGCCGCCAAAATAAAGAACACTACGCCGGGCCCGTTGGCCATCACTGAAACAATGACGAGCCCTATGCCGTAGCCACCGGACGCAGCTTCGATGGCGAGGGCGACGCCAACGATGAGGAACAACGCCGCTAGCATCGCCTGAAGCAAAAAAAAGAACTTGCGTCCTTCACGCTCTGACATTTGTGCAGCCCCTGAAAAAACCCGACCCGCCGGCGGGTCGGGGGGCATGATCCATGGCTATCGCTTAGCGGGCAAGGGGTTCCTCCCCAAGGCTCAAAGCCACGTCAGCCAGCGTCAATCAGATCAAGCACCGCCGCCGGGTTGCAACGCGCTAGGCGTCCAGCTTGCATCCATACGTCCATGGTTTCGCAATCGTGAGTCCCCGTCCTGGTCACTTTCCTTGCCAGGCCGGTTCGTGCTTATCGACAAAGGCGCGCACCCCCTGGCGGAAGTCCTCGCTGCCGTAGCAGGCTTGCACCAGATCGTCGCCGTCGGGCAATCCCGCATGCAGCAGGCGACGAATCGCTTCCTTGCTCACGCGCATGGTGATGGGGGCATTCTTAACCAGGCGATCGCAAATCTCTGTCACCTTAATGTCGATGTCGGAGGGCGCGACAACACTCATCACGAAGCCGCCGGCCAACGCCTCCTCGGCGGTGATCAGGTCGGCGAGCACCAGCATGCGCTTGGCGTGGGCCGGGCCGACCGCCGCGACGATGCGGGCATAATTCGCCATCGACAGGCAATTGCCGAGCGTGCGCGCGATCGGCACGCCGAAGCGGCTGCCCGGCGTGGCGATGCGCAGGTCGCACACGCTCGCGATCGCCAGCCCGCCGCCGATCGCGAAGCCTTCCACCACGGCGAGCGTGGGGATCGGCAGCGATTCGACGGCGTCGAGGGTGCCCTCCATGCGGTTCTCATAGGCGATGCCATCCTGCCCGGACGTGAATGACAGAAATTGCGCGATGTCGGTGCCGGCGACGAACGCCTTGCCGCCGGCGCCGCGAAACACCGCGACCCGGATGCCGGGATCGGCGCGGATCTCGCCGCATACCGCGTTGAGCTGTTCGTACATCTGCCAGGTCATGGCATTGCGCGCGGCGGGACGGTCGAAGATCACCTTGGCAATGTTGCCCTCGCGCACGAGGCGCACCTGGCCGTCGTCCATAATGTTGTTCTCCTGTTTCGGCGCTTTCAATCTGTGTCATCCCCGGGCCGCGTATCATTTATGCCGATCTCCGGTAAACCCGAGATCGGTGCGCGGACCCGGAACCTATCACACCGCAAAGCATGGCCGGCGCCGCGAAATGACCGCCGCAACGACGCGGCACGCCGGCGCTTGTGCGCTTAGACCTCTGTGAGCCTCAGCAGCTTCGCGGCATTGTCGCCGAGGATGGCGGCGCGTTGTGCCCCCGAGAGATTGGGGGTGCCCATGACGTGATCGACGGGGCGGATTTCCCACGGGATCGGACTGTCGGTGCCGATCGCGACCTGGCTGGCGCCGACCTGGGCGACCAGATGGCGAAGCGCCTCCGGCGTGAACACCAGTGCGTCGAAATAAAGCTGCGTGAGATAGTCGGTCGGCTTTTTCTTTAGTGCAATGTCGGGATTGCAATTGGCCGGCGAGACGAAGCAGGCGTGGTCGGAGCGCGCCGCATAGGAGGGCAGGTACCCGCCGCCATGAGCGGCGATGATTTTCAGGCCCGGAAATTTGTCGAGCGTCCCTTCGAAAATCAAATGCTGCAGGGCAATCGTGGTGTCGAGCGGATTGCCGATCAGGTTCGAAAGCCAGCCATTGCCCTTGAAGCGGGCAGCCAGTTGCGGCGTGCTTTGCGGGTGGATGAACAGCACGGCGCCGAGCGCTTCCGCCTTGGCCCACACCGGATGGAATTTGGGATCGGAGAAATCGACGCCGGCGACGCTGCCGCCGATGGCGGCGCCGCGGATGCCCGGCATTGCCATCGCGCGCTCGAGCTGCTGCACCGCAAGATCGGGGTGCTGGAGCGCGAGCGAGGCGAAGGCGGCGAAGCGCTTGGGATGGGCCGCGCACAATTCGGCGAGCTTGGTGTTGTTGATCGCAACGATCTCGGCCGCCACGTCGCGATCCTTGCCGTACCAGAACGGATTGATCGACAGCACCTCCATGTCGACGCCCATCGCGTCCATGTTGCCGAGACGCACCGCGACCGCATCGGCGTCGGTGTTCGGAATATAGAATTGCGGACCGCCCTTCACCGCACCGTTCACCGAGACACCAGGGCCGGCCATGGCGACGGTCTCGTGGAAAAAGCAATGCGCGTGCACGTCGATGGTTTTGATCCGGCGGCCGTCGATCACGACCGGCTTGCGCGTCTTGCCGAAGTCGGGATGCTTGTAATTGAGCGAGGGATCATCGCCGGCGTCGCTGCCGCCGGTTCTGGCGGCGGCCAACTGCGCCTGGGCCGCATGCAAGCCGCAACTGCAGAAGACGATGCCGCTGGCGGCGCCGCGGAGGAATTGCCGGCGTGTGGTCATGGACTTCTCCTTCAGAAATTATAATGACGTGGAGGAAATGCCAAAAGCGACGCGTCGTCGTGCCGCTTACGGCGGCTGCTTCTCCGACGATGGACGGGCGCGGCGCCTGATCTCCGCGATCACGACACTGTTGTCGCAATCGGCCTCGCCGTGGCGGACGCAGGATTCCAGCACCGCGGCGTTGACCTCCAGCAAGGGCAGGTCCTGGCCGATCCGCCGCGCCTGATCCAGCATCAGATGCACGTCCTTCAGCGTCTGCCGGGCGCGGCCTTCGGGCGCGAAATCGCTTTGCACCATTTTGGCGCCCTTGGTGTCCATCACCTGCGAATAAGCCGCCGACGCGCGCGCCACCCGCAGGAACGCTTCCGGGTCGAGCCCGAGCCGCGATGCGAACACGAGGCCTTCGGCGAGCGCCAGCCGATTGAGGCCGAGAATCAGATTGACCGCGAGCTTGGTGCGTCCGCCATCGCCGACGGCGCCGACGTGAAAGCGCTGTGGGAACAGCACGTCGAGCACGCCACCGATCTCGGCCGCCATCTGCGCGTCGCCTCCGATGAGGCCGACGCCGTCGCCGCGCCGGACCTGATCGCTGGTGCCGGAAACCGGAGCCTCCAGAAAGCGCAATCCCGCCGCCGCCGCGCGCGCCCCCAAGGCGGCGATGCGATCGGGGTCGCAGGTGCTGGTGCAGACCACGACGGTGTCGGAGCCCCGCAGCGCCGGCAGCAGCGCGGTTTCCACCACCGCTTCGACCTGCTCGGTATTGAACACCGCCAGCACGATCGGATGGCATGCGCGCGCGAGTTCGTCGATCGTGCTCACTGGCCGCCCGCCGATGGCGCCGAGACCCGTTGCCTTCTGGCTGTCGATATCGAATCCGAGCACGGCAAAGCCGGCATCGATCAGCCGGCGCGCGAACACCTCGCCCATCAGGCCGAGGCCGACGATTCCCACCGGTTTGCGCTCAGCCATGACCCGTGTCCCTGCAACGCGATCCCAGGAAATCTTCGAACATGTTTTGCATTCGCCATCCGTCACGCGGCCGCTTGATCATGGTGAAACAATCGAGCGGATAACCGCCATTGCCAGACCCCATCGGCCATGTCACATCGTTTGCGCGACAATGACAATATCCCGGCGTTGGAATTGTCCTTTCTACGGCGATGACGCGGGATCTTTGGTGAGCGGCGATGATCAACGCGGCAATGGTGGGTCTTGGACGGTGGGGCCAGTCGATCATCACGGCGGTGCAAGGCAAAAGCACGCGCGTCCGGATCGTCCATGGGGTGAGCAAGGAGCCCGATCTGGTGCGCGACTTCGCAGCGCAACATGGATTCCGATTGTCGACCGAGCTTGCCGACGCCCTCGCTGATCCCGCCGTCGACGCGGTGTTTCTGGCGACGCCCCATTCTCTGCACGTCGAACAGGTCTGCGCCGTTGCCGCCGCCGGCAAACCGGTCTGGTGCGAAAAGCCGCTGGCGCTGACCAGGCGCGCGGCCGAACGCGCCGTTGCCGCCTGCGCTGCCGCCGGCGTGGTGCTGGCGAGCGGCAACAACAAGCGCTGCTTCGCCTCGATGCGCGAGCTCAAGCGCGTGGTTGCGGATGGCGTGCTGGGAGACATCCTGCATGTCGAAGGGCATTTTTCCAACGAGCACAGCACCCGCGTCGGCGGCGGCTGGCGCGATGATCCAAGCGAATCGCCGGGCGCGGGGATGACCGGGGCCGGGCTCCATGTCCTCGATGCCTTCATCAATCTCGCCGGTCCGTTGCAAACCGTCGACGCGCGTCTGTTCGCGCGCAAGCCGGCGCCGGATCCGCGCGACGTGGTCGCGGCGCTGGTGGGATTTGAAAGCGGGGCAACCGGCCTGTTCGCCACCGTCCGCGCCGCGCCGATGTTCTGGCGGATTCACGTGTTCGGCACCAAGGGTTCGGCCGAGGCCCGCGACGAAGATACCTTGACCGTGGCGCCGATTGGCGCGGCGTCGCGGACGCAAACCTTCGACCATGTCGATTCCCTGCGCGTACTGATCGAAGCCTTCGCCGACGCGATCGAAGGCCGTGCCCCGTTTCCGGTTTCGCCCCAACAGATGCTTGCGCTGATCGGTGCGTTCGAGGCGGTGCTGGCCGCGCTCAACAGCGGACAGCCTACCGCGGTCGCGCGCTGAGCGGCGCGACGAGGTCCGGCGTCAGTTCATCGAGCGTGGCGGCGCCGCACAGCGCCATGCTGCGCTTGAGTTCGCCGTGCAGATGGTCGAGCACGGCCTGCACGCCGTCGGCGCCGCCGGTGGCGAGCCCCCACAGGATCGGCCGTCCGATCAGCACCGCGCGCGCGCCGAGCGCCAGCGCCTTGACGATGTCGGTGCCGCGCCGGATGCCGCCGTCGACGTAGATCTCGGCCTTGCCGCCGATTGCGGCGACGACCTCGGGCAGCGCCTGCGCCGATGTCACCGTCGTATCGAGATGGCGACCGCCATGATTGGAGACGATGATCGCCTTGGCGCCGGCATCGACGCAGCGTTGCGCATCGTCGCCGCGCAGCACGCCCTTGACCGCGACCGCGAGCGGCGTGCGACGCACCAGCCATTCCAGGTCGCGAAAAGTCGTCGGAAACATCACCACGTCCTTGAACAGCGGATCATAGGCCGTCCGTGCCATCGGTTGACCGGGTAGGTTGACGTGGCGAATGTCCGGCGTGGCATCGATCGGCTGCCGCGAGGCCCGCGGGCTCGATCCGTAGACCGGCTGGTCCACCGTCAGCATAATGGCGCGAAAGCCCGCCGCCGCGACGCGATCGATCATCGCCTCGGTGACGCTGCGATCAGGCGGCATATAGAGTTGGAACCATTGCGGCGCCGCGCCGCGCACCGACGCCACGTCTTCGATGCTCACGGTCGAGGAGGTGGCGAGCACGTAGACGGCGTTGGCGGCCGATGCGCCGCGCGCGGTCGCCTGTTCGCCCTCGGCGTGAAACAGCCGATGCCGTCCGCTCGGGGCGATCATGATCGGGGTTGCAACCCGTGAGCCCAGCAATGTGACGCCGGTATCGATCCGGGTGATGTCGCGCAGCACGTGCGGGCGCAGGCGCAAGTCCCGCCACGCTGCTGCGTTCTCCGCGCAGGTGATTTCGTCGACCGCCCCGGTCGCCGCGAACGCATAGGCGCCGGGCGACAGATGCGCGCGGGCGGCCGCTTCGAGGGCGTCAAAATCGCTGCTGTCCAACCTAAACCTCCTGCACGGCACGCCATCAGCGGGGGCCGACCTGGCGATGATCCCTGTGGCGGATAACCCATTGATCCGACATGCTTTAGCCGTTCGCGCGGCAACGGGCGAGGACATTCTCGAGACTGCACCCATTATAATGGGCGCTTACAGCGGATCCCGGGTCGTCGGCCGCCCCAGCTTACGCTAGGCTTGGGGCCGGTCCGGCGATCGGACCCCAAAAGACACACCCGCTCCGGCCGTGAATGCCGGATGCGAGGTCAGGGAGTGCGCGATGGGTCGAGGGTCAGGCGTTGCGCCATCGCGTGCGCGCGTTGCTGTTGCACTGTCGCTGCTCCTGCTCCTGCTCGCGCTGGCGACGCCCGCCTTGGCACAAGTTGCCTATCCGAGCCGATCGATCCGCATCATCGTTCCGTTCCAGCCCGGCGGCTCGAGTGACGTGATCGCGCGCATTCTGGCGGGACCCCTGCAACAGGCGCTCGGCCAAACCGTGTTCGTCGAAAATCGCGGCGGCGGTGGCAGCAATATCGGCACCGCTGTCGCCGCGCGCGCCGACGCCGACGGCTATACGCTGCTGCTGACCACCAGTGCGTTCGTGGCCAATCCCAGTCTTTATCAGAGCGTGCCCTATGACGCGTTCAAGGACTTCGCGCCGATCGCCGACCTCGCCGTCGCGCCCAACGTGCTGGTGGCCAATCTCGATGCCGGCATCGCGTCGTTGCCGGATTTGGTCAAGCGCGCCAAAGCCGAGCCGAATGCGTTGAACTATGCGAGCGCCGGCGTCGGCACCACGCCGCACATGGCGGTCGAACTGCTGAAAGTTCGTGCCGGCATCAACCTCACCCACGTTCCCTATTCCGGCGGCGGGCCGGCGACCCAGGCAGTGCTCGCCGGCACCACCCAATTGTTCGTGGGGTCGATGCCGAACGTGCACGATCATGTGCGCGCCGGCACCGTCAAAGGCCTCGGCGTCACCAGCGCCCAGCGCTGGTCGGACTTGCCCGACGTGCCGACCTTTATCGAATCGGGGTTTCCGGATTTTGTCAGCGAGACCATTCATATCCTGCTCGCGCCGGCCGGCACGCCCGATGACATCGTCGAGCGGCTGTCGCAGGAGACGATCGCGATCCTGCGGCGCCCGGAGATGATCGAGCGCCTCACTCAGGCGGGCTATTTCACCGTCGCTGGTGGTCGCGACGCCTTGAAGGCACGGATCGCGCGCGAAGTGCCGTTCTATCGGCAACTGGTGGAGGCGGCAAAAATTCGCGTCGAACCGTGACGAGGATCTCGGCGGCGCGGCAATCAATCGTTTCAGAACAATGCACAAGGGAGAACACGATATGGCTCGTACCATCAACCGGCGCGCGTTCCTGGCCGGCACCACGGCAGGAACCTTGGCCTCGCTCGGATGGGGCGCGCCGGCGATTGCGCAGAACGCGCCGTTCAAAATCGGACTGCTGACGGTCAAGACCGGACCGCTGGCGCAGGGCGGCATCCAGATGGAGCAGGGGATCGCGACCTTCCTGAAACAGAAGAACAGCACGCTCGCCGGCCGCAAAGTGGAGCTGGTGATCGCCGACACCGGTGGCAATCCGGCCGGCGCCAAGACCAAGGCGCAGGAGGTGATCGAGCGCGACAACGTCAACGTCATTCTCGGGCCGCTCGCGGCCTATGAATTGCTGGCAATCACCGACTATGTCCGCGATCGCGAGACGCCGCTGATCAGTCTTGCCGCCGCTGAGGACGTGACCCAGCGCCACGTCAATCCATTCATCACGCGCCCGTCGGCGACCTCGGCGCAGTGCTGCCACGTGATGGGCGACTATGCCTTGAAGGAACTCAAGCTCGCCCGCGCGGCGACCATCGCCGACGACAATGCGTTCGGACAGGAAGAGGTCGCCGGCTTTCAGCGCGTGTTCGAAGACGGCGGCGGCAAAGTCATCAGGAAGCTGTGGCCGCCGCTGAACGCCCCGGACTACACCCCCTATATCGCGCAGGTCCACGACGTCGATTTCTGCTTCAATGGCCTTGCCGGATCCAATCCGGTGAAGTTCATGCGCGGTTATGCCGATCTCGGGGTCAAGGCCAAGACGCCGCTGCTTGCTGGCTGGACCGCGATGGACGACGCGCTGCTCAAGAGCCTGGGGGACGAAGCGCTCGGCGTGCTGTCGGCGAGCTGGTACTCGTCCGCGTTCGACACCGCGAGCAACAAGAGTTTCGTCGCCGACATGCAGAAGGATTACGGCGTGCTGCCGGGCGGCTATTCCGCCGGCATGTATATCGCCGGCCAATGCGTCGAGGCAGCGCTGGCGAAGCTCGGCGGCAGCGGCGACGATCGCAAGGCGCTGGCGCAAGCGTTGCATGGCGTGTCGCTGACCGACACCCCGCGCGGGGCGTTCCACTTCGACCATCTCGGCAATGTCGTCGGCACCGTGTTCATCCGCAAATGCGAACGCAACGACGGCAAGCTGGTCAACACCGTGATCAAGACCTATCCCGAGGTCGGCCAGTTCTGGACCTACGACGAAAAGGCGTTTCTCGCTCAGCCGGTCTATTCACGCGACTATCCGCCGGCGAAGAACCTGGAGCCGTAGCGCGGGCATTGTGCCGCATCATTCCGGGACGCCGCAGAGCGGCGGCCCCGAACGACACTCACTTATCACCGCCAATTGCAAAGGCGATGGGGCGTTTGCTTCGGCGGTGACAAGGCCCAAAGCGACGACAGGCATCCAAAGGCGGCGCTGACGATCGATTGATCTCGCTGGCGGGAGCCGAACGTGCCAAGCTGCTCCCATGTCCTGGCATCATGTTCGCGTATCGCGGTTCGGTGGTCCCGAGGTCTTGGAACTGGCCGAAGAGTCGACGATCCCCAATCCAGGTCCCGGCGAGGTGCGCATCAAGGTTCTCGCTGCCGGAACCGGCTTCACCGACACCTTCATTCGCCGTGGCCGTTACCCTGATTTCAAAGGACCGCTGCCGTTCACGCCGGGCTACGAACTGGTCGGTGTTGTCGAGAAGGCTGGCTCTGATGTCGTCTCGCCGCGTGAGGGTCAAATCGTAGCGGATCTCTGCGTGGTCGGCGGCTACGCGCAGTATGCAATTCGTCCCGCACGCTTTCTGGTGCCTGTTCCGGACGGGGTCGATGCGGCAGAGGCCGTTTGCATCCCGCTCGCCTATCTCACGGCGTTCCAGATGCTCACGCGCCATCGTCGATTAAATCCCGGCGAGACGATCCTCGTCATCGGTGCGTCAGGCTCGGTCGGTACGGCCTTGCTCGATCTCGCGCGTCATTTCGGGCTCAGGGCGATTGGTACGTGCTCGGCCGCGAACATTGCTGCTGTTGAGCGATTTGGTGCGACCGCAATCGACTATCGCAAGGGTGACTTCGTTGCTTCGGTGCGTAAACTGACTGCGGGACGCGTTGGCGGCGCCGGTGTCGACGCGGCATTCGATGCGATCGGCGGATCGCATTTCGACCGGTCATTCGCCTGTCTCGCGCCGCGGGGCATCCTCGTCGGCTACGGCTCCCAGACCATGGCAATCGGGCGCGAAAACATCATCGCGGCGGCGCTGGGATTGGCGCGGTTGAAGCTATGGGGCGCACTGAGCTTCCTGTTCCGTGGCCGTCGCGCGGTTTGGTACAGCATCACGGATCGCCGTGTGTCGCATCCTGAAGAGTTTAAGGCTGACATGGCGGCATTGTTCGCGCTGCTCCGCGACGGAGCCATTCATCCGGTGGTTATCGATCGCGAACCACTGGCAGCTGCAAAAAATGTCCACGCCCGGATCGACGCCGGCGGGCTCGGCGGCAAGATCGTGCTGCTGCCCTGGCCGACGCCGCAGTGACAATTAACCACTTCGCGCTGCATTTGGACGCTCGCGCCTTCATTCTGCCGCCACGGGCGACGGAGCGATGTGCAGCAGCCTCCCGATGCAGACCCCGGGGGCAGGTCCGCGGCAATATGTGAGGCTCCTGGTCCGGAACAAAAGCACCGCGCGGCGGCTTGACAGGTGCGCACGTACGCCCTCGGATGCCTTCACTGCCGTGCGGCTCTCTGCTCGGCCCTTGCGCGCGACATGCTCTATTGGGGGGAACGAGGCGGCGTGAGCGTGTGCGAGAGCCGCCTCGAGCCGGCAATTCAGTTTTGGCTTGGAATCAAGAAAAAATGGCCGAGCCTCAGGAAATCCAGAGCCGAATTGCAGGAGTTCACCGATGTCGGCAGTGAAATACATCTCGTCGCCAACCGAGATTCCGGTTGGACAACATTATGTGTTGGTCGTCTATGGCGAACAATACGCGCAAACCAAGCATCCCCTTGGGCATACCATCACCGTTGCCCGAAACCCGTCAAAGTCGATCAGTGAGCTCTCGTTCTTGACGGCTGTGCACACGGCGAAAGGGATTGCCAAGGGCGAGGGTATTTCGAAAGTGTTTGCCTGCAAATAATCCAAAATCGTGCGTCAGCGTCGCACGAGGCGTGATTTTCATATGTTTGTCATCGTGCCTTAGGGTCACGCACCCATATCACCGCCGATCGAGCACTTGCCGCGTGTGCCGAGCGATCATCAGGTTCTCATCGGTCGGAATCATCCAGGCCGCGGTCGGCGATTCCGCAATCGAGAGGCGTGCGGCGCCTTTGGCGTTGGCTTCTTCATCCAATATAATTCCAAGCCAGCGCGCATCGCGGCAGACGCGGGCGCGGATATCGGGCGAATGTTCGCCGATCCCGGCAGTGAAAATCAGCGCGTCGAGACCGCCAAGCGAAGCCGCGAGCGAACCAAGTTCGCGCCGGATGCGATAGACGAACAGATCGATCGCGTTGTGCGCGGCCGGCAGATCGCTCGCGATCAGCGTGCGCATGTCGCTGGACAGCCCGGATACGCCGAGCAGGCCCGATTGCTGATAGATCAAATGCTCGATCGCTTTCGCGTCCATGCCCTCGTGTTGCAGCAGATAGAGAATGACGCCCGGATCGATCGATCCGCTGCGGGTGCCCATCAGCAAGCCTTCGACGGTTGAAAATCCCATGGTGGTGGCGACGCTGCGGCCGTGATGAATGGCGCACATGCTGGCGCCGTTGCCGAGATGGGCGATCACCAGCCGTCCGTCGGCGTGGTCGGGCAGCAGGCTCGGCAACACCGACACGATGTATTCATAAGACAGGCCGTGAAATCCATAGCGCCGGATGCCCTTGGCGGTGAGCGCGCCCGGCAGTCCGTATTCCTGTGCGATCGCCAATTGGCTGTGGTGAAAGGCGGTGTCGAAGCAGGCGACCTGCCGGACATCGGGCGCGGCGGTCGCGACCGCGCGAATGGCCGCGATATTGTGCGGCTGGTGCAGCGGCGCCAGCGGGATCAACAGGGCGAGCTCGGCGATCACACGGTCGTTCACCAGCACCGGATCGACATAGCGCATGCCGCCGTGGACAACGCGATGTCCGACACCGTCGAAGCCGGCTTCCCCGCCGGTCTCGGCGGCGAACCATTGATGGATGGCGGCGAACGCTTCGTCGTGATCCTTCCCGGCGACCGGGCGATCGACCAGTGAGCGGCCGCCCGGATCGGACGCCGTCATATGCGCCTCGAGGCCGATGCCTTCGACCTCGCCGTGGGCGGTGGCGGACACTGTGCGATCCGGCAGCGTCGCGAACACCGAGAATTTGATGCTCGACGATCCGGCGTTGATGACCAGGATAGGCTCGTTCATAGCGGGTCCGCGTTCGCGATCGGAAAAGATGTCGGTGATTGATAGCACAAGCCGCAGGTCAAGATGGAACCGCCCGATGCGTCGATCGATGGATCGGCGAGGGCCAGAGACTGACCCGATCGCTAGCGCCTGTTCAAGGCCTTGCGAATGGAGCCGAGCGGGGTGTCGGCATCGAGGCCCTGTGCCGCGTCGGCGCAGGGGCCGGTATGCAGGTTGACGATCTGGCCGGTCCGGTTGTCGAACGACAAGTTCTGACAGGTTGCGCCGGCGTCGGTGACGATCACCAGCCGTCCCTGTTGCGCCTCGGCGCGTTGCGTCTGGATTTCTGATTGATGCGTGGACCGCAAACGGCCGATCAGCAGCGCGCCGCCGGCAGCGAAGATCAGAGCGCAGACCGCAATCACAGCGGCGCGGGTCACCGCGAAGTTGCGTGCAGTTCTCGACCTCGCCCGCACAGTCGGTCGCATGTTCCCCGCGTCCCACACCCCGCAACTCGACTTAAACTTAGCTCAAAACGCTAACTTTACGTTACCTTAACGGTGCCCGTGTAGCATTTTCACAGACGAATGAAGTTTTTTCCTGCGCGTTCGGAGTGCCGCAGGTGAATCGATTTGATCCGACTGTCGCTCCCAATCGTTGACGGCCCGATCCTGACCGCGATGCGCAGGACCGGATGACGAAGCGGATTTGTCCGGTGAAATTATGAGGCGGGAATGAACGACGCGGTGCAGCAGCTAGCACGTCAAGCGGACCAGCCGGCGGCGTCGGTCGATGAGGCCGTCGAAGCCAATCCGATGCCGATCTGCTTTGTCGTCGATTCCGACGCCAATATTCGCCGCATGATGTTTACCGAATTGCGTGGGCTGCAGGTCCAGAGCGACCTGTTCGAGACCGCGCCGGAAATGCTGAAATATGCCGAGAAGGTTCGGCCGGATCTGTTGTACATCGACATCACCACCAGCATGTCGAATGCCGTCGCGCTCATTGGCGTGCTCGCCAAGGCGCAGCTGCGCTGCCCGATCCAGATCATGACCGGGCTCAATCCCGTGCTGATCGAGCAGATCAAGCGCATCGGCGACCGCAGCGGCTTGCGGCTGCTGCCGGTGCTGCACAAGCCCTTTCGCCAGAGCGGCATCCGCAAAATCATGCAGACGCTGAACCTGCGGCGCGATCGGGCGTCGAGCCAGGTGACGCTCGAGGAGATCATCCGCAATCGCTGGCTCGAGTTGTGGTACCAGCCCAAGATCGACCTGAAGGCCCATATGATGGTCGGGGCCGAGGCGTTCGTGCGCGCACGGCATCCCGAACTCGGCGTGCTGGCGCCCGACGCCTTCCTGTCCGATGCGACCGAGGAGGAACTGATCGAACTGACGCCGCGCGTCATCGGCCGCGTGATCGGCGATGCCCGCAACATCGCGGCCGCCGGCGTGTCGATCAACTTCTCCATCAATATTCCGGTGCAAGCGCTCTCGAAGTTGTCGCTGTTCGGCATCATGTGGGAGGAAGGCGGTTCGAACGGCCCCGGTCTGATCCTGGAGATTTCCGAAGACGAAATTATCGCCAACCTTGACACGGTTCGCAAAGCGGCCCGCGAACTGCGGTCCTACGGCATCGCGTTCGCGGTCGATGGTTTCGGCGTGAGCTACGCCGAGCTCGCGCGCGAAAAGGAGCTGCCGTTCACCGAGCTCAAGATCGATCGCAGCTATATTTCCAATTGCGACAAGGATCCGCTCAATGCCGGCCTGTGCGAAACCATCGTAGAATTCGCGCATCGGTTCAATGTCAGCGCCGTCGCCGAGGGCATCGAGACCAAGGGCGAATTCGAGACCTTGCGCGATCTCGGCTGCGACATGGCGCAGGGTTATTTCTTCGCGCGGCCGATGCCGAAGGACAAGTTCGCCAAGATGGTGCTCGAGCACACCAAGCAGAAAAAGCCGGCGTGAGTTCGTGGCGGCGCGGCCGCCGTTGATGCGCCATGCGGCGCGCCGCAACCCTTTATTAAATGCTGTTGGCTAGGTTTGCGGGGCCGACAGCCAGCGATGACCGCCCCAAGCACAGCTTGATCGACCAATTTGGCGGGATCCCAAGCGGGACCTGTGAAGATGCCAGCGCCTCATTCATTGATCGCCGAGCTCGAGGACACGTTCAGCCAAGGCTCGCGCGAGAAACGCGTCGAATCGCTGCGGCGCATCACCGACCTTTTCATCACCAGCGGCAACGGTCTTGATCAGGAGCAGATCGCGGTCTTCGACGACGTGTTGTGCTATCTGACCAACGCGATCGAAGCGCGCGCATTGGTTGAGCTGAGCAAGCGGCTCGCGCCGATCAGCAACGCGCCGGTCGAGGTGATCCGGCGTCTGGCGCGCAACGACGACGTCGCGGTCGCCGAACCGGTGCTCAGCCAGTCGCCGCGGCTGATGAACGAAGACCTGATCGAAATCGCCAAGACCAAGGGGCAGGGCCACCTGCGCGCGATTTCCGTCCGCGCACAGCTCGATGAACCCGTCACCGATATTCTGGTCGGGCGCGGCGACAGTGGGGTGCTGCATGTGCTCGGCGCCAATGCCGGCGCGCGCTTTTCCGAACCCGGCATGGCGACGCTGATCAAGCGCGCCGAAAACGACGACAAGCTGGCGGAGAAAGTCGGCATCCGCCAGGACCTGCCCTGGCATCTGCTGCAGCAGCTCGTGCTCAAGGCATCGAGCACGGTGCGCGCGCGCATTCTGCAGAAGGCGCCGGAACAGAGCCGGCAGGACATCCAGCGCATCATCGCCAGCGCCTCGAGCGAGGTCACCGGTGCGCTTGGAACGCCGCGCAACTACGTCAAGGCGCAGCGCCTGGTGCTGCATCAGAAAAATCTCGGACATCTGAACGAGGCATCGATTTTGGATTTTGCCCGCACCATCCGCGTTGAGGAAATGGTCGCCGGGATCGCGGTGCTGTGTTCGGCATCGATTGAACTGATCGACGATGTGGTCTTCAGCGAGCGCAAGGACGCCTTGCTGGTGCCGTGCAAGGCCGCCGGCTTTGAATGGCCGACCGTGCACGCCGTTTTCAAGGCGCGGGGAACACGGCGTCCGCTCGGCGAAACCGATCTCGAAAACGCCAAGTCGGATTACACCCGGCTGACGCAGACGACCGCGCAACGGGTGCTGCGTTATTGGCAGGTGCGCGAGACCACGTCGCGCAATCAGGCGCTCGAAGCCGGCGAGAGTTCAGCCGCGGGATAATCGTCGACGATAATGATGGGATCAGCGATCGGCGGGCGATACCGCCGCGGCGCGCAGCTCGGATTCCGCCATCGCGAGACCGGTTGCGGCGCCGCCGAGATAGCCGACCTGCAACGAGGTCGCCACCGCCACCGTGAACAAAGCAGCCGACGCAGCTCCGCCTCCGGCGGACACGGCAATTCCGACGACCAACAGCAGGCTGGCCAAAGTCGCCGGGACCAGGACCAGAACCTTGAAACGCAAACCCAGCAGCGCGCCGAGCAAAGCGTAGAAAATCGTCAGTGAAACCATGGGGCGGCTCCTCACCGCCACCATTGCCGCAACCCGTCAATATTCCCTAAAACCACGACGGTCAGGGGCCGCATTTGGCTCAATGCCGCAAGCGGCGACGGTCACAGTCAACAAACAGCAATAATGAAAACTCAACTTTAATGATAATTTTGCGCGCTTCGGGATTTTGCTGTGCCCGGCGCGCGGTAGGGGCGCGCGTCTTTTTGCGCGGAGCAATTGTGCAGATTTTTGCCGCGAAATAATTTCGTTGCTTGTCCGCTAGATGACCGGCGCAACGCGGTGTGATCTACCCCGCAATGCGCGCGGCGTCGTGCAGGCATAAGTGTTCGTGTGATGGTGCGCGAGCGCGCGGCAGCGAAAAAGCAAAGGGTCGCGCGCCGCCCCGCGTGCCAAAAAAATCAGAATTTATACATCGCGCTCATGGATACGAGATGGCGATA
>Ga0265342_10000906_pt1 | contig 29518 bp, 22 predicted proteins | sample 4CB327metaG_FD_203125 | JGI IMG/M metagenome (GOLD analysis project Ga0265342, IMG submission 203125) | Rhizosphere microbial communities from Carex aquatilis grown in University of Washington, Seatle, WA, United States - 4-CB3-27 metaG | ecosystem: Host-associated > Plants > Roots >... | reverse complement strand
AAGCGCTCGAAATGCCGATCGCGCCACCGGTTGAATCTGGTCGCGATCCCCGCGAACCCGCGCGGGATACTGACACCGTCGTCGTGGTGCTCGCCGTGCATCAGCATGCGCGCCAGCGCCGGCACCAGCGTACGCGACAGGATATAGGACGCGATCATCGAGAGCACGACCGAGATCGCGAGCGGCGTGAACAGGAAGCGCGCCGGCCCGACCAGCAGCACGACCGGGAAGAACACGATGCAGATCGACAGCGTCGCGACGATCGCCGGCACGGCGATCTGCTGCGCGCCGTCGAGGATCGCGCGCGTGAGCGGCTTGCCCATGTGGCGGTTGCGGTGGATGTTCTCCACCTCGACGGTGGCGTCGTCGACCAGCATGCCGATCGCCAGCGCCAGCCCGCCCAGCGTCATGATGTTGATGGTATGGCCGGTGAGATTGAGCCCGACGATCGCCGAGAAGATCGCCAGCGGGATCGACGTGCAGACGATCACCATGCTGCGCCAGCTGCCCAGGAACAGACCGACCATCAGCGACACCAGCAGCGACGAGATGATCGCCTCGCGCACGACGCCGCTGATCGCGCCGCGCACGAACACCGACTGATCGAAGTCGATCTTCAGCTCGAGCCCGTTGGGCGCCGCCGCCTTGATGCCCGGCAACACGTCGCGCACGGCATCCACCACCGCCAGCGTCGACGCGTCGGCGTGCTTGAGGATCGCCATGTAGGTCGCGCGCCGGCCGTTGACGCGCACGATGTTGGTCTGGTCGGCGAACGCGTCCGAGACGTGCGCGACGTCGGCCAAGGTCACCGGCGCGCCGTCGACGATCTTGACCGGGATCTGCCCGAACTCCTCGACGTTGGGCGGGCTGTTGTTGAGGATGACGTTGTACTCGCGCCCGCCGATGCGCGCGGTGCCCGCCGGCAGGATCACGTTGGCCGTCGACAGCGCGTTGACCACGTCGAACGGCGACAGGCCCTTGCTCGCGAGCGCGCGCGGATCGATGTCGACGTTGATCTGGCGCTGCTTGCCGCCGAACGGCGCCGGCGTCCCCAGGCCCGGGATCGTGAACAGCCGCACGCGGATGAAGTTCAGGCCATAGTCGAAGACCTTCTCCTCGGACAGGGTGTCGCTCGCCGCGGTCAGCTGCGCGACCGGAACGTTGGACGCGTTGAACTGGATGACGTTGGGCGGCTGCATGCCCGGGGGCGTGATGCGCAGGATCGTGCTGCACACCGATGAGATCTGCGCGATCGCCGCGCCGATCTCCGCGCCAGGCTGGAAGTAGACCTTGAGCATGCCGATGCCGGGAATCGACTGCGACTCGATCCGCTCGATGCCGTTGACCGTGGTCGAGAACGCCCGCTCGCTGATCAGCACGACCCGGCGCTCCATGTCCTGCGCCGACAGGCCCGGGTAATTCCAGATCACCGCCACGACCGGGATGTCGATCGCCGGAAAGATGTCGACCACCATCCGGGTCAGCGACAGCACGCCCATCACCAGGATGAGGACGCACATGACCGCGACCGTGTACGGGCGACGGAGAGCGAGTCTGACTATCCACATCGGGGCTTACTACCGCGCGCGCAAGCCTAGTCCACGGCGGTCCGAGGTCAACCGCGATCAGGCAGGCAACGTCGGGGGCGGTTTCCCGACGCTCACCGACGGAGGGCGGGCCGCCGGAACGCATTCGGCGTAAGCTCTCGCGCCATGGCCGCCGAGCCCCCTCGACCGCGCCGCCCGTCGGGGACCGGCCGCGTCCTGCGCACCCTGCTCAAGATAGCGGGGGCCGGTATCGTGCTCGCCCTCACGGTCGGGCTGGTCGCCGGCTGGAGGTCGTTCGGCAAGCGGGCCACCGGGGCCCGCCGCGCCCGCATGGAAGGGTCCGGCGAGTGGCAGGGGGACCACTTCGTGAACCCCCAGCCGCTGATCAACGACGCACGCGCGATGCTGAGCGGTCTGTTTCGCAGCAGCCCCTTCACGAGGCCCCAGGCCCCGGTTCCGGTCGCCACCGGTGGGGGTGCCCGGTTCAGCACGCCGCCCCCGACCGGCCTGCGCGTCACCTGGTTCGGCCACTCGTCGACCCTGGTCGAGATCGACGGCCACCGTGTGCTCACCGACCCGGTCTGGAGCGAGCGCGCCTCGCCGATCCCAGGCGTCGGTCCGCGCGCCTGGTATGCCCCGCCGCTGGCGCTCGCCGACCTGCCGCCGATCGACGTCGTGGTGATCTCGCATGACCACTACGATCACCTCGACCGCCGGACCATCATCGCGCTCGACGAGGCCTCCCGCCGTCACGGCTGGAACACCAGGTTCGTGGTGCCGCTGGGGATCGGCGCGCACCTCGCCTACTGGGGCGTGCCCGATGCGCGCATCGTCGAGCTCGACTGGTGGCAACAAACCCGCGCCGGCGATCTCGAGATCGTGTGCACACCGGCGCGGCACGCCTCGGGCCGCATGGTCGTCGACAATGACGCCAAGCTGTGGGGCGGCTGGGCGCTGCTGGGACCGCACCACCGCGTCTACTACTCGGGTGACACTGGCCTGTTTCCGGCGCTGCGCGACATCGGCACGCGCCTGGGTCCGTTCGACCTGACCATGATCGAGTCGGGGCAATACGGAAGCGGCTGGCCCGACTGGCACCTCGGGCCCGAACAGGCGGTCGTCGCGCACGGCCTGGTGCGCGGCAAGGTCATGCTGCCGGTGCACTGGGGCAAGTTCGTGCTCGCGTACCACGGATGGACCGAACCGATCGAGCGCGTGCTGGCCGCGGGCGAGCGCGCGGGCGCGACGATCCTGTCGCCGAAGCCGGGCGAGAGCGTCGAGCCCGAGGCGGCGCCGGCGCGCGAGCGCTGGTGGCCCGCGCTGCCCTGGAAAACCGCCGCCGAAGATCCGATCGTATCGACACAAATCGGAGGGGACGCGAAATGAAAGTGATTCTTTTCGGCGCGACCGGCATGGTCGGTCAGGGCGTTCTGCGCGAGTGCTTGCTCGACGACGGCGTCGAATCGGTGCTGGCGATCGTGCGCACGTCGACCGGCCAGACCCACGCGAAGCTGCGCGAGCTCATCCACCGCGACTTCACCGACTTCTCCGGAATCGCCGCCGAGATGACCGGCTACGACGCCACGTTCTTCTGCCTGGGGATCTCGTCGGTGGGCATGAAAGAAGCCGACTATCGCCGCGTGACCTACGACTTCACGATGGCTGCCGCGCGCGTGCTGGCTCAGCAGAACCCGGCAATGACGTTCATCTACGTCAGCGGCGCGGGCACCGACAGCACCGAGAAGGGCAAGTCGATGTGGGCGCGCGTCAAGGGCGAGACCGAGAACGCGCTCTTCAAGCTGCCGTTCAAGGCGGCGTACATGTTCCGCCCGGGCGCGATCCAGCCCCTGCACGGGATAACGTCCAAAACGCCGGTCTACCGCGTGGCGATCGCCGCGATGAGGCCTATTTTCCCGGTCATGCGCGCGATGTTCCCGCGCCGCATCGCCACGACAGAGCAGGTCGGCCGCGCTATGATCGCAGTCGCGCGAGGCGGCGCGGACAAGACGCTGCTCGAGAACCAGGACATTGTCGGGATCGCCGCGCGCATCACGCCAACATGATGATGCGAAAGGTGCTGCTCAGCGGCTGGGGACGCCAGCGTTGGATCGAGACCGCGCTGGTCACGACCGACGACCTCGAGGGCAACAGCCGCAGCGCCTCGCTGAGCCGGGGCCTGGGGCGGGCCTATGGCGACGCGGCGCTGCCGACGGCGCGCGCCACGGCGCCGGTGATGAGCACGACCCTCGCCGACCGGATCCTGTCGTTCGATCGCGGAAGCGGCGTGTTGCGTGCCGAGGCCGGGCTGTCGATCGGCGAGCTCACGCGGCTCTACATCGAGCAGGGCTGGTTCTCGCCGGTGGTGCCAGGCACGCGCTTCGTCACACTGGGCGGCGCGGTCGCCGCCGACATCCACGGCAAGAACCACCACGTCGCGCAGACCTTCGGACACCACCTGCGCGCGCTGGCCGTGCGCGCGGGCGACGGGCGCGTCTACGAGTGCAGCCGCTCCCAGCACAGCGATCTCTTCCTGGCCACGATCGGCGGCATGGGGCTGACCGGCCACATCCTCGAGGTCGAGCTGACCATGGACCGGGTCCCGAGCCGCTGGATCTACGAGGAGAGCGAGCGGTTCGATTCCCTCGATGGCGTCTTCAGCGCGCTGCGCGCCGCGCGCGACGCCTGGCCGATGACCGTCGCCTGGATCGATACATCCGTCGGCGGCGCGCACGCCGGCCGCGGCATCGTGATGAGCGGCCGCTGGGCCACCGCCGCGGAGACGCGCGACCGCCGGGCGCCGCGCAAGGAATTGAGCGTGCGCGTGCCGATCGATCTGCCGAACGGGCTCATCAACCCGTTCACGATCGGCCTCATGAACGCCTTCTGGTACTCCAAGCACGGGCGGCGCAAGCGCACGCACTTCGTCACGCCCGAGCAGTATTACTGGCCACTCGACGGCATCCGCGAATGGAACCGCGTCTTCGGTACGCGCGGCTTCTTCCAGTACCAGTGCGTGATGCCTTCGGAGATGGAGGCGTTCCAGAAGCTGCTGGCGCTGTTCCGCGCGCGGCGCGCCTGCTCGTTCGTCACGGTGTTCAAGGACACCGGCGCCGAGGGCGACGGGATGCTGTCGTTCCCGAAGACCGGCACCACGCTGGCGGTCGACATCCCGGTGCGCACGATCGACGAGGCGCGCGAGACCACGCGCCAGTTCAACGAGCTGGTGCTCGCGCACGGCGGCCGCATCTATCTCGCCAAGGACTCGTTCACGAATGGCTCGGACTTCCGCAAGATGTACCCACGCCTCGACGAGTGGCAAGCGGTGCGCCGCCGCTACGATCCGGACGGGAACATCGGCTCGGCGATGGCCGACCGGTTGTTCGGCGCCTGATCCTCCGTTGTCGGGAAGACAACACTTCTCGGTTGGGCGCGGCGACTCGGCCCCAGCAAGATCGCGCAGTTGGCGATAACTGTCATAAATTTATGTAGGCACGGTTACTGCACTAACCGAAAGCAACTATGACACGGCACTTTGGTTGGAGTGGCTACGCCGCGGCGCTTGCGCTTGCTTCGGCTCTGGGCGGATGTCAGGTACCGTCGAGCTCGGGCGAGACCGGCGAGGAAGAGAGCGACATCGTCAGCGTCAACGGCCTGTCGATGATCAATGGCCTGTCGATGACCAACGGCTTGTCGATGACCAACGGTCTCTCGATGACCAATGGCTTGTCGATGACCAACGGCCTGTCGTCGACCATCGGTCTCATGACCACCGCCGCCGGGCGCAACACCGTCGCGTACCTGGTGCGCTGTGCCCTGCCCGCCGGCGCCAGCATCACCAAGAAGGATCAGAACGGAACGTCGTACACTTTTCCGGGCGCGATCGGACTGGCGCCGGGCTGGGCCAACGGCTCGTGCGGTCAGGACTGCCAGGAGTGGGTGTCGGCCTGCATGCTCGCGCACGTCAACACCGCGGGCATTCACGTGCCGATCTACATGGTCGCGCAGGCGTCGTCGATCGGGTGGGGCCAGAACTCGTCGTATCCGAACCAGGAAGGCACGTTCTTCGGCAACATCATGCTCACCAATACCGTCGGCCACGTCGATGCGTACTACTGCAACGGCCCCGGCTTCAACACCGACGTTGTGGCGGGGCGCATCGGGTCGACCCAGGTCGGCGCCCCCTATCGCAACATGTTCAAGAGCGGCTACTGCAACGTCAATGGCTGCGTCCCGTCCGATTCGCGGACCAGCAACGTGCCCGACGGCTACAAGGCCTGCACCATGGGTGACGGCGCGACGAACGCCTGGAACTACATGCTCACGGTGTGGCGCCAGAACAAGGCTGTCGATGCGAACGGCAACGTCGTGGCCGGCAAGACCGCCGACGGGCGCACTGTACGCTACGACTTCGAGGGCAGCACCAATGGATGGACGGCGACCAACACCCAGATCTCACTGTCATCCTCGAGCGACAAGGGCGCGCAGACCGGCAAGTCGACCCTCAAGATCGTCTACAACAGCGGCTCGTCGACGCTCCGGGTGACGGCTCCGAGCGGCGTGTCGATCCCCGCCGGCACGACAGTGAGCTTCTACCTGTACCTGGACGCCAGCACCAACGTCAGCTGGGCGAACGCGTACGTCCGGACCGCCACCAACAGCGAAGGCCGCCACACACAGTCGTCGCAAAATCTGTTGAAGGGCTCGTGGAACGTCATCAACGTCGTCGTGCCGTCGGGTGCAACCGGCACCCAGGTGGGCGTCGAGCTGCAGACCAGCGGCGCGTTCACCGCGTACATCGACAGCGTCACCTGGTAGCCCGCGCGCGCGGGCCGCGCTTCAGAACCCGTCGCCCAGCTTTCCCAGCTGCTCGTATGCGGCGGTCAACCAGACCTTGACCCGCTGCCGGTCCATGCGCGTGAACGCTTCCGGGCCGGTCTGAGCGCCGTTGACCGCGCTCCAGAAGCTGGTGTCCAGACGATCGATCTTTTGCATCGCTGTCGCGTTGAGCTCGGGCAGCTCGATGATCGTCGCCCCCAGCTGACCGGCAGTCGTGCGCGCCGCGGAGCGCTCGAACAGAGAGAAATCCTTGCCCCGACCCAGGTTCTTCACGACGCAATAGCGCACGCGATCGCCGTGAAGCGCGAGGAGCCGCTCGAGGGTAGTGATCGCGTCCTTGCCGTCGTCGATCACGTGCCAGAAGACCAGGCGGATGTCGCTCTCCGCCGCCATCGCAACCACACCGCTCTCGGCCAGCCACGCCGTCAGCGCGCGTTCGCTCTGCGCGGGCAGATCGACCAGCACGCGCGCGGCCGGATCGGACGCCAGCGCAAGGATCTCGTCGACGCTCTCGTAGCGGGTCAGATCGACTGGCCGCGTGTACTCGCCGTAAAAACGCAGCAGCGCGCCGTGGGACCCGTCGGCGTCCATGGCCGTGAATGGCAGCGACTTGTCGATGCAGTATTGTGCGCAGAGGCGGGCGACGACCGACTTCCCCACGCCGCCCTTCTCGCCTCCGATGAAATGAATGGTGCTCATCGCGACACTCTAATCGCTTTTTGTTTCGCGCACGCTACCGTGAAGTTTCGATTCGCACGAATGGCCAAACTCCATGCCCGAGCCCAGCGACAAATTCAGCGACGTTACTGTGCGGCTCGCCGAGGCGGGCGACCTCGACGATCTTCTGGTGCTGCTGCGTACGTGTGTGGAAGAGATGCAAGCGCGCGGGCTCGACCAGTGGGACGACGTCTATCCGGAGCGTGCCACGCTGGCCGGCGACATTGAGAGGGGCACACTCTATCTGGCCGCACGTTCGGGCGCTCCCCTGCTGGGCGCGCTCACGATCAACCAGCGCCAGGAGCCCGAATACGCCGAGGTCGCCTGGCAGATCCGCGTCGAGCCGATCGCCGTGGTGCACCGCCTGATGGTGCATCCGACTGCGCAGCGCACCGGGCTCGGCCGGTTCCTGATGCGCTTCGCCGAGGGCGAGGCGCACCGCCTCGGGTGCCGCGCCATTCGCCTCGACACCATGGACGCCAATGCGCGCGCGCTGGCGCTCTACCGCGCGCTCGGCTATCGCGAGGCGGGCGGCGTGCGCTTTCGCAAGGGCGCGTTCACTTGCTTCGAGCGACGGGTTGCTGCGCCGGACGCGGAACCGTGAAAGGAAATTCCATCTCGCTCGACGCGAGCAGCACCGCACCAAGGCCCTGTGGCACGTCGTCGCGCACGTAGATGTACTTGCACGCGATCGGCGGCGTCGTCGCGCGCGACAACTGGCCGGCGGTCGGGCAGCTCGCCGGTGCGGGAGGCGCGCCGCTCGTGAGCTCGGCGGTGGTGCGCACGTCGGCGTTGACGTAGGCGTTGTAGCTGCCGCCCACGCTGAGACCGACCACCGTGCCATGGATGTGCGCCGTGCCATCGGTGTCGACGTCGATGCGCGACTTCACGCCATTCCAGGCCTTGACGGCGACCGCGCGGTAGCGCGCCGGCAGGTCCCCGAGCCGCACAGCCTTGGCCAGGCTGTAGGCGAAGATCGCGCTCGCCGACGTCTCCAGCCAGTTGGGCTGCGCCGGACGGTCGTGCTCGCCGGCATAGCCGCCGGTCGGAGGCAGCGGGCCCCCCTTCACGTCGATCACCTGGTACCAAAGGCCGGTCTTGCGGTCCTGAAAGCGCTCGAGCCCCTGGGCAAGATTGCGGAGGATCGCGCGCAGCGCCGGTCGCTCGGGATCCTTGGCCGGTAAGTACTCGAGCACGTCGACGATGCCGGCGATGTACCAGCCGATGGCGCGGCTCCAGAGCACGGGCGACGTGGGCGCACCGTCGGGCGGCGGCACGCGCGTGGGCGGCGCCAGGCCCCGCCAGGCGCCGTCGAGCGCGTCGTTCCAGGCGTGGTAGTAGAGCTTGGTCCTCGGATCCATCGTGTGCGCGGCCGCGACCTCGATCTGCCCGGTCGCCGTGCGGAAGCACTGTTGCGCGTCGCCCGGTTTCACCTGGTCGGCGAAGAGCGCGCCGTAGCGGACGAGAAACGGCTCGGCCATGTAGATACCGTCGAGCCACTGCTGATCCGGATAGCTCGGCTTGTGCCAGAACGCGCCGGTGCGGCTGGTCTTGATCGTCCGGAAGATCTGGCGCGTGGCGGTCATCGCCGTCAGGTAGCGCTGGTCATGGGTCGCGTCGTAGAGCCCGAACAGCAGCACCGATGGCTGGATCACGTCCTGGATCGTCGGATCATTGGGCGGCGACGCCTTGCCGTCGTGGCCGAGCGGCCAGGGCCGTGCGTAGCTGATCGTCCCGGCGGTATCGACGTAGCGGTCGACGTATTTCTTGATGAACGCGAGGTAGCGCTCGTCGTGGGTGCGCTCGTAGACCCGCTGCAACCCCGCGAGCGGCACACCGTAGGTGTACTCCCAGAACTTGGGCGACGGTGCCGGCGGCACCGTCGCGAAGTTCAGGCTGAAGCAGTTGGCGAGCCCGCCGCAGTCCGCGGGGGTCGCGTCGAGCTCGGGCCAGCGGCGCAGTAGCGTATCGGCAACGCTGACGCCGATCGGGCCCGGCGCCTTCGCCTTTGCGGGTGTCGCGAGCGTGAGCGCGAGCAGGACACCCGCGATCAGGGACCGGCCCCGGGCCCGGTGTTGCAGTACTCGCCGAAGCGGTTGCCGGTGGCGCTGAACGGGCGCGAGCTGGTCGCCGCCGCCGCCCAGGGCGAAGTGCGGTTGATGTGGGGGCCCAGCGTCGATTCGCGGACCACCGCCTGTCCGTTCGGCGTCGGTGTCACGCCACCTTGATCCCATGAGCGTCCGAGCGAAATCTTATTCGCTGGCGCCGTGGCGTCACTGGTGAAATTGCATCCGGTGACCAGAAAGCCGAAGTTGTTGGCTACCACGGTGCTCGGGGCCATGTGCACGCCCGAGCCCGTCCCCTTGCGCGACGACAGATAGTTGATCGTCGAGCCGTCGATGACCGCGGTCGCGCGCCCGAAGATGAAGTCGGTGTCGCCTTCGATGAAGCTGCCCTTGATGTACACGCGCGATACCGTCGTGGCCGACGGCGAGTCGATGAAGAGCGTGTCCTGGAAGCCGTGCAGCCGTACGTTCTGAAGGATCACCTTGTCGCCCGTGGTGTAGAGAGCGACAGCCTGCACGCTCGAGCCGGAGGGTGGGTTCGCAGGCGTCGGGAAGTCGTTCGAGATGGTGAGGTTCGCGATCTGGAACCCGTTGTTCTTCGCCATCAGCGTCGCGGTATTGGGCGTGCCCCCCGCCGCGTCGGCGTCGAGGCTGTTGATGATCGTGACCGCGGTCGCGGCGCCGGTGCCGTAGATCGTGATGGGTGTCTGCGTCGCGATCGTGACCTTCTCGCGGTAGGTGCCAGGCTTGACCAGGACGTAGCGGCGCGCGGTGCCGGTCGCGGCGTTCAGCCCCGCCTGCACCGTGGTGAACATGCCCGAGCCGTCCATGGCGACCACGATGTCCGCCGGGAACGAGGTGATGTTGCCGACGCCCGCCGTCGGGTTCCAGTTGTCAGTGGTCAGCGCGCCCAGCGTCCCGGTCTGCGCGAGGTACTTCAAGATCGTGTCGTTGGCCGCGTCGGCCGCGGTCAGCTGCGGGCGGGTCGCGGTGCTAGCGATCGGCGTGCACACGCCGCTCGCGCCGCCGACGCCGGGCGCGCCGCCCACGCCGGCGGTCGCACCGCCCGCACCGGTGGCACCACCTGTCCCCGTGCGACCGCCGGCTCCCGTGGTTGCCCCCCCCGATCCATTGGTCGCCCCACCGGCGCCAGTGGTCGTCATTCCGCCCGTGCCGCTTTTCGCGCCGCCAGCGCCGCTGTTGGAACCACCCGCGCCGGTCGTGGTCATACCGCCCGCGCCGGGCGCACCGCCGGATCCACCGCTGGGCGCACCGCCGCTGCCGGACGACGCGCCGCCGGTACCGTCGTTGACCCCGGTGACGCCGCCGTCATCGGCCGACGAGCCCGCCACGCAGCCACTGCCGCACAGCGCGGCCGCGAAGCAAAACATCGGGAAGCGCCACAACATCGAAGTCTTCTTCAGCATGCGCATGGGGAGGAGGGCCTGCGCGCCCAAAAATGGTGCGCGGCCTCAGGGTAAAGGTGTCGGGGCGGAGAAGAATCGGACCAGGATCGACCTTACACGAACTGCGCGGTGAGGGGGGGCGCGTCGATCCCGTCCCCTTTCCCGCCCGCAGGACGTCGCCGACACCGCATGGGCGTCGTAGCGGACCCGCCGGTCATACTCTGCCTATGCTGCCCCTGCTCTACGACGAGCTCGTCCCCTGGTACTACCTGCTCGATCCGACCGAGGACCACAGCGACGAAGCGGCGATCTATCAGGCGGCGTTCGAGCGCGCGATCGAACCGCGCGCGGAAACGCTGCTCGAGCTGGGCGCGGGCGGCGGCAACAACGCGTCCTTCCTCAAGCGGCGTTTTCGCTGCACGCTCACCGACATCTCGGCGCCGATGCTGGGCCTCGGCCGCGCGCTGAACCCCGACTGCGAGCACGCGATCGGAGACATGCGTACGCTGCGGCTCGGGCGCACGTTCGACGCCGTGCTGGTTCACGACGCGGTGATGTACCTGACCAGCGAGTCCGAGCTGCGCGCCGCCGCCGAAACGGCATTCGCGCACACGCGCCCGGGCGGCGCCGCGATCTTCGCGCCCGACTTCGTGCGCGAGAGCTTCGGCGAGATCTCACGCATGCACAGCGGCGAAGACGAGGACGGCGGGCGCGCGCTGCGCTGCATGGAGTGGACCTGGGACCCGGATCCGAGGGACACCAGCTACACCGTCGAATACGCGTTCCTGCTCCGCGATCGCAGCGGCATGCGCGCGGTCCACGACCGCCACATCGAGGGGCTGTTCCCACGCGCGACATGGGTCGACGTGCTGTCGGCCGCGGGCTTCCGCGTCGAGACCACGCCGCGCGACGAGGGAGAGGAAGACGTCAGCGAGCTCTTTCTCTGCAGGCGGCCTCAGGCATTCGATCGCCCCTAGCGTTTCGGTGGCGACTGCTTGTTGAACAGGTCGGCGAACGTGCCGAGCTTGCCCGAGCCTCCCGCGCGATCTGCGACCGCGCGCGACTCGGCGTCGATTGCCTCCGACTCGCCGGCGGGCGCCAGCGACAGACGGCGGCGCTCGCGATCGACTGCCGTGACCGTCACTTCCAGGCGATCGCCCGGCTTCACCGCGTCGCGCGCGTGGCGCAGCGGCTTGCCGCCACCCAGCGTGCTGATGTGTGCCAGGCCCTCGACCCCCGGCGCCAGCTCGACGAACGCGCCGAAGGGCTCGACGCGCATGACCGTGCCCGCGACGCGCGTGCCCGTCGGGAACTGCGCCGCCGCCTCTTCCCAGGGATCGGTCGCGAGCGCCTTCAGCGACAGCGCGACCTGCTCCGGACGATTCGGGTCGTCGCGCTTCTCGATGCGGATCACCTGCACCGTGACCGGCTGGCCGATCGCCAGCACGTCGGCGGGGCGGGTCACGCGAGAGAAGCCGATCTCCGACACGTGCAGCATCCCCTCGATGCCGCCGAGATCGATGAAAGCGCCGAAGTCCTTGAGCCCGCTCACGACCCCGGGCAGCACCGCGCCGACCTGCAGCTTGGTGCGCGTCTCGACCGCGCGGGCGCGCGCATCTTCCTCCAGCAGCGCCCGCCGCGACAGGACCAGATTCGGCCCGCGGCGATCCTCTTCGTACTTGGTGATGCGGAACATCAGCTTCTGGCCGACCATCCCCGACGCATCTTCCGTGCGCCGCGTATCGAGCTGCGAGATCGGACAGAACCCACGCACACCGGCAACGGTGACGTCGACGCCGCCCTTGTTCACCGCGGAGATCGTCCCCTCGACCGGTAGCCCGAGCTCGAAGGCGCGCGCCAGCTCGGCAGGAGCTTGCGCGCCCGAAGCGCGTGCCAGCTGGCGTCGAAGCACCATCGGCTCGCCGCGCCCGCCGCCCTCGACCACGGTCGCGTCGATCGTATCGCCCACCTTGATCGTGACTTGCCCGTCCGCGTCGCGCAGCTCGGCGCCGTCGATCATGCCTTCGCCGCGCCCATCGTCGAGCTCGATGAAGACCGTGTCCCGGCCCACAGACGTGACCTTGCCGCGCACCCGATCGCCCGGCTGAACCGGCGGCACGCGCCGCTTACCCTTGTTCGCTGCCTCGTACTCCGCGAACATCGTCGCGAAGTCTTCTTCATTTGCCATGAGGGGGGACAATGTAGCAGGCCGCCAAGGGAATCGGGACAGAGCCGCCTGGAACCGCCGCGCCTCCATCGAAAATCTGAGGCGCTCCTCGAAGTTCACCGTCCCACGCACCAAGACAAGATGCGTCGGCGCCTGGTTCTTCAGGGTCCTGGCGCTCGGATAGGATGGCACGATGCCTGCTGTATCTCGGCGCATGAACGGCGCGTCTCGTCGACCGTACCTCAACCACTCCGCGATTCTGGGTGGCCTCGTGATCTTCACCGCCCTTTCGTGCGACTTGAACAACCCGCTCCATCAAGACGCCGGCACGTCGAAGGATGCTGGGGCCCAAGAAGACGGCGGCCCCACCTGTCCTCCGCTCGGCGGTGCCTGCCAGATGTGTCCCAACGGCTACCTCAGCGACGACAGCGGCTGCGCGACCTGCAAGTGCAAGCCGCCGACGACCTGCGGGCCGGTGTGCGACATCTTCTGCGCCTACGGCAACGTCCCCGACGCCCAGGGCTGCCCCACCTGCGCCTGTAACCCGCCGCCGACCGACACATGCTCGCCGTCGGAATGCGGTCCCGAGCCGGCCATCGCCTCGCAGCTCTGCCCCGACGGCAAGACCGTCGCCGGGCCGATCTGCCTGCGCGACCAGACCGGCGCCTGCGGCTGGCGCATCACCACCTGCCCCACCCCGCCTCCGACCTGCGTGGACACCGTGTTGTGCATCCAGGGCGACCACTGGGACAGCACCCTCTGCCAGTGCGTGCCGAACGCGCCTCCTCCCGGGCCATGCCCCTGCGCCACCGGCCAGCTCTGCGTGACCCAGATCGGAGGCCCCGCCATTTCCAATCCGCCGCCAAGCCAGTGCGAGGCACCGGACCCGACGTGCATTCAAAAGGCAAAGATGAGCGGCGTTCCCGTGAGCCCCTGCGTCTGTCTCGCCGCGAGCGACGGCGCCTGCACGCCATCAGCCGCCGGCAGCTGCACCTGCGACAACGGGATCCGCTAGCGCCACCGTGTAGGGGTTCGAGCCACCGGTACCGCGAGTTTGCTAGCCAATCCGGACCGCGCTCGACGACTACCAGAGCTGGGCGCGCAAGTTCGTCTTCAACGTGCACACGCACCTCTGGCAGGTGGAGTCGGCGGCAACGTTCAGCTGCTTGCGAAAGGCGGGCATGGCCAGGTTCAGCAGATCGTCGAGTGACTGCTGGCGCAGGTTGCCGACCGGCGCGTGAAAGAAACATGGGCGTAGCGCCCCGTTGGCCTCGATGACCACGCTGGTCCAGGGCGCGTTGCACTCGACGGGCGGAAAGGGTCCGAGGCCCAGGTGCGCGCGGTAGTACGCCGCCAGGTAGCGTAGGCGCTTCGGGCCGGGGAAGATCCGCCCCTCCGCCAGGTCGCGCGCGTGGGTGACGATCAGCGACTCGACGATCGCCGCGAGGTCATCGGTCTCGGCCGCGGTGAGCAGCAACCCAGGCGGCTCGTGCTCGATGGTGTCGCCCGCGAGCGGCAGCGAGCGCCCACGGTTGAACGACTCCGAGGTCACGTCGGCGGGCAGGAACGAGATCTGGTTGACACCCAGGTCCAGTGCCTTGGCCGTGATTTCGCGCAAGAAGCGGAAGTTGCGGCGATGAACGGTCGTGCGCGCGCGTATCACCAGCGTCGGCGCGCAGGCACGCAATCGGCGCAAGCCCGCGCTGACCACGTCGAGACCGTTGACGCCGCGGATGGCGCGGTAGAGGTCAGGCGTGTGGCCATCGAGCGAGACCGTCACCTCGGCGAAGCGCGCAGCGATCGCCGGCGCCAGCTTCTCCAGCGCCAGTCCGCTGGTCAGTAGATGCAGCGTGAACCCGCGCTCCCGAAACAGATCGGCGATGTCCATCACGTCAGGACGCAGCAGCGGCTCGCCGCCGGTGAACACGACCGAGCGCGTGCCGTAGTGGCGCAGCCCGTCGGCGAGCGCGCGGATCTCACCCAGCGTCAGATCGTCGGCGCCGTCGGCGCGCCACCAGTCGCACGAAATGCAGCGCGAATTGCAGCGGGCGGTTGGCGCGAACAGCACCATCGGCAGCGTATGGGTCTCTGCCGTCCACTCCCCGAGCTTGACCAGCAGATTCGAGCGGATGTGAGCGGGCGTGAGCAACCCGGCAATCCTAGCATTTCCGCGTATGCCCGATGCCGGGCGGCGCTTGGATCTGCTGGGGGGCCATGCCATATTGGTCCCTCCGTCGGACGCGCTCATACCGTCGATGAAAGTTCTGCTGACCCACGGCTATTTCCTGGCCGACGACCCGACGGAGCAACGGATCATGAAGCCGTATGTTCCGCTGGGGATCCTGTACCTGGCGGCCTACCTGGAACAGCGTGGCACCGCTGTCGAGGTGTTCGACACCACCTTTGCGTCGCGCCCCGCGTTGGAGCGGCGCCTGCTAGACGCGCGCCCCGACGTCGTCGGCGTCTACACGAATTTGATGACCAAGATCAGCGTGCTGGCGATCGTGCGCTTCATCCGATCGCGACCCGAGCTGGCGCACACACGTGTGGTGCTGGGCGGTCCCGAGGTCACCCAGCACGTCGACCGCTTCCTGGAGCACGGCGCCGACGTGGTCGTGATCGGCGAGGGCGAGGAGACCACGCACGCGCTCGTGGGTGCCTGGCGTGAGGGCGGCCCAAGCGCTCCGCTCGGCGACATCCCCGGCCTCGCGTTCCGCGATGGGGCGACTCGCGAGACGGTGCGCACCGCGCCACGGGGGCTGCTGAAAAGCCTCGACGAGCTACCGATGCCCAAGCGCGAGGCGGTCGACCTGCAGCCCTACCTGGATGCCTGGCGCACACGCCACGGCAGCAACGCGGTGTCGGTCAGCACCATGCGCGGCTGCCCGTACAGCTGCCGCTGGTGCAGCCGCGCGGTCTACGGCGAGAGCTATCGCCGCCGATCCCCGAATCTGGTCGCCGACGAGATTCAGCTGATCGTCGACCGCTATCACCCGGACTCGCTGTGGTTCGTCGACGACGTGTTCACCATCAATCACAGCTGGCTGGCCGCGCTGACCGACGAGTTGGCGCGCCGCAACCTCCGCGTGCCGTATGAATGCATCACGCGCGCCGATCGCTTGAACGAGCGCGCGGTCGGGTTGCTGCAGCAGTCGGGTTGCTTCCGGGTGTGGATTGGCGCAGAGAGCGGGTCGCAGAAGATCCTGGACGCCATGGACCGACGCGTGACCGTAGAGCGGGTGCGCGACATGATCCAGCTCGCCAAGAAGCACGGCATCGAGACCGGCACCTTCATCATGCTCGGCTACCCCGGCGAGACCGAGGCCGACATCGAGGCCACCATCGAGCACCTGAAGGCCGCCGACCCCGACCAGTTCACCATCACCGTCTCGTATCCGATCAAGGGGACGCCGCTCTACGACGACGCCGCCGAGCTACGCACCGATCCCGGGCCGTGGGAGACCACCACCGACCGCGACATCCAGCTCAAGCACGAGCACTCGTCGCTGTACTACTGGTTCGCGACCAACCGCGTGGTCAGCGAGGTCAAGTACCACAAGCTCGCGCGTGCGACCCGAAATGGCGCGAGCGGTGGCGTGCGCCCCGCGCTGGCGGTGGCGCGCGCGCGCACCAAGGCGCTGATGGCGCGCGCAGCGATGCGCATCGACCCGGCGCTGCGCGCACTGGAAGACCGCGCGCGCGGCCTGGTCGGCGAGCGAGGAGCCGCGGGAAGAGGCAGGGGACCGGGCGTCATCGGCGGCGACGGAAACCGCCTGGGCGGGGGCGGCGGCAACGGCGGCAGTGGCCGTCGCGGGCGTGGCAAGCTGCCTGTCGTTGACCGTACCGGATCGTGACGACGCGTGGGCGCCCGCGTCACCTCTTCCAGCCGAAAAGCACTGGCATGCGAGCCCCCGCGCTGCGCCCACGCAACTCCCCGACCAGGTGGTCGAACACCGACTTCCACGACCCCAGGCCGGGGCTGACCGTGACGAACCGAAACCACGGGTTGTCGGCCAGCTCGCTTCGGGTCAGCCCGCGATAGCGGCGCGCCAGGTCCGGATAGCCCGCGCTCTGGTAGTACGAGAGTGTCCGCTGCCACGCGCGGTCACGGGACGCGGCGTCCGAATAGACCGGCGAGTCGGCGAGGATCAGGACCCCGCCGCGCCTGAGCACGCGCGCCGCCTCCGCGAGGATCTTTTCGTGGCGCATCGAGTAGTGCAGCGACGCCGCCGCGATGACCACGTCGTAGGCGCCGTCGCGGATCGGCAACGCCTCCAGATCTCCGCACACGCGCTCGACGGACGGCTCGTCGAGAGCCGCGAGCCCCGTCTCACTGGCGTCGAGGTCCAGCGCCGTGACCCGGTATCGCGGCGCGAGTCGTCGCGCCAGCCAACCGTTGCCCGCGCCGAGGTCGAGCACCCGGTGCACTCCCGGAATCAGAGCCAGGCCGGCGCGGATCATCAGGTAGTGGCGGGCGCGCACGCGCCAGATCGCCGCGTTGCGCCCGGTCGCGTCGCGAAACGGTAACTGGTGCGCGAACTCCGGATTGGTCGAGGCGAAGCCTTCCGCCAGCCGGACGTGCCGATAATCCGTGACGAACTGCCGGACCGAGGTTGTGGGGCCGTCGCTGGGCATGAGAAGCGCGCGAGTCTGCCTCAGGGGGGAGCGGCGGGCGGACGTTTTTTTACCCAGTGCATTCCGTAAAGGAGCGGCGTGCCGCGGAGCGCCTCGTACACCTCGCCCTTCCCAGCGCGTTCGTAATGGTGACGCACGGCCTCATCGATGAGCCGCTCTTCCCGGACGACGGGCTCGAAGCCCGCCTGGACGAGCGCGGCCTCGAGCGCCCGCAACGGACGGGCGCGTTTCTCGATGGCGATGACCCGCCCGCGCCGAACGAAGGTGGTCTCCGCGACGGCGGCGGCCGCCGGGTGGAAATCCGTGAGCAGCAGATCGCCCCCTTCGCGTAACACGCGCGCCCATTCGCGGATGGCGGCGTCCACGTCCGCGACATGCGAGAGCGCGAGGGTCGAGATCAGGAGATCGCACGTGCCCGCCGCGGTGTGTACGAGCGCCTCCGCGCTTGCGAGGTGGACGGTCGCGGCGGGGTTCTTACTTCGCAGCTGCGCGAGCATGCCAGGCGATACGTCGTATCCGACGAGCTGCGAAGGCGCCCGCGCGAGCAGCTTGCCCCAGTGCCGCCCCGTCCCGCAGCCGACGTCCACGACGCGCTTGCCCCTCACCTCGATGCGCGCGAGCAGGCCCGCAAACAGGTCCTCGTCGAGGAGCACGAGCAGGTTGTCGCCCTCGTCGTCATACGTGGCCGACCAGAGATCATAGGCCGACGCGACGGTCCGCGGCGTCGCCGCGGTCAGACGACGAAGCGCGCGGCGCAGCCGTAAGAGCCGAGCCCACCCCCTTTTGCTTGCGTTTAATACGAGATTTGACATCGTACGCGACGAGGCTGCCCAATCGGAGCCGGAGCCATTTTTTACCATGGACCGTCGCAAGGTCGTTTTCTACCAGCCCTATTGCTTCGACGGCTTTCCACGAATGCCCCTGCCGCTCATGGCGGTTGCCCGCATGGTGGATCGCGAGCGCTTCGAACCGGTGCTCATCGATTCGAACGTCGAGGAGGACGCGCTCGATCGGCTGCTTCGTGTGGCCGGAGAGAACCCGATCCTCGTCGCGATGAGCGTGATGCCGGGCGATCAGGTGCCGAAGGCGCTCGAGCACAGCCAGCTGCTGAAGACGCGCTACCCGAACCTGCCGATCGTCTGGGGCGGCTATTTCCCGTCAATGTACCCCGACAGCTGCCTCAAGTCCGGCGTGGTCGACGTGCTGGTAAAGGGGTACGGCGAGCTGACGTTCACCGAGCTGCTGGCGCACTTTGCCGGTGGAGGGACTGTCGCCACGCTGAAAGGGATCGCGGGCACGATCTACCAGCGCGATGGCAAGACCGTCGTCGAGCGCAAGCGGCCTCTCCAGGACCTGGATCAATATCCGCCGCTCCCCTACGACCTCGTCGACGTCGCCCGCTACGTGGCCCCCACCTGGCACGCGGGCAGGAGCATGTTCTACGTCTCGAGCCAGGGTTGCCCGTACGGGTGCGGCTTCTGCGCGATCCCCGCTGTCGGCGGCCGCAAGTGGGCCGCTTACAGCCCCGATCGCGTCGTCGACGACATGCTGTTTTTCAACGAGCATCACGGGGTCGAGGGCGTCACGTTCGGCGACACCGAGTTCTTCGTCAGCGAGGACCGCGTGCGCGGCATCGCCGAGAGGCTCATCGCCGCGGGCAGCCCGATGACCTGGTGGGCGATGGGCACCATCGCGCGACTCGTGCAGTACAAGGAGAGCACCTGGCAGCTCATGGAGCGCAGCCGGTGCGCGGGCATCTTCGTGGGCGCGGAGTCGGGCTCCGACGAGACGCTCAAGGTCATGGGCAAGCCCAGCACGGTGGCGGACACCATCAAGGTGGCCGAGATCTTCAGCCGGCACAGCATCCTGCCGGAGTTCTCGTTCGTGCTCGGCTATCCGCCCAATCCGGAAAAGGACGTCGCCGCCTCGCTCGACCTCATTCGACAGCTGCGCGCGATGAGTATCAGGACGCACTTCATCCCGCACGTCTACACGCCTCTCCCTGACACCGCCAACTACGAGCTGGCCACGCACAACCGCTTCGCCGCGCCGACGACGATGGAGGGCTGGCTGCGGCCCGGCTGGCTGGACTTCGGCCGCATGCACCACCCCAGCACGCCGTGGCTCGAGGGCGAGCAAGGGAAGTTCCTGCACGACTTCGAGCGGTTCATCGACTACAGCAACCGCGTCTGGGCCAACCGTGCGCCCGGGACGGTCGGCCCGATCGCCTATCGCCTCCTCAAGGCCGCGTGCGAAGTCCGTTGGAACAAGAACTTCTTCCGCTACCCGTACGAGCTGCAGTTCATCTGGAAAGCCGGGCGGGCGCTGGCACGGCTGCTCGACGGCGAGATCCCGTTGCCAGGGACGCGCGCACCGTGGAAGCAGTGGCGCTGGCGGCCCTCGCGGGCCGTCAATGGCCATGGCCACGACGACCGCCCGTCGCGGTCTACCCGTAGCACCCGCCTCCCCGGCGGCACGGCGGAGGCCGCCCTGAGAGCGGGCGTTGGCCCCGCCGCGGCCGTCGTGTCCGCTCCGGTCGTCGCGGATCGGAAGCGGCACCTCGATGTCATCGAGTAGCGGCGGCGCCCGCGAACCCATCCTCCTGCGCGCTCGACGCGCCTTCTTCCGGAGCGGCATCGTCTCGGGCACCGCCGGGCTGGTCACGCGGACCATCGTCCGCCGCGGTGCGATCGTTGCCGCCATGGTCCTGCTGGAGCGCCTGCTGCTGCCAATGGCCGCGCGATCGTTGTTTCGCAACGATCTGTCCCAGCAGATCTCGCTCGCCTGCGCGGCCGGCGCCGTGTTCAGCGCGCGGATCTTCGTCCAGCACGCCTTCCGCGCGCGGACCGAGATCAACCTGCTCGAGCGCATCTCGGCTCGGCTCATCGGCGGCGACGTGCTGCGCGCGAACGCCCTGCGCGACGAGGACGCGCGCGCCGAGCTGGGCCAGGGGATGTACCACGCCTCCCAGAACCTCTCGACCATTCTCCCGCAGCTGGCCGCGAATGGCCTGGCGGCGCTGGTGCTGGCGGGCGTCGTGGTGGCCCGCGAGCCGGCGCGGCTGGTCGGGATCGTCGTGGGCGTCGCCGTCGCCGCCGGCGTCCTGCTGTTCGCGGGCCGGCGATCGATGGAGCGCGCGCTGGCGAGCGCCTGGACCGCGCAGCAGGAGGCGTTCGCCAGCTTCATGGACGCGATGGAAGGACGCCTCGAGATCGTCGCGGCCGGACGGCGCGTGCCGTTCATGATCGAGATGCGGGCGCGCGGAGCGGCCTGGGGCAAGGCCGCGGCGCGCGTCGCCGCCGGCGCGCTGGTCTCTGGCAAGCTGCCGCTCCTGGTCATCGCGGCGGCCGCCGTCGCGCTCGTGGCTGCGGGCGGGCGACACGCGCTGGGAGTGACCACCGCCGACATCGCCTTGCTCGCGAGCATGACCCCCGCGTTCTCCGGCCTCGCCCAGGATCTGTTCACGCTCGCGCGGACGGAGCGCTGGATGGGCGTGGTCGCGCGCGTGCTGGCCGAGCCCGCGCTCGGCACAGGCGGCACCGAGGCGCCGCCGCCCGCCGCCGCCACCACCATCGCCTTCGAGGGCGTGTCGTTCTCGTACGCGGGCGCGCCGAACCGCGCGCTCCGCGACCTGTCGTTCACCTGGCGGGACGAGCGCGTGCTGGCGTTCACGGGCGACAACGGCTCGGGCAAGAGCACCTGCCTGCGGCTGCTGCTCGCTCTCGGCACGCCACAGTCGGGCACGATCCACGTCGACGGGCGCCGCCTCGACGAGCTGGAGGCCGACGCCTGGCGCCGGACGGTGGCGTTCCTGCCCCAGCGGCCGTATCTGCCGCCGCACGCCGACGTTCGGTCTGCCGTTCGCTTCCTGGTGCCCGACGCCGCGGACGACCAGATCCTCGGCGCGCTGGAGCGCGTGGACCTGCTGGCGGCGCTGCGGCGTGCGGGTAGCGACCCGCTGGCCGTGCGCATCGGCCAGCTCTCTGTTGGGCAAAGGCAGCGCGTCGGGGTGGCGCGGCTCCTCTGCCAGCCGGCATCGCTGGTCCTGCTGGACGAGCCCGACGCGAACCTCGATCGCAGCGGTATCGCGACCGTGGTGCGTCTGGTGCAGGAGCTCGGCGAGAAGAGGCGTGTGGCGCTGGTTGCGCACCATGCCGACCTCCTCGAGGCCGCCGACCGGATCCTGGTCTTCGATGAGGGTCGCCTCGTCCAAGACGAGACGCGGCCGGCGTCGCTGCCAGCCTCGCGCGCCGCCGCTCGCGCGCGTCCGCGTTCCTAGGGATCGCGGTTCGCGTCAACCACCGATCAGGTCACGCGTGCACAGCGCCGTCTGGCCAACCGCCCGCCCGCAGTCGGATCCGTACACGATCTTCCTCGAATCAGGCGCCCACGATGGCTGGATGCTGTTGCAGTTCCCGTCCGTGATCCGCTCGTGGTGCCGCGTCTCCAGGTCCATGATCCAGAGGTGCCACGCCCCTCGATCCTCACGGCTATAAGCGAGCCACTTCCCGTCCGGCGACACCGCCGGATCTTTCGCTCTGTGGCCCTCCGTGTCGATGGGCACCGAAGGTCCGCCGTTTCGATCCAAGATGAGCAGCTCGGAGCCCCGGCTGCCCGCGGACGATACGACGACGCGGCCGTCGGAGGTCAGCGAAAACCCTCGGACGTCGGCGGCGGCGTCGAGAACCTCCTCGGTCGTCCCGCGCCGTCGATCCTCGATCCAGAGGCTCCCTCGCCCGCGCTCCTCTCGGATGAATCCAAGCCATCGGCCGTCCGCGGAGACGCTTGGTTGCTCGCCATCGTCAACCTCCGTGCCCGGGGCCACCGCGCCATCGGAGCCGGCTGGATCGCGAAAGCGCACGATCCGCGACGTCAGAGATGCGATCTCGACCCATCCCTCCCGCGTGGTCGACGCAAGCGTGGGGTGGAACCAGTCTCCGCCCGTTCCGACGGTGCGCGGGAGCTGCGCGCGCGTTTGGTCCAGCACGTATGCCGAATAGTCGTTCTGCTGCCGAGAAAAGTAGACGCCGTCGCTGCCGACGGCTGGATCGCAAGCGATCATCGATGGCCGCGGCACCTCCAAGCGAGAGCGGTAGCTCTCGGTCCGCGCGCGGACATTTCGGTAACTGGAGACCGTTACAACGACCACGACTCCCAAGAACGCCGCGGTGCGGAGAAGCAGCGCCCTCCCGGGGTTAGCTCGCAGTGCAACGGGCTCTCCGCCGGGCGCTGACATCAAGATAAGTACCCAAACAACCAGAAACGCCATCACAGCGTAGAGGCGAGGCACCGCCAGCAGGCTCTGCCAGCCGGGCGGGTCTCCCGGGAAGAAACGAGCGTAATAAGGCGCGGCAATGAATGCGTGCAGCACCGCGACCACGATCGCCAGCTGCCGACGACCAGCGCGGAGCAGGTAGTCGACCGCGAGCACGGTTGAAAGGATCAGTACACACAGGTGATACGTCGCGGCGCCAGTCGACAAGGCGAGCAACATGGCGGTGAACGCCCCGAACTCGAGCTTTTCGCGACCCGGGCGGGATCGATGGCCCGTGATGCACCAGAGGACAGAGAACAGGATCCCCGCCTGCGTCACAGCGAGGAACACGGAGTACAGAGCAGGCGCGTTCAGGACCGGGTTGGGGTTCAACTGCGGCTCGAATAGAAACAGCCTGCGCAAGAGCGCCGCCGGTGAGTTGTAATCGATCAGGTAGGGATGATTGGCTTCGCCGGCCATTGACCGCGGCAATATCTCCATTCCATAAACCCGCCAGGTCTCGAGGCCGAAGAGTCCGACACCAACCGCCAGCGCTCCGCCTGTGGCGGCAATGAATCCAAGGAGGGCGTTCCATTGGCGCTTGCGCACCAGATACAGGGCAAAGATCGCGGGATAGATCTTGATAACGGCAGCCACTGCGATCACCACGCCTGCGGCGGCGGGCCGGTCTCGCATCGTCAGCAGCCACACGGCCAGCGTCAGCAAGAACAACACCAGGAGATGCTGCTGGCCGAACAAGAAGTTCGTCCGCAGAGGGAGGACGCTCAGGAACGCAATCAACGCAATTCGGCGACGGCCGAGCTGTGTGAGATCCCCGCAGAGTATGATCGTGCTGGCGAGGAGCACGAGGTTCAGCAGCAGCCATATGTGCTTCGCGCCCAGAGGTGACATGCGCGCCAGGAGCGCTACCAGCAGGGCAGAAAATGGGCTGAGCGGAACATAGCCAACGACGTTGCTGGCGTCGATGCCGGCGTGGTCCCGTTGTCGTTCGAACCAGATCCAATCATAGACGCGTTCGAACGGATAACCGTCACGGAACAGCCGCGACGCCAGGTAGTAATTGGGAAAGTCCGTGTTGAGGCTCTGCCACGCAGGTATGAAGGCCTTCCAAACGAACAGAACGACCAGTCCAATGAGCGCCGCCCACTCGCATTCCACGATCGTCGGACGACGCCACCCTACCCATCGCCTTCCACCCATACGGCGTAGTGTACACCTCGTTCATGGGGCGGACGTTGAGTTGACGCGTGGGAAGCGCGGCGCTTATCCTGCGTGCCGGATCAAATGACGATCGGCGGTGGGCCGGGAGAACGCCTTCGCATTCCGGTTGCACTTCGCGAGTCGATGCGCGCGCAGCCCAGGTGGTCTCGCGCGCTGAGCGTCGCGGTCCTGGCGGTCTATTTCGCGGCCGTGATCGTCCCGGCGGCGCGACACCCGAACACCGACGGATTCGCCGCGTACTACACCGCCTCGCGAATCCTGCTCTCGCAGCCCCGCGATGTTCCGCGCGTTTATGACGATGCGTGGTTTCAATCGCGCATCGAGCAATTTGGGTTTGAGGGTGTCAGGGACATTTACAATATCCAGCCGCCGACCATGACGCTGTTGATGGTGCCGGTGGCGTGGATGCCGAGGCCGCTGGCCCGCGCGGTCTGGATCACGCTGGCGGCGGCGTGCTGGATCGGCGCCTGCGCGCTCCTGTATCGATTCGTCTCCAGCGGGTCCTTGAACCTCGGCTCGTTCGTCGTGTTCGCCGCCGCTACGACGGCCTACCTGCCCGTGCGCGAGAACTTCAAACGAGGGCAATCCTATGCCTTGCTCCTCCTTCTCCTGGTCACGCACTTCTGCCTGCTCACCAGTCGAAGACCCTGGGCCCGCTGGGCGGCCGGAGCTCCGCTTGGGTTCATGCTGGCCATAAAGGTCGCCGGTGCCTGGCTCTGGCCCCTGCTTCTGCTCTCCCGGCGCTGGGCGACCGTCGCCGTGGCAGCGATCACCTGCGCGGCCGTCTCGCTCGGCGCCTCGCTGATCTTTGGTTGGGCCGCGTGGCAGCCCTATCTCCGCGATCTACCGCGGCTCGCCCACGATCCCATGCGGGACACTTCTGGCTATCAGACCGTCACCTCGTTATTCGGGCATCTCTTCATCCGCGACCCGATCTACAGCCCGCGACCCGTGGCGAATCTCCCGCTCGTCGCGCAAGGTGCGAGTGCCCTCGTGACCGTATGCGCGATCATCCTCTCGGTTCGAAGCCAACGCCTCGACGATGAGTCCCGCCACGTCCGCGCGCTCTCAATCGCCGTCTTCGACGCCCTCGTGGTCTCGCTCGCCCCCATCGCAGAGACTTATCACTACCTGTTGGTGTTGCCCGCGGTGGCCATCGCCTGGTCGTGGGCTCTGGAGACACGCCCATCCATCGGCACCTGGGTTACGCTGGCAGCGGCTACCCTCCTGCTCATGATCCCTCAGAAGCTCTACATTGCGCCGGGCATCCAAGCGGGATGGAGCGCCCTGCTTGCGTATCCGCGCGTGTACGGAGCGGTCGTTCTGTGGGCATGGCTGATCAGAGCGCTCGGCAAGGTCGCCGCGCGCGACCGACAGTCAAGCGCCGTCGAGGCCGCCGTCTCGTGAGGGGCGGCGCATTCGCCCTCCTGCTGCTGTTCGTGACGGTCTGCCCGCGGACCCGCAGTCCTTACCTGCTGTCGGACGTCCTGCGCGTCTGCGCGACGCTGGTCTGCGCCCTCTCGGCGTGGCGGCTCGCGCGCTCGCCCGTCGTGCAGCGTTGGGCCGTGGGCGTGTGGCGGCAACTCGCAAGTCACGCGCGGGCCACGGTCCTCGTGCTCGCGATAGCCGTGTTTGCGCTGGCGGTGGCACTCGGCCGCTGGGTGGTCGATCCATGGCCCCACATCTCCGATGAGGTTGCGTACTGGTTTCAGGCCCGCGCCTTCGCGCGCGGGGAGCTCAGCTTCCCGGCGCCTGACCCGGATCTGGCGCCGTTCTTCCCGTCCGAGTGGGTCATCACGCACCAGGGCCGGTGGTTCAGCATATTTCCGCCCGGCTGGCCCCTCCTGCTGGCGATCGGCGTGCGGCTGGGCGTGCCCTCGCTGGTCAACCCCGCGATAGGGGCGATGACCATCGTCGTCATTTACCGGCTCCTGCTCCGGCTGACAGGCCAGGCCAAGGCGCTGGCGGCCGTGATCCTGTGCGCGCTATCGCCCTTCTATCTATTCATGTGCGCCAGCTTCATGTCGCACCCGGCGTCGTTGCTGTTCAACGCGCTCGCGCTGTTGCTGTTTCTCGAGGGAACGTCCACGGGCAGGTGGGCCGCGTTCGTGCTCTCCGGGTGTTGCTGGGGATTTGCGTTCCTCGTCCGGCAGCTCGACGCGACGGTGCTGTGGTTCGCCGCCGCGGGATACCTGGCGCTGCGACACCGGACGCGACCCCAGCTTCTCGGGACCTTTCTGTCGGCGGCCGGCCTGGCGGCCGGAGCGGCGATCTACGCCGTGTACAACCACGCGCTCGCGGGGCGCTGGATCGTCTGGCTGGTGGACCTGACCTCGCCGCGCAATCACATAGGCTTCGGCGGAGGTATCGGGCTGCCGTGGTCCGGGTACGCGACGCCCGGCCACACGCCCTGGCGAGCGCTGTTGAACCTCAACTTCAATATGGCCGTCCTGAGCGCCGACCTGTTTGGTTGGCCGGTCTCTTCGTTATGGCCAATGATCGGGCTCGTCTGTTTCGGGCGCCTGCAATGGCCGCACCGGCTGGCCGCGATTTCGCTGCTGGCCATCATCGCCGGTTACGCATGCTTCTGGTATCACGGCGTCTGCTTCGGGGCGCGGTACTACTTCGTGGCGTTGCCGGCGCTGCTGCTGCTGACGGTCGAGGGCCTGAGCCAGGCCCCCGATTGGCTCGCCGCCCGCGTGCCCAGCGCGCGCGGCGCGACGGCGGCCTTCGTGGCGGCCTGCTTTGTGTTCTCCGCGCTGATCTACGTCCCGAGCGTGAGCCTGTTCGAGCCATACCATAACCAGTGGGGTGTCGACCGGGGCCTGACCGACTTCGTCGCCGCGCGCGGCATCGACCAGGGAATTGTGTTCGTGGGGCCCGAGAACGGCTATTTCGGGCGCGCGTTGCTCCTCAACGCGTCCCTGCCACCGACCGGCGACCTTATTTACGCGTTCGAGAACGGCCCGCGGGACGACACGCTCGTCCGCCGCTTTCCCGGCCGACCGGTCTTCCACTACGTCCAAGGCGACGCCGACCGCCGCTGGCCGCCCCAGCTGAAGCGTCTGCTGCGCACGGGGTACGTGGCCGATCTCCTGCGGCTCATTTCGACGGCGGTGCCTCTACCGCGCCACCTCGTCGAGCAACCGCGCTAGCCCGGCGATGTTTGCGACCAACTCGGGGGACAGGCCGTGGCGCGTGCCGATGTAGCTTGCCGCATTGAACGACAGACAGGTCGCGCCGTCGGCGTCTTGCCAGGCGAGCGCCTTGAGCGGCAGGTCGAGGCCGGCGCGCGGCGACGCCTGCAAGAGCGGGGTCCCTGATTTCGGATTGCCGAACAGCAGCATCTGCATCGGGCGCATCGACAGGCCGGCGGCGGACGCGTCGGCGCTGAAGTCGATGCGCGCGAAGACCTTCATGCCGCGCGCTCTTGCCAGCCCTTCCAACCGATCGATCGTCTCGGAGACGGATCTCGCGCTCTGCAGGTCCACGACTCCGGTCGCGCTGGTTTCGGTCATCGACGTGCCTCCTAGACCTCTCTAGGATGGCATGAGATCTAGCGACGGCCCGCCGATAGCGCAATCCTCGTCAGTGCCGGTGGCCGGTTCCTCCGCATCCCGCCGCCTGCAAGATTGAGCTCGCACCGTGACCGGGGCTCGCGCCCCCACCGCGCGCGCCCGGGCCGGCAAGCGCCTCGGCGCCCGAGCGCGCGCGGGGTCGGCCCGCATGAACGCGCACCGCTATCGTCGACCACAGCCGGTCGGCCTGCGTGCTCTCGCCGCAATCCGGGCAATCGATTGGATCGCCCCGCTCGATCGTGCGGCGGACCCTCTCGAACGAATGCCCGCAGGCGACACAGCGATACTCGTAGAGCGGCATCAGGGATGCCCCCAGTACGGCTTGTCGTGGAGCATCCCCTTCGGCGTGATGTCCTGATCGAAGATCGCCGTCGGGATCGAGACCGTGCACGCGCAGTTGGGGATGTCGACGATGCCGCCGATGCGTCCTTCGACCGGCGCGGTCGTGAGCAGCATGTACGCCTGGTTTTTGGTGTACCCGAAGTGGGTCAGGTAGTCGATCGCCTTCAGACACGCCTGTCGGTACGCGACCGTCGCGTCCATGTAGTAGTTGACGCCCTTCTCGACGCAGATCCCTTCGAAGGTCAGGTACTGCTCGTAGCGCGGGCGCACCGGGCTGGGCATGAAGATGGGCGCGGTCAGCCCGTACTTCTGCATGCCGCCCTTGATCAGGTCGAAGCCGATCCGGGTCGCGCCGTCCATTTCGATCGCGCCGCAGAACGCGATCTCGCCGTCGCCCTGCGAGAAGTGCAGGTCGCCCATCGAATAGCCCGCGCCCTTGACGTAGACCGGGAAGAAGATCCGCGTGCCCGTCGACAGGTCCTTGATGTCGGTGTTGCCGCCGTGCTCGCGCGGCGGCACCGTGCGACAAGCCTCCTTGGCCATGCGATCGAACGCGGCGCCTTTCACCCCGCGCAACACCGCGGTGCTGGGGTCCGGCGGCTTCGCGAGCCCCTTCTCCGCGAGGGGCGCCTCGCGCCGGTTCCACTCCATCAGCAGCTCGCGTGACGGCAGGCAGCCCATGAGCCCCGGGTGAGTCAGCCCGGCGAAGCGCACACCGGGCACGTGGCGAGACGTTGTGTAGAGGCCCTTGAGATCCCAGATCGCCTTGTCGGCGTCGGGGAAATACTCGGCCAGAAATCCGCCGCCGTTGCTCTTCGCGAAGATGCCCGAGAAGCCGACCGGCGTGATCGGTTTGATGTCGAGCAGATCGACCACCAGGAGGTCGCCCGGCTCGGCACCCGCGATCTCGAACGGCCCGGTCAGCGGATGCGCGCGCGTGAGATCGATGTCGCGCACGTCCGATGGGTCGTCGTCGTTGTGGATCTGCGCGTCGAGGAAGTCGAGCGTCTCGATGACGATCTCTTCGCCCGGTTGAACCGTCGCCAGGAACGGCAGATCGGTGTGCCAGCGGTTATGCCCCAGCTCGGCCTGCTCGATCAGCGGCTTGCCGGCCTTGATCTTGAAGTGCTGCATCGTTGGTCTCCTTTCTTCACAGTGGGATCAAATCGACAGATGCCGTGCCAGCGTCTCGGGGACGACCTCGGAACGCGGGCACTCGTAGACCACCTCGCCGCGGTCGAGCACCAGCACGACGGCGGCGACCTCGAGCGCGAACGCCATCACCTGCTCCGAGACGATGATCGCGATCTCGTTCTCATCGTTGATCTGCTTCAACGCGCGCGCGATCTCCTTGATGATCGACGGCTGGATCCCCTCGGTCGGCTCGTCGAGCAGCAGCACGCGCGGCTCGCTGGCGAGCGCGCGCGCGATCGCCAGCTGCTGTTGCTGGCCGCCCGACAGGTTGCCGCCCCGCCGTTTGCGCATGTCCCACAGCACCGGAAAGAGGTCGAAGATCCGCTTCGGGATCTTGCGCGCGCGCCCGCGCGCGAGGCCAGTCTCGATGTTCTCGAGCACGGTGAGCGTGGAGAAGATCATCCGGCCCTGCGGCACGTAGGCCACGCCGTGACCCACCCGCTCGAAGCTCTCCATCTTGGAGATCTCGACGCCATCCATCTTGATGCTGCCGGCGCGCGTGGGCAGAAGGCCGATCAGCGCGCGGAACAACGT
>Ga0265342_10000903_pt1 | contig 29531 bp, 22 predicted proteins | sample 4CB327metaG_FD_203125 | JGI IMG/M metagenome (GOLD analysis project Ga0265342, IMG submission 203125) | Rhizosphere microbial communities from Carex aquatilis grown in University of Washington, Seatle, WA, United States - 4-CB3-27 metaG | ecosystem: Host-associated > Plants > Roots >... | reverse complement strand
GCTGGCCGCTAAGGCGAAAATGTCGCTGTCACCAGTGTTTCCCGGAAAGAAGAGCAAGTAGTCCCGTCGGCTGGAGCGGGTCAAACGATTGTAGCGAAGTCTCCAACAGCATCGAATTCGGTGCTGCTCCTCGCATCATTTGACCCAGCCGCGGTTTCCGAGTTGCATCTCTCGGCTCGGGCATTGTTGAAGCGGCGTGCAAGACGCTGCAGGTGACCAACGCTGGCCCACTCCGCGATACAATCGCCGATGGATCACGAAACTACGTAAGAGCCAACACCGTGGGACTAAGACTTGGGCTACTCAAATGCCCGAATGTCTCGGCGATAAGCTCGTGGCTTGCAGCTGTCCAATCCTCCATGTCATAGCCATCGCCACGGCCGCGAGCCTCGTACTTCTGGTACGCCCTTTTGGCGATGTCAGCGTCTGAGGCCGATTTGACGTCGATGCGCTTCACCGTGGAAGCCGACAACGGCTCAGTGGGCTGCCGGATCTGAGGGGAAAGATGGGACGTGTGATGCAACATGATTGATCTCCTTGTGTTGGATAATTGCGATCAAAGACGCTCTTACGTAACCGCAATCAAACACAGCAGCTTTCGTGCCACGGACCGCACGCACGAAAGTTCACTTGGTCCCGCTGCGAACGGCACCCAGGCCCAGGCGAATCAATCAGAATGAAGTCCGGTGCCGCTCAATGCGATGGAAGGATGCTTATGCCGCCACCGAACACGTTCGCTGCTGACAAAGCTCCAGCGCTGCTCGGCTTCGATGAACGGTTGCACCTCGACGCGGTCATCGGCGGTGACGCCGCCAGCGCGTGCGATCTCGTCAGTCGTCCTTCGGCTTGACTTGCGGGAATCGTCGAAGAAGAAGAAGTTGAAGGCTAGCTTCGACCGTCGGATAATGCCGCCGTGATGCGCTCCCTGGTTCTAGCACTCGCCGCCCTGGCCCTCGGGTGTGGCAGCTCTCTCTCATCGGGTAGCCGGCCGGCTGGGGCTCCCACGCCTGAAGTGCCGGGCGCGGTGCGGGCCTTGCGGGTACGCGTGCTGGATACCGCCGCGGTCGCGGCCAAGGGGGACACGGATGCCAAGATCCACGAGCGGATGAAGGCCGCGGTGGAAGCCGAGCTGGGCCAAGCCGGCCTCACTGTGCTGCAAGGCCAGGAGGGCACGCCCGACGTGGACGTCCGTCTAGATGTCAACGTAAGCCAGGGTCTCTACACTCTGCACGGGCATTTGGGGCTGACGGCCGAAAGCGGCGGCACCGCCGTGGCCGTTGCGGTAACTCCCCACGAATTCCACCGCGACCGAGAGTTTCCCCTCATCATGGCGGGGAAGGCGGTGCAAGCGCTCCTGCAATCACCTGGCCTTGTGGAATTTGCCGCGCGAAAGAACTCCCACCCGGTCACGGTCGGGCAGGAGCAATCCCCGGTCTCGGTGGCAGGCAAACCTAGCCCGGAGGTGCTTGCCACCTCGAAGGCACACTTCAACCAAGGCACCCGCCACTACGAGCTCGCCCACTATCGGGAGGCTCTCGCCGAGTATGACGCCGCCTATATGGCGGTGCCCGATCCGGCATACCTCTTCAACATCGCCCAATGCCACCGCAAGATGGGCCACGACAAAGAGGCGGCTGACTTCTACAAGAGTTACCTGCGTGCCGCCCCAAATGCGCCCAACCGGCCCGACGTGGAGAAGCGGATTGAGGAGATGGAGAGCGGCAAACACAACTGAATTAGAACGCAGGACCAATGTTGCCCCACACCTCGTGGGCCACATCCAGAACGCCGGTCGCCAGCAGGGCCGGCAGTGCCACAACACCCCGGCATGCGGCACTGCCTGTCGGTTGCTATTCCAGGGATTTGGGCACCAGACGACGTCCCTATGCCGTCGCTTGCCAATGTCGGCCAGGTGCCCCTGGTCACACCAGGCGCTGGGATGACAGCCTCGAACTGTCCAGGCGCCTGGACAGTTGGGCGGGATCCTTCCAGTTCGAGCCGGGTGCGGCGTCGACGGCGCGCACAGCGACCTCGGCTTTTCAGCCCCTGGTGTGCGGGCGACCCCGGACATGGCGACCAAAGGGGACTGTGGTTCTAGCCGCCGCTCCAGCTCCCACCGAGAGTGGTGCTGCAAACTTGTTGTGCAGATGCGATCTGGGCTGCTGAAAGCGAATACCAAACGTAGGTCACCACTATCCCAGCGGGAATCCCAGCGAATTGCCCGGCACCCGTGGAGGTGAATGTACACGTGGCGGAAACATTCGCCGTGAGACATGCGGCCTGCGCGAAAGTGCCCTGGTTCTGCTGTGTGCACGCCACTTGCTCCTGGGCTGCCGCAGCTACGCTCAAACCGGAGAACCCGGTGCACAAATGCATACCCTGAGTGGTGAAATCGCAACTGACATCCGCCACAGAACCGTCAGAACTCGTGACAGCGGCATCGACGCTTACGTCGCTTCGGCCCACACCGGTCAAGCCGTCCGAGCTGGCTGTCGAACCGTCGCTGCTGGAGGTGGAGCCGTCAGAACTCGTGATGGCGGAGTCGACACCGCCGTCGCTGCCACCTGAGCTCGTCACGAACATGAAGTTTGGTCCGAAGTCGCAGAGAGTACCGGTCGGAGTGGGCTGGCCGAAGATGTTCCCCGCGTCGAAGGCATTGGGCTCCACCAGTGTGCTGGTCATCGTGGCGTTGTTATTGCTTGGACCGTAGCCGGCGCCGCTCAAATAGGTTAGCGCAGCATTCACAGGTGCCTCGCTTGCAGTTATTCCGACCGTATAGTTGTTGGTGCCGGTGACCCCGACAATCGCATAAGTGTCCGCCGTGTTGATCGCGATAGGGCTAGTCAGCGAAGCATAGTGGAAGAGTCCGGTCACCGGGTCAGATGGCTGCACCGTGGCCGACCCCAGAAGGGTGTGCGTGCTCAGGTCGTACAATCCGACCGCATGTGGCTGAAACGTCTCAACGCCACCGGTCAAATTGGAATCGTAGTAGCCGAATTGGGTGATGCTGATAGCAGTGTTTGCCCGGAACACAAAGCCTGTGATGTAACTTCCCTGTGTGTAATTGAATCCGACAGCACCGAGCCCTGACACGCTAATGGCGACAACACCGGTGGAACTTGGGTTGTTGTCAGTAGACATGACATCGGCAGTCGCATCCATGTGCGGGAGAGCTAGGACCGCTCCATCCGTGCCACCGAAGACACTAAAACCCCCGTCCATGTCGCTGTGTTTCTCTTTGCTGCCACAAGAACCGGCGCTCAAACCAACAAGCGCCAGCCCACACACGAGGAGCAATGGACTCGTTGTTCTTCGCGAGATCTGTCGTCCGTGGTCCATTTTCGAGCAAGCCTTTGCGGTGCGCCTCATTGTTTGGCTCCTGGAAGAAGAGATTGGCGGCAGTATATGCATCGGCGGGGTGAAATCAACGATGTTGGGGCCGGTGAATCCGCCCGGCCAGCGATAGCGGACACTCATCGGCCGGAACGAATAGCGGGCTTTTGCGCCCCACCTGCCCAGCACGAGTAAGCAACGGGAAGTGGGTTCCCTTTGGTTGCGGTGCCCGCGGTCGCCCGGACGCCCAGGAGCGATCTCGCGCAGGCGCGATGGATCTCGGGCTAGCAAGCGCAGCAGATTGCTCATCGGAACGCTGACCGCTTGTTTGCCGGACTCGTACTTCTGAATGCGCAGGTCAGGGCTGTCTTGGTGATCTTATTCCGCAAGCAACTTGGCCAGGGCCTGCTGGAGGTAGCCGAAAGAAATGCGTTCTTGCTCCAGTCGCACGTGGCTGCCCAGCCTTTCGGCTCGAAGGTCTTCGTACAGTGCTGCTTCGGGCGCGGTCAGGCGGGCAAGATCCTTGTCGCAGGGGTCGGGTTCGTCGACCCACAGCGATTGGTGGGCGAGCAGGGTTTCGCGCTCCATGAGGAAGGAGCGGGCGTTCGGGAAGAAAGTCCGCAGGGTGTCCAAGATGGCGAAGCCGTGCGTGTCGATATCGCCCCAGTAGAATACCTCCCGGTCTTTCAACCAAGGCACCTGGGCCAATCGTTCGAGCCCATAACCCAGGCCGAAAAGGATCATACTCTCGGGAACAGCGGGAAAGGCGAGGCCGTTGACTTCGTTCTCGGTGATGAACACGCGGCGAACCGGTAGCTCGATTCGGGCAAACTGGGCGGCGGGCGTGGCCAGATCGTCGAGGCCGTGGATGCGGAGCCGGTCATCGAGGATGCGAAAGCGAATCAGGGCTGGCTTGGAGAGAAGGCCGTAACGTTGCTCGAACGCCTGGGCTCCTACGGCTTGCGCGTCGATAGCTGCTGGCGACAGGGCGAGGTTGAGCAGTTCGGCCAACATCTGTCGACGGCTTTCGATGAATTTGGTGTGCACACCCGGGACGTCGATTTGTCGGGAATACAGGCCCGGTCGAGGATGGGCACAAAACCACGACACCACTGCCAGGATTCGCTCCCAATCGCTCGCGTGTTCCAGCAGACCGAGCGGGCGCTTGACAATCCAGGGCACAAGCGCAGGGAGCGCATCGCGGGTTGTCTGCACCAGGCGATCGAAAGTCTCGGCCTGGCGCCGTTTGCCGATGAGATCGAGGGCGTCGGACTCGGTGGGCACCACGAAGGACTGCGGCACGCGGTTGACGCCGAGCTGGCGATGGTTGGTCTCGGCCCAGAGGATTTCGTAGCCGCTGCCTACTCGCTCCTTGCTGTTTGCTTCAAGCTCGCGGATCCATTCTCGCGCCTCCGCGAAGTGATCGGACAGGTCGCGCGCGTCCGGCCTCGACGAGCGCACTGGCAGGGGAAACAGAGGCTCGCCCGCGAGTCGCGCGCCCAGAATGCGACCGCGATCCCACAGGCGCAGGACCTGGGCGCGAATGTCGTCGGGCGTGGTCCAATCCATGCGCATTCCTACGCGGTATGGACCGCACGCTCCTTGCGGTATTCCTCGATGGTCAAATTGCGCAGCATTGAAATGCGGCCGTCATCGGTGTGCACGAATCCGACTCCGGCCACGTGTGGCTCGATGATGTGGATCTTCTGCAGGGGCGTGACGATGAGCAGTTGCAAGTTCATGCGGCCGAAAAGTTCGAGGGCGTAACGGGCCGATTCGTCCGAGCCGCGGCCGAAGGCCTCGTCGATGGCCACGAAGCGGAATGAGCGCGAGCGTTTCACCCCGCGTTCGAGCCCGAACTGGTAGGCCAGGCTGGCGGCCAGGACCGTGTACGCTAGCTTTTCCTTCTGCCCGCCTGACTTGCCGCCCGAGTCGGTGTAGTGCTCGTGTTCGCGGTCGTCTTCGCGCCAGCGCTCCGAGGCCGAGAAGGTGAACCAGTTGCGCACGTCGGTAACTCTGCGGGTCCAACGCCGGTCGGCGTCGCTCGAACCCTCGCGCCCGCGAAAGCGCTCGATGAGCGCCCTGACTTGCAGGAACTTGGCTTCGGAGTAGGTGGCGTCCTCCGACCCGGTCAGCGCGCCCTCGGTGCAGGCGCGCAAGTCCTGCTGGAAGTCGCGGATATCCGCGTCGGTGGTGGCCACGATCTCGAGGCTGATGTAGCGCCCAGGGTTGTAGTCGATGTCGCGCAGGGATCGGTTGATGGCCTCGATGCGCTCGCGGATGGTCTGGCGTTCGCGGTGCAGTTGGGACTGGAAATTGGCCACCTCGCGGATGGCGTTCTCGTTGAGCAAATCCTTGAATCGGGTCTCGAAGCGCGGCAGGTCGTCCTCGACCAGCCGGCGCAGCATCTCGCCGAATTCCGTGGCGGCGTCGATGCGCGCGTCCAGCTCCTGGGTCTCGACGGGGTAGTCCTTGCGATACGCCTCCATGGCCTTGACGATTCGCTCTTCCAGACGGCGCAGGCGCTGGTCGTGGGAATCGATCTCCTTTTGCAGCCAATCGCGCATATCCTTTTCGCGCGTGTCGCACGACTCGACGGTCAAGACGTGGTGGCCAAGGGCCTCGTCGCGCATTTCCTCCAGCCGGGGGAAGTCGCGCGCCTTGACCTCGGCGGGCACGGCGTCGAGCAATCGCAGGCAAGTCTGGCGCTGATCGCTGGCCTGTTCGTGCTTGAAGCGCGTGGTGGCCAGTTCCCGATTGTCGCTGTCGAGCGCGTTTTCGGTCGAGGCCATGCGCGCTTCAAGCTCGGCCAGTTGCCCTTCCAGGGCGCGCAAGACATCGGAAGCCTCTTCCAGTTGGCGGCGCTCGCTGTCCAGGCGTTCGATCTCGCCGACCAGCGGGCGCCAGTCGAGCTCGCGGAAGTCCTGGAACGCAGAAAGCTGGTTCATGTGGGCCGAGCGATCTTGCAGCGCCTGCAATTCCGACTGCAGCCCCGCCAGGCGCGAGGCGATTTCCTGCATGCGCGCCTCCAAAACCTCACGCCTTTCATCCAGGGCGGCCAGCTTGGCCTCGTTGGACCAGCCGAGCACGTAGCGCGAGCGATCGTCGAGGCGATGGCGGTCGTCCTTTTCGTGGCGCCCGCCGCCACCTTTGATTTGGCCGGCGCGGGTGATGGCCTGCTTCTCGCGCCGGAATTGTTCGAGCGTATCGCAACAGACGTGGTCGAAGCGACGTGCAATTTCGGCTTCCAGCCAGCCGTAGAATTCAGAATCGGGCTTGAGGGCCAGCTTGTGCAAGACCGCCGCCGGAGAGCTTGCAATGTCCGCCGCGCGCTTGGCGAGCACCCGGAAGTAGACCAGCCGTTCGCCGAGTTGCGTGCGATCCACCCAATGGGATACGCGGGCATAGTCCGCATCGGGCACCAGCAACGACAGGCCGAAGTTGTGCATGAGGCGCTCGATAGCGCCCTCCCAGGCGTGCTCTTCGGGCCGGACTTGGATGAGTTCGCCGACGAAGGGAAGGTTTTCGTCGTTCAGCTCCAAGGCGCGACACAAGTGGGTGCGGATCTCCAGGATGCGCGACGGGATGTTGGAGCGCCGAGCGCGCAACGAGGTCAGCTCGCGCTCGGTTTCGCCGTGCTCTTCCTTGAGTTCGCGCAGATCGACCGAAACCTCGGTCAGGTCGTTTTGTACCCGCGCCTGACGGGCGGCGGTGGTTTGCAGCCCCTCGCCGAGCGCGCGGCGGTTCGACTGGAACGCATCCTGGTTCGCGGGCACCGGCAGGCTGACGGCGGTGGCCAATCGCGCATACTGGTCGCTGCGCCGGAAGCGCGCCTCTTTCTCCAACTGTTTCTGCGCGATTTCGGCTTTGATGCGTTCGATGCGGTCGCCGCCGTGCTCGGCGATGGCACGCTTCAGCTCGTCGCGCGAGGATTGCTGCGCACGCCGCTCGTCCGACCCAGCCGCGATGCGCGCCTCCAGCTTGGCAAGCTCGCCGTGAAGGTTGGCCAGCCGTTTGTCGAGCAGCACCGTCTTGTGCTGGGCGAACCACGTGTGCAAGGCATTGCGGCAGCCGCGCAGGGATTGCACCGCGGCCGAGACGGTTTCGTGCTCTTGGCAGTCGTCGATGATGGGCGCCAGCCGCGCGATCTGGGACTTGGCCTTCAGCACCGCTTCGTGGGCGCGGTTGAGGTCGTCGAAGTGGCGCACCAGCGCGTCGATGCGCTCTTCGACTGGGAACGCCTCGAGCATGTGCTGGCGGACGAAGTCGGTCAGGTTGCCGACCGATTTCATGGACACGGTCTGGTGGAACAGATCCAGGGCTTGATCGTTTTCGATGCCAAAGCGGCGGCGGAACGAGGCCGCGTAGGGTGGAAAGGTGTCGTGCAGTTCGGTCTTGGGCAAGCGGCGCAAGCGCTTGCGCAGATCGCCGATGTCGCTGCCGAAGTTGGCAAAATGCTCGGTGATGGACAGCGCCTCTTCCGAGAGGACGAATAGGCGCGCGGGCTGGCCTTCCATATCTTTGAGCCAGAACACCTGCGCCAGGGTCACGGTCTGGCCGTAGCCCTCGTTGAAGAAGCGGGCCAGCAGCACCGAATAGCTGTTGCCGTCGCGCAGGGAAACCGCGCGGGCGGAAAGCCCCGGATCGCCGCGCTCGGTTTTGTAGTGGCCGAGAACGTACGAGCGCAGAGTGCGCTCGCGCGTTTCGGCGCCCGCGGCTTTGTTGTAGGCGATTTTCTGCGGTGGAACCAGCAGCGTGGTGATGGCGTCGATCAGCGTCGACTTGCCCGAACCGATGTCGCCGGTGAGCAGGGCATTGTCGCCGCCGGGCAACAGCGACCACACGCGGCCATGGAAGGTGCCCCAGTTGTAGATCTCCAGCCGGTGCAGGCGAAAGCCCGCGCGCTCGTCCGAGGCGGCGAAATCCAGCGCGGCTTGCGAGGGATCGGCGTTCACGGCTCCAAGTCCTGCTTGTCGGCGGCGGCGTGCGCGGCATAGTCGGACAGGCGGCGGTCGAATTCGCCCAGCCACTGCGCATCGACGAAGGCCTTGAGAATGCGGCGCACCTCGAACTGGTCGTCCTTGCCGCGCAACCGGCGCAGAAAACCCATGTCGACGATCTTGTTCAAGTGCGCGTCCAGCCGATCCATCAGCCGCGCTTCGTTGGCGGCCTCGGGCAAGAAGACCCGCACCATATCGGCGATCTGCTCGCGGTCGAGGATCAGTCGTGTGGCATCGCCCTGCGCATCCAATTCAGCCAGTTTCTTGCGCAGAAGCGCCAGTACCAGACTGACCTGATAGCCAAGCTGGCGGCGTGGCACCAGGCGCGGCAATTCCGGCTCGCCTTCGGCCGCGGGGCGCTGGCGTAGGTACGCGTAGCCTTCACTCTCGTCCAGCAACAGTTCGAGTCCAAGCGGCGCCACGTGGTCGCGTACGCGCGCCTGCAATTCCAGCAGCGCCTGCCACTGCGCCGGATCGGCCTCTGCCTGCAGCACGCCCTTCATGAGAGCGATCAGCACCAGCGAGAACGCATTCTTGGGCGGTGCTTCGCTAGCAGGCTTGTCGGTCATGATGGCACAGGTTCAAGCAGATCCGTCGTGCAGCTCAGGGATGCGTCCGAGGGCCGCGTGAACGGTTCGCAGGTCGTCGAGTCGCTCATCGAGAAGTTGCCACAAGCGTGCCGTGTCCACGCCAACGTAGTCGTGGACCAAGATGTTGCGTAAACCGGCCAGGCCGTCGAGGCGTTCCATGATCGCGGGGTCGATGATACCCGCGCGCGCGAGCGCTGGCAGGACCTCGCGGTACGCTGCAGGCACGTCGAGGCCGCGGCCGGCGAGCAAATGATGGCCGATGTCGAAGATAGCCTCGGCGGCAACGTGCAGGGCTCGCTCAAGGGAAAGGTTTGCCAGGCTGTTCGCCTCGCGTTCTTGCGACGGGAGTACGCGCAGCCGCTCCAGGTCGCGAATGATCCTGCCCAGGTGAGCGAGACGACTTTGGATCACGGCCTTGCGTACGGTCATGGCGTGGGGATCTCCGGAATCTGCGCGAGAAGGATCATCCGATTGCGCTGCTCTTCGTCCTCGGCGTTCCAACGAGCGCGGCGCACGAATTCCTCGACCGCTGGTGGGTCGTACTCGACAACCAGCTTGCCCGTGGTGATCACCTCCCAGCGCAAGCCTGCCGGTGCGGTGGCCATGTCAACCAGGTCGATGTCGACTTGCAAGGCTCGGCCGACGATGTCCATGACCTTGGCGCGCTCAAGTCCCAGCGCTGGCTCACACAGCACGGCCAGATCGACATCCGACCCGGGGCGCTCCTTGCCGGCCGCACGCGATCCGAAGGCCCAGCAGGCGATCAGCCGGCGCCGCTTCATTGGCGTGCTGGACATCGCCGCATCGACGGCGCTGGCAATCAGTGGATCCACGTCCGCAGGTTACCACGTGCTCGGCACGAGCGATCTTGCGAGGATCAGGGGCGAGCGGCGGCTCACCGGCTGTAGACCACCAGCGGTATCGTGGCGTGGCGCTCGGTTCCGGACGGGTCGGTCCAGGAAATGCCTTGCCGCTGCTCGTCCTCGATGATCGCGTGGCTATCGTCGGCGGCCAGGCTGAGGTAGGCGACCAGTTCGGCCAGGCCACGCTGCAGCGGATGCGATGCCACGAGCTCGCCCAGGGAAACCTGGGTTTGTAGTTGCAGCGCCTTGCGGATGCGTTCTGCCAGCTCGGCCTTGTCCACGTAGACCTGCTCGTAAAGCGCGTCGGCCGGAAACTCGGCGGCACCCTCGACCAGGATCTGGTCGGCAATCTTGGGCTTCCAGGGCGGCGAGAACAGGGGTCGCTCGGTCGGAAGATCGATGTCAGGTGCCGGCTCGTCGAGCTCCATGAAGGTTCCCTCGGGCAGGCGCGGCCGGACCACGAGAGCGTGTTGCTCGATGTTGCGGATCACCTGCATGATCAGCTTGTTCTCCAGCCACACCTTGTCGTCGAGGTAGCGGCGCAGTTGCTCGGATAGGCGCGCAACCGTTCGCTGTGCGACCTCGCCTGCTTCCAGCCAGTCGTAGTGGACGCGCAATACGCGCTCGTCGGGCTGGATTTTGCGCACCGCCGGCAACGCGCACACCGCTGCCAGCAATTCGGACAGCTCCTCTTGCCGGGAAGGCGACATCAGGAAGTCCCAGAAGGCGCGGAAGCTTCGTCCCTGGTCCGAGTCGCTGATGGCATCGCGCTCGCCGAACAGCTCGTCCAGCAGCGCGCCCCGGCCGCCCGACCAGGTCGCGATCTTCTCGCGCATGGCCCGGTCGAGATCGCGGAAGCTTTGCTCAAGCTCGCGGAAATCGGCCAGCAGTCCATACGCCGTGGTCGACATTTGCACGAAGCGATCCCGCACCTGCGCGGAATCCATGATCTCGAAATCGCCGTCCCGCACGCGCTGGATCTCGGCCGCCAGCTCGGCCTGGCGCCTTTCCAGCTCGGCGAGGCGGGCTTGTGGGTCGGCGCGCGTGCCCTCGACGATCTGGCGCAGAAGCTCGAACACCGTGAGCAGGCGCGACTCGGTGCCGACGAACTGGCGCTGCTGCAGCCCGGCCAGCCAGGCCAGCGCCTTCTCGGTGGCGGGCGTCAGGTCGAAGTGCGCTTCGTCGCCACCTTGGGGATAGTACTTGCGCAGCCAGCCTCGCCCTTCAGCGGCCCATTCGTCGAGATACTCGGTCGCGCTTCTAGGGAAGCTGCCCTCGCCCAGGCGCTCGCGCAGGTGGTAGAGGTAGTCCTCGAGTTTCGCGGCCAGTTCTTGCTGTGCAATCGTGCGCAGGTTGTGCGCGATGAAGCTGCGCTGAAGGAAGCTGGCCACCATGGGCGCGCTGTCCGCCATGAGCAGCCGCCAAGCTGGGTGGTTCTTGCGCAGAGCTTCGAGGGTCTGGAAATCCACTAGCGCTTCGAGGCTGCTTTGGCGTCTTCTTTCGCGGCTTCCTTCTGCTCGGCCTTGGCGTCTTCTTTCGCCTTCTGTTGCTTCGCCGCCGCCAGGCGGGCATCGAGGTCGCGCTTCCTGGCCTTGTAGAACGTCACCTCCTTGGGGGGAGCCCAGCCGAGACCCGCCTCGGGCGCGGTCGCGCCGCTCTGCTTGAGGCACTCGTCCAGCACGGCGTAGCGGCTCTCTTCGGATTTCATGGCCGGCAAGGTCTTCTTGCACAAGGCCACGAGCTCGGCTGACTTCTGCTCGGCGGCGTAGAATTTCGCCAGCGGCGTGAAGGCACGAAGATTGGGACGTATCGCGATGGAGTCGCGCAGGGCTTCCGCGCCCGGCTCGCTCTTGCCGGCGGCGAACAGGAGCTCGCCTTTGCGAACCAAGAGGTCGGCGGCGTCATCGGGATGAGCTTCCTTGGCCTGGTCCAGGCACTGCACGGCCTCGTCGATGATCGCCGGGGCCACGGGATGGCGCTTCGCCACCCCTTGGTTGAAGAGCATGGTCACGTGCGAGGCGAAGTCCGAGGCTTCGATGGCGCCGCCAGGAGCGTTTTGGGCGCGCGCCCGCATTTTTTCCATGCGCTCGACGAGTTTCGTGTCGTTGGCCGCGGCTGGATCTAGCGGCGCCGGACGCTGCGCGGGCTTGGGGTGGCAAGCTACCAGCGAAAGCCCGAAAAGAAGACCCAAGGAAATTCCATGGATGCGGTTGCTTGAATGATTGGTCACCGGCATTCTCCTGCGCTTGAAAATCGCGTCCGTGGGGCTAGGGTGTGGGTCATGGTACCCACGGTCCGCACACCCTAGCAGAACGTCGCGCCAGGATCGAGCGGCCCGCGCAGAGCGGAGACACGGATCGGCGACCAAGTGGCCAACCACCCTTTTCGGGTCTACCATCGATCGCCTGGCGTCGTTGTTGGCGGCACACTTTCCGGACGCCTTGGAGCGATGCCCATGTCTTATTGGAAGAATTGGAAGCGGTGGCTGGTTTCCGATCCCAACCTGCCCATGGAAGACCAGTTCTTCCAGACCCTGTGCCTTCTGGGCGGGGTCATCGCGCTCTTCGTCATCGTTCCGATCAACTACTTTCAGAATCTCAGCCCGTGGGTGGACCGCGGCGTTGTGGTTTTCGGCATCGTTTCCTTGGCCACCGCCTGGGCGGCTCGCAGGGGGCGCTACTACAAGAAGTCGTATCTTCTCGCGCTCGTCGTGCTGCTGGACCTCGTCTGGTTTCCCAATGGAGGTTCGGAGGGCAGCATCGGACTGTACTTCTTTCTGGCCGGACTCTTCTTGGTGCTCTTCTTCAAGGGGGGCTTTCGCCTCGCGGGCATGGCGCTGTTGGTGGCGAACATCGTCGGTCTGCTCCTTGTCGAGTTTACCTGGCCGCAGATTCCACGGGCCTTCCAATCGCCCGTCGATCGCTTGCTGGATCTGAGCAGCGGCTACCTCATCAGCCTGTTCCTGTCCGCGCTGATTCTCTGGGTGGTCCAGCGCGGGTTCAACCGAGAAAGGATACGGGTCAGGGGAACGCTGCAGGCGCTGCAGGCAAGCGAGGAGCGCTACCGCCTGCTTATCGACCGTGCCGTGGACGAAATCTGGACCATGGATTTCGAGGGCCGCTTCACCTTCGTCAGTCCGTCGGTCGAGAAGGTCCGCGGCTACACGCCGGCCGAATTGATGGGCATGTCCCTTGAAGAGGTCTTCACCCCGGCCTCGGCGGCCGCGCTCCGCGAGGAGATCCGGCTGGTCGTCGCGGCGGCGGCCAGAAATGCCCCGTTTCCCGAGTTCAGCCGTGAGCTCGAGGAGAAGTGCAAGGATGGCTCGACCATTTGGACGGAAGTCACCGCTACCGGCATCCGGGGCGAGGACGGGCGCATCGTGGGCATCTTCGGCATCGCTCGCAACATCACTGAGCGCAAGAAGGCCGACAAGGCGCTGGCGGAGCGCGAGGCGGAACTGCGTGCGATCTTTGAAAGCTCGCAGGATGCCATCGGGGTCGCCAAGCAGGGCACCTCCGAGATGGTGAACCCAGCGTTTCTGTCCATGTTTGGCTATCGCAGGGCGGAGGATCTCGTGGGTGGCTCGCTGGTCGATCTTGTTGCACCGGAATGTCGCGACGGGGTGCTTGCGAACATGCGTGCGCGCGCGCAGGGGGCGGATGTTCCCACCCAGTACGAGGTGACTGGTTTGCGACGGGACGGCACCAAGTTTCCCCTGGAGATTCATCTTTCAACGTATGAGCGCGGGGGAAGTATGCACACCGTGGTCAGCCTCCGCGATCAGAGCGAACGCGCCCGCCTGGAAGAAGAGCGCCGTCACTACGAGGCCCAGGCGTGGCGCAACGAAAAGATGGAAAGCCTGGGGGCTCTGGCCGGGGGTGTCGCCCACGACATGAACAACGTGCTCGGGGCCGTTCTTGGCCTGGCCAGCGTCCATCTGGAAGATGCCGAGCCCGGCTCGGCCATGCGCAAGGACATGGATACCATCGTCAAGGCGTGCCAGCGAGGCGGATCCATGGTGCGAGGCCTGCTGGGATTTGCCAGGGATACTCTGCCCGAAAAGCGCGAACTGGATCTGAACGTGGTGGTCCAGGAAGCGATGGCTCTGCTGGAACGGACGACCCTGCAGCGGATCCATCTCGCGATGAGCCTGGCTGGCAACCTTCACCATGTGAAGGGAGATTCCGCGGCCCTCGGCCACGCCCTGATGAACTTGTGCGTGAATGCCGTGGACGCCATGCCCGAGGGGGGAACGCTGTCCGTGCGGACCCACAACGATGGCGAAGGAGCGATTCTCGTCGAAGTGGCCGACACGGGCTGTGGCATGTCAGGCGAGGTGCTCGACAAGGCTCTGGATCCTTTCTTCACCACCAAACCCCAAGGCAAGGGCACCGGCCTTGGCCTGCCCATTGTTTTTGGCACCGTCAAAGCCCATCAGGGGAAGATGGAGATTGTCAGCGAGGTGGGCAAGGGGACCACGGTGCGCATGCACTTCCCGGCCTGCGAACCCAAAATCGAAGAGCCCAAGTCGCCGGTCGAGTCGCGACCCGCGCCGGTCGCCAAGGCGCTGCGGGTTCTTGTCATCGACGACGACGAACTTCTCCAACACGCCATGCGGCGGCTGCTGAAGAACCTCGGCCACGCCGCCACGTCTGTTCCCGGAGGAGCGGCTGCCCTGGCGATGATCGAGATGGGGTTCCGCCCCGACCTGGTCATTCTGGACATGAACATGCCAGGCATGGATGGCGCCGCGGCGCTGCCGCGCATTCGCGCTTTGTGCCCCACCGTGCCGGTGCTGCTCGCCACCGGCCGCGCCGATCAGGCCGCCATCGATCTGGTAGAAAACCACGCGCACGTCACGCTGCTGCCCAAGCCCTTTGATCTTGGGAACCTTCGCCGAGTGCTGGAGCACCTGGTGCAGCAAGAGGCTTGAGGGCCGCTCGTCGCGCATTCATCTTGGCGCCCGCGGTTTCGCGGGTCGTACCCGGCCCGCTCGCAGAAGCCGAGGCCCTTTCCCGAATGTCTCCTTTGCAGACATGGGAATTAGGGACAGCCCCTAGCGCTACTCGCTGGGTTCGTCTGGATGGGCGCGCGCGTTGTAGTCGCGGGCTTCGATCAGCTAGACCAGCAGGCGGTCGACGGCGACTTGGTTGGGTATGAAGTAGGCGGATTGCGTGTGCTGCGAGCGGCCGACGCGGATGACGGCTAACGAGAGACCAGGTCCTTCACTTTTGGTTTTACCTGAACCGCGGCCAAGCTGGCCGCATCCCAGCCGCCTCCCAAGGCCTTGACCAGAAGCACGCTGATCACGAGTTGCTGCCCCTCGATGACAGCCATCTGCCGCTCATTGGTGAGCAGATTCTGTTGTGCCGTGACGACATCGAGATAGCTCACCAATCCGCCGGTATAACGATTGACAGAGATCTCCAACGTCCTCTTGGCCGCGTCCAAGGCCAACTGTTGCGTTTGCATGGCCTGACGAAGGACTTCGATTCCCGTGACCTCGTCCTGGACTTCCTGAAAAGCAGTCAATACGACCTGGCGGTAATTGGCTACACTGGCGTCATAACCAGCTTTGGCAAACTGCACTTGGGCACCCAGCGCTCCCCCTTGGAAGATGTTCTGCGCCACATTGGCCCCGAGAGCCCAGAAAACGCTGGATGCACTGAAAAGGCTCGCGAGGCCGACCGATTGCCAACCCGCCTGTCCAAGCAAAGTAACCGACGGGTAATAGGCTGCACGGGCAAGGCCGATCTGCGCATTGGCGGCGGCCATTTGTCGCTCGGCCTCGGCAATGTCGGGACGACGCTCGAGCAAATCCGAAGGAAGCCCGGCGTCGAGCGATGGCGGATCGCCGCTCAATTTCTTGCTCGGCAGGTGAAACGCCGGGGCGGCTTGCCCAACCAGGACGGCGATGGCGTCTTCGACCTGCTTTCTTTGTTGAAGCAACAAGACGGCTTGGGTCCGTGTGGTTTGTAGAAGCGTCTCCTCCTGGGCCAGATCGAGCCCTGAAGCAACGCCGCCGTAGTGCCGTGTTTGAATCAAATCGAGGCCTTTCTGCAAGGCATCTACCGTGTGATTGAGGATCCCCAGCTCGGAATCGATTTGACGAAGGTTGAAGAAATCTCCGGCCAGTTGCGAGGTGAGGAGCAGCCGTACGTTTTCCTGATCGGCTGCGCTTGCTTGGTAAAGTGCTTCTGCTGCCTCGATGGCCCGCCTCCGGCGGCCGAACAGGTCGATCTCGTAGCTGACCGTAAAAGGCAAATTGAAGGTGTTTTGCGTGGCCGGTTGCAAGGCTACCTGAACGCCATTGGTCGGCCGGTTTCCGGAAAGCCTCTGCCGCTCTGCACTTGCGGCCACGTTCAAGCTTGGGAAAAGGGTTGCGACCTGGATGGCAGCCGTCGACCGTGCCTGCTCCAGGTGAGCCAGCGAGACTTTCAGGGTCTGGCTTTGTGCCAGAGCCTGCTTCTCGAGTGCGTCGAGATCCTGGTTGCGAAAGACTTGCCACCATTCGCCTTTGGGCAAGTTGTCGCGGGGTGTGCCTTCGCGCCATGGGGCATGGGCATCCCACCCCGCCGCGACCGGTGCGGAGGGCTTCCGGTAGTCGGGTCCAACCGTGCAGGCGAGAAAACTGGCAGCGACCATGGCAGCGACCATGGCATTGATGATGACCGGAGGTGTGGTTCGCAACCAGCGAAAGACATCGGGAGCTGTCGACCGGCATGAGAACACGACTTGGCCCTCACCATTCGCCCGCTAGGGTTGGGCCTTGGGTTTCACGACTGCCAGTTGGGCAATGGGCTTGACGTTGACCTGGACTCCTTCGTCCAGCGAATCGGCGGGATTCACCACGATCCAATCATCGGCGCTTAGTCCCTGTAAGACCTCGAGCGAGGTGCCGTAGTCGCGCCCGATCTGCAAGGCTTTGAGGCGCGCTCTGTGCTCGCCATCGACGACAACCGCTCTCAATCCTTCGGACCGGAAGAGCAAGGCATTGACGGGGATTTCCAATCGGGGCCCGAGTCCATTGATCCGCACGTGGACTTGAGCAAATCCGCCGGGCAACAACTTGCCATCGGGATTGGGCACGTCGATCTCGGTATTCAGCGTGCGGCTGGTGAGATCGATCGCCTCGGCGGTTCGTACGACCTTGCCCTTGAAACTCTGCCCGGCGTACTGTGCCAGATCCAGGGTTGCCTCCAGTCCAGCCCGAATCGCTGGCGAGTAGGCCTCGGGCACGCTGACGTAAACGCGCATAGGATCGGTTTGCGCGAGGTAGAACAGCTCCTGGGCCTGGCCGACATTCCCAGCATTGATCAAATTGCCGACATCGATATTGCGGCGAGTGATGACGCCATTGAAGGGCGCGACAATGTGCTTGAAGGATTCGAGATCCTGCAGACGGCGAACATTGGCCTCGGCCGAGTGCACAGTCGCGGTTTTGGCCGCGAAGTCGCCGCGCGCATTGTCCGCTTCTTGCTTCGAGACACTGTCCGACCTCAGCAGCTCCGTGTATCGAGATGCCGTGATTTTCGAAAGGTTCACGTTGGCGATTGAGGTGTTCAGATTCTCCCGTGCCTGGGACAGCTCTTGATCCACCTCGGGCGTGTCGATATCGGCCAAGAGCGCCCCCTTCTGCACGTGGCTTCCGATATCGTAGTACCACTTTTTCAAGTATCCTGTCGTGCGGGCGTAGAGGGGTGATTCGACATACGCTTGCAGCGTCGATGGCAACACCAAATCTTCCTGGTCGGGCTCTAACGTCGCATGGGTCACGGCTACGGTTGGGACGGCAAGCCTCTCGGTCTCACTGGCAAGGGCTTCGAGCTGCGACCGCCGTCGCAGCAAAGTGAAGCCCCCCGACAGGACCAGGACGATGACCACGGCAATGAGAACGACAAAGAGTCGACTCTTGGGCGGCGAATGGCCGCTCTCGTGCTGCTTCTCTTCAGGCAACTTGTTTTCCGCCATCTTGATTCCCTCGGCGCCCATGGGCGATGGAAAAGACACAAGGCACGAAGAAGAGCGTGGCGACTGTCGCAAAGAGCAGCCCACCAATTACAGCCCGGCCAAGAGGCGCGTTTTGTTCGCCCCCTTCCCCAAGCCCAAGGGCCATCGGGACCATGCCGATGATCATGGCGAGCGCCGTCATGAGCACCGGGCGCATGCGAACGAACCCAGCCTCGATCGCGGCCTCCTGCGCGCTCTTGCCTGCGCCGAGCTGCTCGCGCGCGAAGGTCACCATCAGAATGCTGTTCGAGGTCGCCACCCCCACGCTCATGATCGCGCCGGTGAGCGATGGCACGCTGAGGGTCGTGCGCGTAAGTAGCAGCATCCAGCAGATCCCGGCCAAAGCACCAGGCAGCGCCGTGATGATAATGAACGGATCGAGCCAGGACTGGAAATTGACGACGATAAGAAGGTACACGAGCACGATCGCGCCTAGCACACCGAAAATGAGCCCATCGAAGGAGCTTTTCATGGTCTGGACTTGTCCGCGCATGACGATGTGACTTCCCTTCGGCAGTTCCTTCTCGATCGTCTGAACACGTTTGGCCACGTCCTGCGCAACGCCGCCGAGATCTCGATCGTTGACCGCCGCATAGACGTTGATCATCGGTTCAACATTGTAGTGTGAAACCAGGGCGGGCTTTGCGGTCGTGGTCGTATGAACGAGATTGGCGAGGATTTGCGGAGGAGACCCCGGAGCGCTACCACCGATAGGCGTGTTCTGCAGAGCCTGGTAAGAATCGATGCGGTATTGTGGGGTCTGGACGGCGACGTTGTAACTGATCCCATTGTTTGGATCGAGCCAAAACCCGGGTGCGGTCTGAAAGCTTGAGCTGAGCGAGACCAATACGTTTTGGGCGACGTCCCGAGCTTGCAGACCTATGGCTTGGATGCGCGACCTGTCGATCTCCATAAACAGGGTGGGCTGATCGAAGGCCTGCTGCACGCGAACATCGACGGCTCCGGGAATGTGTCGGATCTGGTTGGCCAGCTTTGCTGCCAAAACAAGGTTCTCGTTTTGCGCATTTCCCATGAGCGCGACGTCGATTGGGGCGGGCGCACCGAAATTCAAGATTTGCGTGACGATGTCGGCCGGCTGGAAGAAGAACTGAGTCCCCGGAAATCGCTGTGGCAACTCGGCGCGAAGCCTGTTGACGTACTCGGCCGTGGCGCTGCCCCGCTCTTCCTTGAGCTGGACGAGAATCTCTCCGTCCGCCGTGCCGTAGGTGCCCGAATTGCTGTAGCTCAGGTTGATGCCGCTGTAGGGAACGCCGAGATTGTCGATGACGGTTTGCAGCTCGCTTGGCGGAATGATCTCGCGAATGACATTTTCGACCTGGTCGGCGAGTCGTGCGGTTTCTTCGATGCGAAGACCCGTGCGGGCCCGGAAGTGCAATCGCAACTGGCCGGCGTCGATCTTGGGGAAGAAGTCGCGGCCGAGGATGAAAACCAGCAAGGCAGACAGAACGCAGAAGGCAAGGAAGCAGCTCGAGAACAGGACCGCATGATGCAGCGCCGCGGTCATGGCCCGGCGGTAGACTTGGCGAAAGCTCTCGAACCTATGCTCAAAGCCTTGCTGAACACGGCGCAGGAGCCCCTGCTTTTCTCCCTGATGAGCCTCGGCCTTGTACTCGTCCTTGGCGCTTAACAGGTACTTGGCCAGCGTCGGCACGATGGTCCGCGACCACATGTAGGAGGCCAACATGGCGAAGGACACTGCTTCGGCAAGGGGCACGAAGAGATAGCGGGCCACTCCGCTCAGAAAGAACATGGGCAAAAAGACGATACAGATGCACAGCGTGGAGACGAAGGCAGGAACCGCAATCTGCTGGGCGCCGTCGAGAATCGCCTGAACCGTGTCTTTGCCCATGGCCAGGTTGCGATTGATATTCTCGATCTCGACCGTGGCGTCGTCGACGAGAATGCCGACGGCAAGGGCTAGCCCCCCGAGAGTCATGATATTGATGGTCTCGTGGAGTGCGCCCAAAACCAGGATGCTGACCAGGATGGAGAGGGGAATCGAAGTGGCGATGATGAGGGTGCTTTTCCAATTGCCCAGAAACAGCAAGATCATGATGGCGGTCAGACACGCGGCCGTCAAAGCTTCGCGTAGGACGTTCTGAACCGACGCTTGTACGTACAGCGACTGGTCGAAAAGCATGGACATCCGCAGCGCTGAAGGCATCGAGGGCGCATAGTTCTTCAGTGTCTCCTTGAGACGGCTGACGATGCTCAAGGTGGATGCGTTGCCGGTTTTGTACGCGGCCATGAGCACACCCCGTTGCCCATTGGCACGCACGATATTGGTTTGTGGAGAATAGCCGTCGCGGATGTGGGCGACATCGCGCATATAGATGGTTGCACCGTTGACGGTCTTTATTGGCAGGTCGTTGAGCCCTGCAATCGTCGAGGGGCTGCCATTCATTTCGACCGGAAGATCGAGGGTTCCAAGCTTCACCGCTCCGGTCGGAAGAATCAGGTTTTGTGCATTTACCGCATTGACGACATCAACGGCCGAGAGCCCCTTCGATTGCAACGTCGCGGGATTGAGATCGACGGAAATCACGCGTTGCTTGCCCCCGTAGGGAAAGGGAACGGATGCGCCCTGGACCGTGGCAAGCTGGGTGCGAATGAAGTTGTTGCCGAAGTCGAAGAGGGCCTGTTCGCTCATGCTGTCGCTGGTCAGCCCGATTTGGATCACCGGCACAGTGGAGGCGGAGAAGATGGCCACCAGCGGAGGCGTCGTGCCGGGGGGAAGGCCGCGCAGGATGGTTTGAACGATGGCCGTGGTTTGCGCGAGGGCCACTTGGACGTTGGCCGAGGGTTGGAAGAAAATCTTGACGACTGAGATGCCGTTCATGGACTGCGACTCGATGTGTTCGACATCGTTGACCAGGGTGGTCACGGCACGCTCGGAGTTGGACGTTATCCGTCGCTCCATCTCCTGGGGTTCGAGCCCGGTGTAATTCCAGATCAGGCTAATCACCGGGATGTTGATCTCCGGGAAGATGTCGGTGGGCATCCGCGCTAGCATGACGGGTGTCAGCAGGACGATGACCAACGCCAGCACGACGAAGGTGTAGGGTCGCGAGAGTGCTAGGCGAACGATCCACATGACTGTTGCCTTGCGCTGATAGGACGCGCACCAGGGCAACGTTCGTCCGACGGCGGCAACTGCGTCGCGCTATGGCTACGCATAGCGTGGCTCGGCGACTGCATCTTCACGACTTGAGTCGACCTTTGTAACATCCCCATGAACAACCCGGTTTGGCATTGCTGTCCTGCCCGAGGTTTGATGCCCAGTCAGAAGCGTTGTTACAGCCAACTTTGTGGAGCGCCGTGCGCGAGCGCCTCCCCCTGAGTTGATAATACTGGCGTGGCCCATATGACAGTTCGCCACCTGGCCGGTCCACGAGGCAAATTTGCGTTCAGCCACGCCGGAAGCATGGCCGAATCGTTGCCGCCGCGACCGGCATCCATTGATACCTAGGAGAGTCTTGATGATAGCGCTCAAGAAGGCAGAGGCCCGCGGCCTGACCGACCTTGGCTGGCTCGACAGTCGGCATACTTTCTCCAAGGACAGTATGGCCGCCATCGCCGGGGAGCCACAGATCGTGCTGGCGGGGCGGGTCTCGGGCGCCGACCGTGGCGAGGCGCTGGTCTTCGATCTGCCGTGACAAACGACCCAACCATCATCGTGCTCTTCGGCGGCGCAGGCGACTTGGTCTGGCGCAAGCTCATCCCGTCCTTGTTCGATCTATACCGGGAGGGGCGGATGCCCGAGCGGTTCGCGATCCTCGCCGTGGACCGTTTGCCCTTTCGCGATGAGGATCTGCGCGAACGCTTCCTTGGCGGGGTCACGCAGTTCGCGCGAAACAAGGAAGTGAAGAAGGCGGACTGGAACGCCTTCGCCCGGAACGTCACCTATCATCAGGGGGACTTTCAAGATCCGGCGACCTATTCGAATTTGGAGACGACCTGCGCACGAATGGACACGGCGTGGAAGGCAAAGGCGGGACGCATCTTCCACCTGGCGACCCCGCCTGAAATGATTCGAGTCATCCCCAAGCTGCTGGCCGATGCGGGTCAGAAGCGGGATCGGGCGCGCGATCGCATCGTCGTCGAGAAGCCGCTCGGGCACGACCTGGATTCGGCACGGGAGATGAGTCGTACGCTCAGGCAGAGCTTCGGCGAGTCGCAGATCTTCCGCATCGACCACTACCTGGGCAAGGAAACCGTGCAAAACATCCTGGCCTTCCGCTTCTCCAACCCGCTCTTCGAGCCGATTTGGAACCGGCGCTACGTGGACTTTGTCACTATCACCGTGGCCGAAGACGTGGGCACTGGGCATCGGGGCGGCTATTACGAACACGCAGGGGCTCTGCGCGACATGGTGCAAAACCACCTCATGCAACTCCTCTGCTTGGTAGCCATGGAGCCCATGGTCTCCTTTGACGCCGACGAGATCCGCAACAAGAAGGTCGACGTCTTGCACGCCCTGCGGTCCATCCCGCGCGTTGGCATAGAACAGTACGCGGTACGCGGGCAGTACGGTTCGGGAAAGGTCCATGGCAAGACAGTGCGCGAATATCGGCGGGAAGAGGGTGTGTCCCGTCATTCCAGAACAGAGACCTACGCGGCCCTAAAATTGTTCGTCGACAACTGGCGCTGGCAAGACGTGCCGTTCTATCTGCGCACGGGCAAATGCCTGTCTCGGCAGCTTTCCGAGGTGGCCATCCGATTCCGTGCGGTGCCGCATCAGTCGTTTCCCGGCGAGTGCTACCCCGATTGGTCTCCGTCTCGACTGATTCTGTCCATTCAGCCCGAGGAAGGCATCGTGATGGGATTTCAGGCCAAGTACCCAGGTCCCAAGATGCTGCTGCGGCCGGTGGAGATGCGGTTTGCCTACAAGGAGGCCTTTGCGATTCCCTCGCCGGATGCCTACGAGACGCTGCTGTGGGATGTGATGAACGACGATGCAACCCTGTTCATGCGCGCCGATCAGATCGAAGCGGCGTGGCTGGTTCTGATGCCGGTTCTGGAGGCGTGGGCAGAGTCGACCCCGCGCGATTTTCCCAACTACGCCGCAGGCACTTGGGGACCCAAGGCAGCCGACGAATTGCTCGCGCGCGCGGGTCACGCCTGGAGGCCCATGAAATGAAGGTTCTGGTCATCGATATCGGCGGCGTGAAGGGGTGGCCAAAGCGGGCTCGCACCGGGCCGATCGATGTGGAATGTTTTTACCCATGCCCAACATCGAAAAATTGACTGCTGCGGCGAACATCGCGCGGGGACTGGCCATGGATGCTGTCCAGGCCTGCTCCTCCGGTCACCTCGGCCTACCGCTGGGAGCGGCCGAGATCGGCGCCGTGCTCTACGGTGAGCTCCTTCGTCACGACCCCGCTGACCCCGCGTGGATCAACCGCGACCGTTTCCTGCTCTCCGCCGGACACGGAAGCATGTTCCTATACGCGTGGCTGCACCTGTGCGGATACCCGCTGTCGCTCGACGAGATCAAACGCTTTCGCCAGTGGGGATCGAAAACGCCCGGACATCCCGAGTTTCGTCACACGCCCGGTGTCGAGGCCACCACCGGCCCGCTCGGGCAAGGGGTCGGCAATGCCGTCGGGCAGGCGGTGGCGGCCAAGATGCTGGCCGCGCGCTTCAACACGGCCGAGCACACCGTCTTCGATCACACCATCTGGGCCCTGGCCGGCGATGGTTGCATGCAGGAAGGGATCGCCTCCGAGGCTGCCGCCGTGGCCGGGCACTTCAAGCTCGACAACCTGATCCTGATTTACGATTCCAATTACGTCACGCTCGACGCGATGGCCTTCAAGTCGCAGAGCGAGGATACGGCCAAGCGCTTCGAGGCCTACGGCTACGAGGTCCTGCACCTCGACAAGGGAAACGACCTCGTGGAGGTCTGCGACGTGCTGACCCGCGCCCGGGCTTCGAAGAGCGGCAAGCCACGCTTCGTCCTGGCACATACCCTGATTGGCAAAGGGATCCCGGAGGTGGAGGGAACCCAGAAGGCGCACGGTGAGGGCGGGGCAAAGTTTGTCGACCAAGCACGCCGGCATCTGGGCCTGCCCGAGGAGAAGTTCTGGGTTTCTGACGAGGTGAAAACGTTTTTCGCCGAACGAAGAAAGGTGCTGGCGGCCGGGCACGCCTCGTGGCGAGAAACCTTCGCCGCCTGGCGCGCGAAGAATCCCGACCTGTCGAGGCAGCTCGACGATGCCAACACGCTGGCGGCTCCCGCGGATCTGTCGACCAAGATTCCGTTCTTTGCCGCCGACGCCAAGCTAGCCACGCGCAAGGCGGGCGAGACGGTGTTGCAAGTTGTTGCCTCCGAGGTGCCGTATCTCATGGGCGCCAGCGCCGATCTCTATGGCTCGACCTTCAACTACATCGCCGCCAGCACCGACTGGGACCAGGCGCACGCAGGTGGGCGCAACATCCGCATCGGTATCCGCGAACATGGCATGGGCGCGATCTTGAATGGCATCGCCTACCACGGCGGCGTGCGCCCCAGCGGCGCGACCTTCATGGTCTTCGCCGACTACATGCGAGCGAGCATTCGCCTGGCGGCGCTGGCGCGCTTGCCCGTGATCTACGTCTTCACCCACGATTCGGTGGGCGTGGGCGAAGACGGCCCCACCCATCAACCGATCGAGACATTGATGGGGTTGCGCGCGATGGTCGGGCTCGACGTGATTCGCCCCGCCGATCCTGAAGAGACGGCGGGCGCGTGGCTCGCCGCCATCGAGCACACGGAAGGCCCGACCGTCCTGGCACTCACACGTCAGACAGTCCCGATGCTGCCCGGCGAGGCATCGGCCAAACGCGAAGGCGTTTTGCGCGGTGGCTACGTCCTCTCGCCGGAGAGCGCGCCCCTCGACACGATCCTCATCGCCACCGGCAGTGAGGTGCAGCACGCGGTGGCGGCCGCACGCGAGCTCGGCCCCGGCACACGCGTCGTTTCCCTTCCTTGTTTTTCGCGCTTCGAACGCCAACCCGCCGACTACCGTGAGGCGGTCTTGCCCTCGGCGTGCGAGCGACGGGTATCGATCGAGGCGGGCGTGACCTTCGGTTGGCGCGCCTATGTCGGCACTCGCGGCCGCATGGTGGGAATCGATCGCTTCGGCGCGAGCGCCCCGGGTAACGTGGTCATGGAAGAGTTTGGCATAACGAAAGCGGCGGTGGTTGCGGCGGCGCGTAGCCTATGAGGCACTCCCGGGGGCTCGCAAGGATCCTGGACTCGGCAGTCACTTGCGAGTGTAGCTGACTCGCCAGACACACTCGCCTCCGTCGTCGGATACCAACAACGATCCATCTCTGGCCACCGCAATTCCCACCGGCCGGCCCCAGACGTCGCCGTTGGGGGTGACGAAGCCGGTGAGAAAATCCTCATACTCGCCGGACGCCTCGGCTCGCTGGCCGAGCGGGACGCGAATGACTTCGTAGCCCGTGCGAACGCGCCGATTCCACGAGCCGTGCTCTGAGGCAAAGATGTCGCCCCGGTACTGCGCCGGGAACTGAGCGCCGTCGTAAAACAGCATTTCGAGCGAGGCATTGTGCGGCTGAAGAATCACATCGGGCGTGATGACTTTGCTCTTCAATTCGGGATGCTTGCCCGGGTGCCTCGGATCTTGTGTGCCCCCCATGTACCACCAAGGCCAGCCGTAGAATCCACCCTCCTCGATGTGCGTGATGTAATCGGGCACCAAGTTGTCGCCCAGCCGATCGCGCTCGTTGACGGATGCCCAGAGCCGACCCGTCGTCGGATGGACCGCAATGCCGACGGCATTGCGAATTCCCCACGCGTAGACCCGCTTGTTCCTACCCTCGGGCGTGAAGGCCAATATGTCAGCGCGGTCCTTCTCCAGTGGATTGCCATCGCTGTCGTCGACGTTCGAGTGCGACCCGACGGAGACGAACATGGTTTGACCGTCGTGGCTGAAGGCCAGGTCACGCGTCCAATGGCCGCCGCCGCGAAGCAAACCGCCGCCTGGCACCGAGGTAAGGGTCTGTGGCTCACCCCGCGCTTTCAAATCCCCACTCTGATACGGAAAGCGCACGACGGAGTCCGTGTTGGCGACGTAGAGCCATTGCGGCCTGGGTCCAGCCGGGTAGAAGGCGATGCCGAAGGGATCGCGCAAGCTCGTCGCGTAGATGGAGGTCTGCACTGCCTTGCCATCCCCGCTAATGCCGCGAAAGACGAGAATGGTCCCGACGTGGCTTTCGGCCAAGAACACGTCCCCGTTGGGAGCCGTCCGCATGAGGCGCGGATTCTTGAGTCCGGTCGCATAAAGGTCGACCTTGAAGCCGGGCGGCACCTTGGGCCAGGCGCTGGCCGGGCGAGGAATCATCGACGGCCCATTGTCCGGTGAATTGGAGATGTCGGGCGGCGGTAGGTCGCTCAGGCGAATGCGGTGAACGGTGCCAGGCGCTTGGGTGCGGAAGTCGCTGAATGGGGGTGGCTGCGGAGCAGCACTTAACGCCTCCTCGGCTCGGACACGCCGAGACGCGAAGGCGCACAGGACTATCAGAAACAGAGGCAGAGCATGTCGCATGGCTTGAGCCTTTCAGGCTTTCCAAGTTCGATGCTGGCGAGGCAGAAACGGAACCGGCGGCGCAACATTTGCTGACGCGAACGCTTCGCGACGGCCCCGGACGAAGGTGCTACGGTGAGCAGGTTCCGACCGTGCAGTCTTGGCCCGTGGACACGATTGTTGCTACGTCCGCGGGCGTGCCGCTGCACGATGGGTCGAGCTCCACGGGGTCTCCCCCCGTGCAAGTCACGATCGTACCAGAATAAGTAACCGGATCGACACCTTCGGTAGCCACGATTGCCCCGGAGGCATCCTTTACCGTGAGAACATCCACGGCGTTGAGCACGTCATTGCCGGAGTATTGCATCGAATAGCAAGTGAGGCCTCCGTGAGTCACGGTGACGGTTTTCAAGTCATTCGAATAGTCGTCATCCCCGATCCACTTAACTCCATTCGAAAAGCAAGTGTTTTCGCTGTTGGTGGCACCATTCACTTCTTGATAGACACAAGCACCTGTGCCCACACATCCGGCGGTGAAGAGTTTGCTCAGACAGCTCGGTATCACGCAAGTGCTCGTCGAGGTGCTTCCGCCAGCACCCGCGCTGGTGCCACCCGTCGCCGTTGCAGTAGCTCCGCCTGCCGCCGCTCCGCTGGTTCCTCCAGCGGCATTCGCGCCACCGGCACCGCCGCCGCCCGTGGTCGTCGAACTCACATTGCCACTGCCGCCCATGGCTGCTGCGCCGCCGGCTGCGCTGGCCTTGCCACCGGTACCGCCACCGGCATTGTTGCTATTGCTGCTGCAACCCATTGCGATCGCAAATTGACCAGCCATGATCAACAGTCCTAGCTTTCTCATTGTTTCTCCTTCATCGGTAACGACGACCTGCTTGCGTGATCGCTCCCAAGGGAACCATCACAGCTACGAGCCAGGACATCCTGGAGTCATGGCGTCGCAAATGCAACAAATGTGAATGGGTGGGGTAGAGGATTTCGCTGGGTGCCCGAGACGCAGATGGTAGGCTCTTCCGGACCTAACATGGCGAGGCAACACACGCGGCGAAATCGCGGCCGGATTGGCCGGGGGGCGCTGTTTTCCATTTTCTTGCACGCGCAGGTCGTGGTGCCGCTGGTGGTCTGGGTGATTTGGTGGGGCAAGCCCGAAGACAACGAGGTGGGACTAAGCTTCGAGTCCATCAAGGACGACGAACTGCCGCCAAACCTGCCGGCCGTTGAAAAACCGGCGGAGCCCACGAAGTCAACGCAGGCAACGAGACGGCCCGACAAGACCGAAAAGCCGGTCGTTGCCAAGCCGCCCAAGCCCGAGGCCATGGTCGAGCGCGAACGTGCGCCAGAACCGCTGCCACCCGAGCCGGTGGCGCCCAAGCGCGAAGAGAAACCCGTGGCGCAGCCGGAGGAATTGCCACGGCAAAAGATCGTCGACCTGGACATGGGCAAAGAGGTTGAAGAGCCCAAGGACGCCAAGTACCTGGCCCAGCGAAACAACCGCGCCGAACATGAAACCCGCGCCCGGCAAACCAACCTGGAGAAGGATCAACAGGGAAAACCCTCAGAGCCCGCCGACGACAAGGACAAGATCGCGCAGCTCGAAGACAGGGAGGCTAAGCCCGGCCAGCGCGCGCAACAAGCCACAGCCGAGGAGTCAAAGGCGACGAGTGATCTCCGATCCACCTTGTCCATGCGCGTGCCCGGCTTGGAAAAGGCGGGCGCGCGGGGTGAGCCGCTGGCGGAAGATCCCGATGGAATGTTTTCCAAGGCGGAAGCTGCCTTGCGCGGGTCGGAAGGGGCGCGTCGTTCTTCCATCATGGCCGACCCTCCCCATTTGACCAAGCAAGGCTACGCCTCGACGTTTGGCGACGACGCCGAAACGGCGGCGGCGGTGGCCAAACGGGAACGATCCAAACACAAAGGGAAATTCACCGAGCGGAATGAGCGCGTCTTTTCTGCGCTAGAGAATTTCATCAATGAGGTCACCCCGGGCAACCAAACCGAGTTGAATACCCGAGCTGCCCCGTTCGCCCAATTCATCGCGCGCATGCACCGACAAATTCACGAAAAATGGGCGTTTGGTTTCCTGACCCAAATGGATGTGTCGTTCCGGGACAGCCCCATGAACGACCTGAAATTGGTCGCAAAATTGGAAATCGTCTTGGATGGGGAAGGCAACGTGGACAAGATCGCCATGGTGCGCACGTCAGGGATCACCGGCTTCGATGGCGCCGCGATCAGCGCCGTGTACGCAGCCGCGCCCTTTCCCCCGCCGCCAGCCGCGATCCTGTCGGGGAATGGCAAGGTCTATATCCACTGGAAATTCCATCGCAACGGCGACGCCTGCGGCACCCCGGGCGTGAATTACTTCATCCTCGACAACGGTGACAAGAGTGGTGGCAAGAAGTATCCGTCCCCAAGCCCCAAGCACGCCGGCGGAAGTCATCAAGGCCCAGCTTTCAGCAGGCTGCCCGGCAGGGCAGGGTAGGCCCTCGACTAGTCTGGGCGTTTCGAAGCCCATCCGCTGCCCTGAGTAGAGAGGACCGAGGGCGAAATCGTCCGCCACAAGCCGACCCTGCCGAAGGCGTCGGGTTGAGATCTTCCACGCGATATTTCGCTTACGACTTATCCGACGGCAATGACCAGCATCTCAATTGCGCTCGCGACATCTTGAAGGCTGACGTTCCAAGCGCCGAGATGCCATCCCGAATACTCGAGGCTGACCACGACGGCCTTGGTCCGCTGGGCAATGGCCAGCGGCACCGCCTTTTGCAACTGAAAGTCCTTGATGGCCATTGTTTCAGTCGTCTTTCCACCTTGGCAAACCGCTCGCCCCATCGTGATTTGGACCAGGTCATTGCCCTGGCCGTCGCGAAGGAACACGGTCAGCTTCCCGCAGGGACCCGCTGTCTTCGAATCCGTCGCCAACTGAAGAGTCAGGTTGACAACCCCACTTGACGTGTCGAGCGCGGCCGACCCGCGTACCCAACTCTCCGGTCTCGCTCGATGGACAAAACTACACTGACCACCGGCCACCTGGTCGCCCGAGGGCACGCATTTGATCGTATCCGCCAAGGCGTCTGGCGCCAAACCACTCACAATAGTTGCCAACAATACAGCAATGACTCGCATGGGGGTTCCTTCCTATCTCGATTGGACATGCATAGGCTATTC
>Ga0265342_10000902_pt1 | contig 29550 bp, 28 predicted proteins | sample 4CB327metaG_FD_203125 | JGI IMG/M metagenome (GOLD analysis project Ga0265342, IMG submission 203125) | Rhizosphere microbial communities from Carex aquatilis grown in University of Washington, Seatle, WA, United States - 4-CB3-27 metaG | ecosystem: Host-associated > Plants > Roots >... | reverse complement strand
GAGGGAGGACTCGGGGCCTGCGACAGGTAGCGAGCCACGCCCCTGGAAGATACAAGGGCTAGGGAGAGGGCAGGCCTTGCGAGCCGCGGCGCCTGCGGTTCGGTGCGGCCCCCTCTCCCTAACCCTCTCCCCCGCGGACGGGGGCGAGGGGATCGGAAAGATCTGGATGCCCGAGGCCCGAGGCCCTTGGATTTTGGCCTACGCGACGCGCGAGCCCCAGGACGCTTCGCTGCGCGGGGCCGCGCTTCGCTTGCCGGCGCCGCGCGCATTCGCGTCCTTGAGGACGAAGCGGCTCACCAGCGTCTGCAGCTCGGACGCCATCTGACTCAGCGCCGCAGCCGCCTGCTGGCTGCGGGTCGCGCCCGATGCCGACTCGCGCGCGGCGTCAGCCACGCCGGCGATGTTCTGCGCGATGTTCGCCGTGCCCTGCACCGCCTCGGTGACGTTGCGCGAGATCTCGTTGGTGGTCTTGGTCTGCTCTTCGACCGCAGCCGCGATCACCGTGGCGATGTCGTTGACCTGGGCGATGATCCGGCCGACCTCTTCGATCGCCTTGACCGCCGCGGCCGTGTCGCCCTGGATGGTGTCGATCTTGCGGCCGATGTCCTCGGTCGCCTTCGCGGTCTCCTTGGCCAGCTCCTTGACCTCGTTGGCGACGACCGCGAAGCCCTTGCCCGCCTCGCCGGCACGCGCCGCCTCGATCGTCGCGTTCAACGCCAGCAGGTTCGTCTGCTCGGCGATCGACGTGATCACCTTGACCACCTTGCCGATCTCCGCCGAGCTGTCCCCGAGGCGCGCGATCGTGCGGTTGGTCTCGTCGGCGACGCGCACGGCCGCGCTGGTCACCTTGGCGGCGTCGTGGGCGTTCTTCGAGATCTCCTTGATCGACGCGCTCATCTCCTCGGTGCTGCCCGAGACCTTCTGCACGTTCTTGGTGATCTGCTCGGCCGCGATCGACACCGTCCCCGCCTGCACCGACGTCTCCTCGGAGATCGCCGCCATCTGCTGCGAGGTGCCGTTCAGCTCCTCGGACGACACCGCCAGCGCCTGCGCGTTGCGGGTGATATCGAACATGTTCTGGCTGAGCTCGTGGATCAGGCGCTGCACGCTCTCGCCCAGCTGCCCGGCCGCGTCGCTGCCGATGACCGGCACGTCCTGTGACAGGTCGCCCTGACCCACACGACGAACGACGTCGAGCAGGACGTCCACCTTCTGGCGCATCTCGTCGCTGGTCGCCAGCTGCTCCTCGGCGCGCGCGCGATCGGCGTCCTGCGCGGTCTTCAGATCCTCGGCGGTCTTGTTGGTCGCCCCGGCCAAGCGGCCGATCTCGTCGTCAGTGGTCAGCTCGCACCGCGACTGGAGATCGCCGCGGCCCAAACGCTCGACGTGATCGAGCACGAGCTCGACCTGCTTGACGGTGCGGTTGGCGGCGACGGTGGTCGCCGCCGCGCCCAGCGCACCGAACAGCAGCGCGATCAACATCAGACGCCAGCGGGCCGAGCTGACGTCGGCCGCGATGTGATTGAGCGTGAAGCCCAATCCGACGCCGCCGATCAACTTGCCACGATCCTTGATCGGATAAAACGCGGTCAGCAGGCTCCCGTCCATCTCCGTGCGCGATTCTTCGTCGAGACGCAGCTTGGAGCGGTTGGCCTGGAACGCGTTCAGGTCGCCGCGCTGCCCGACGATGCCGCCCTTGTCGTCGAACGCGACCGCGAAGTTGAAGTCAGCGTCGCGCTCGAGATACGTGAGGATCTCATCGGCCGCCTTGTTGTCCTTGAGCGCGACGTCGACGGCCAGCACGTTGGCGAGCAACCCGCCGACCGACTTCGCCTTGGAGTCGATGCCCTGGTAAAGGGCGTGCGACTCGGAGATGTTGGCGTACGTCGCCTCGACAACGAACCCCGCCAGCAGCGGTAAGAGGCCCCAGATGACAAGCTTCGCGCGGAGCTTCATTGATGTCCTTCTATTTGTTGAATTTGAGCACGGCGACCCCGTCCGGCAGGCTCTTCGCGCTGTCGGCATCGACCACGCACACCCCCCCCGCAGTCTTCTTCACGAACGCGATGCACTCGGCCGCCGATCCGACGGTCGTGGGCTTCTTCATGTCGCCCTTGAAGACCTCTTGCTTGATCTTCGCGAGCAAGATGTCCTCGCTCGCGCCAATCAACTCCTGCGCCAGCCACTTCACCTCGGGGGTGCCGCTCGGGCTCAGACCGACCTCGACCTTCTGGCCGCTCTTCCAGGTCGTCTTCTTCCCGGTGAAGACGTCGCGCATCTCTTCTTTTCCGGCCTCGGCGGTGCCATTGGCCGCGTTGCGAACGAACACGAAGTCACCCGCCTTTGCGCGCCCACCGCCAAACAGAACGAGAACGAGCGTTGCGGCAATCCCTATCTTCAACCCATGCTGGCTCACGACGGCCTCCTGACCTGATCGACTGCGAAACGGCGACGAATGTTCATCGACATGTCTCGACTCCACATCAGAAGCCAAAGGCCACCTGGGTCGCGGCGCGGTACTCGGTGTCCAAGTCACTGCGGTTCCACTCGAGCTCGATCTTCACGGCGAAGTTCTCGTTGGGAACGATCTTGATACCAGTGCTGACGGCGTTGTAGTTGCCGCGATCCTGCTGAAAGGTCGTCGACCAGAAGACATCCTTGTCCGCGGGAAACCGCGCAAACTCATAGCGCGCGTAGGGTGTGATCTGTCCGAGCGTGTAGCCAAACTCCGCCAGGCCGGCCATGGTCCGCTGCGTCTCGACCGGGCTGATGTGCTGGATCAGGTAGCCCTCGGCGATGAGGTGCCAGGGGTGCTCGACGTAGGCGAGGTGCGCGCCAAAGATCTGCTCGCGCAACGTGTTCGGCTGGTCGAGCGCCGGATCGACGCTGCCCGTGCGCGGCGGAATCCAGTCGACCATCGCATTGCCGCCGAGGATCAGTCCGTTGACCTCGTAGCGCAGGCGAAGGTTGAGCATCTTCGGGTTGTTTGCGTCCCCGCCGTTGGCCAGATCGTCGGCCTGGACACCGCGGCCGTTGGCCACGTCTAGGTCATAGCTGAGGCGCTGCCCGGCAAACGGAAGCCGGCCGTGAAAGTTGAGGCCGACGGTCGACGTCGGAACGATCGATCGGTTGTCGTGCTGGTCGACGACCGCGGGTCGATCGATCGGCAGCAGGTAGACCGCGCCACCTTGCGGGTAGGCAGTATTGTAGTAGCCGAGCGAGGTGTGGAAGCGGCCGGCGGTGATCTTCAGCCAGTCAGCAACTTCATAGCCGACCTGCATGCGATCCAGGTCGACGCCGATCGTGTTCCCCTGGTCGATGTCGAACAGAACCTCGGAGAGAAAGGACCAATTTCCCAGGCTGCCGCGCAAGAAAATGTCGAGCGTAGGGATCGAAAAGCCGTTGTCGATGTCCGCGTGCCCGTCGGCCCTCTGCACGGTGCGGGTGGCTTCGTAGTCGACGCTGCCGTACGCGCCGACGCTGAACTCCTGGGCAACGGCCCGACGCGACCCGAACAACATGGCGGCGGCGGCGGCAAAGCACGCGAAAAATAGGATGGCTCGTTTCATGGCGTGTTCAGGTCCCCTCTACGAATCGGGTGGAATTGAGGTCGTCCGAGGGCTGACATCGGCCGCGCGATATAAATCTGAAGGCCGCGCCCGCCGATGCGGGAATCACGCCAATCGAGCGAAGCAGGTCGCCCGGGACCCCTTCCGGGATCTGCTAAGAATCTATCCAGTCGCGACGCGCACAAATTGCGGCCAGGGACGCAGCTTCTGCGCTGCCGGGCTCGGGCGCGAAGGCGTACTCCCAGCGCACTTCGGGCGGCAGGGACATCAGGATCGACTCGATCCGCCCGTCGGTCTTGAGGCCGAACAGGGTCCCGCGGTCGTAGATCAGGTTGAACTCGACGTAACGGCCGCGGCGCAAGAGCTGCCAGCGGCGCTCGTGCTCTCCCCAGGGCTCGTTGCGGCGGCGTTCAACGATCGGCAGATACGCCGGCATGATCGCGGCGCCCAGCGCGCGCACGAACGCGAACAGGCGTTCACCGTCGGTCTCGATGGCGGCCGGCGCGGCAAAGGCCGGGTCGCGCGGCTGCTTGGCCGTGTCCTCGGCGCCGACGCCCAGGTAGTCGAAGAAGACGCCCCCGACCCCGCGCGGCTCCTGGCGGTGGGGCAGGAAGAAATAGTCGTCGCACCACCGTTTGAAGCGCGGATAAAAGCCGGCGTCGAACAGGACGCAAACGTCGCGCAACGTACGGTGAAAATGAACAGCATCTTCAGAAACCACGTAGTACGGCGTGAGATCGGTTCCGCCGCCAAACCAGGACGCCGACCCGCGTTCGAGGTGGCGAACGTTGGCGTGCATGGTCGGTACGCGCGGGTTGCGCGGGTGCAGGACCAGCGACACGCCCGTCGCGCGAAAGCGCAGCCCGTCGCCCGGCAGCGCCGCCGCCATCTCGGGCCGCAGCTCGCCGTGCACGTCGGAGAAGTTCACGCCCGCCTTCTCGAACAGCCCACCATCAGCGAGGACGCGCGAGCGCCCGCCGCCGCCGCCCAGGCGCTCCCATTCATCCTGGCGAAACTTGCTGCCGTCGGCGCGCTCGAGCGCGGCGACGATGTCGTCCTGCAACCCGCGAAAGAATGTCGCCGCTGCTTCGCCGCGGCTCATGGATGCGCCGGGCGCGGCCGCAGGTGCGCAAGCTTGTCGCTGACGTCGCGGAACTTGGGATCGCGCTTGGCGACCTTCTCGTAGAAGTACAGCGCCTCGCTCTGATCGGACAGCCGCTCGAACGTCGAGCCGAGGCAATAATAAAGCTGCACCGTCTCCTCGGGCGTGATCTGCGGGCAGTTGAGCCCTTCCTTGTAACGAATGATGGCGTCGGTGAGCGAGCCCTTGGCCTCGCAGCACTCACCGATCATCGTGAGCGCGAAGACCTCGCGCGCCGGGTCCTGGGTCAAGAGCTTGAACTCACCGATCGCCGCGTCGAGCAGCCCCATCTCCTTGTACGCTATCCCGAGATCGCCGTGCGTCGACAGGTCGACCTTCTCGCCACCGGCGACCACCGCGACCGGCGCCTGCTCGTGAGGCTCGGGGTCGAGCGAACGCAGCGGCCGGCTCTGGGGAGCGATGCCGAAACCGCTCTCACCGTTGCCGTCATCGTCGCCGCCGAGATCCAGCTCGGTGGCGCCACCCGTTCCGAGCGCGAACGGCGACTCCTGCGCCACCTCCGACGGTGGTTCCTGCATGCGCTCGACCTCGACCATCTTGCGGGCGACCACCTCGTTGCCGGGATAGCGCGACTGCAGATCGGTGAGCATCGACATCGCCTCGTCCAGCATCGCCTGCGCCAGGAAGAAGTCGACCTGCTCGAGCTCGAATTGCACTTCTTCCTCGCCCGAAAAAGAGGGGCGCTCGTCGCCGGGGGTCACCAGATCCAGACCGGTGATGTCGCCGGCGTCGACCTCGTCTTCGAGATCCAGCTCGAGGTCATCGCCGGCCAGCTCCTCGGCCGAGTCGACGCCGTCGCTGTCGTCGAAGATCGGCGGCGCGGGTGCGCGGCGCGGCGGGATCGCGGGGATCGCCGCTACCGAGATCGCGGTGTTGGGGCCGTGGAGAAAGCCGGCGCGCGGCGACGCGAACGAGCCCTCGCGTCGGCCCTCGAGCCGCGCCAGCGCCCGCGTCGCGTTGGGATCCAGCACGCGCGCGCGCTCCGCCAGCTTCAGCGCCTGCGCGCGATCGGTGTGGGCCAGCGCCTCGGACATGTACTCGAGCTCGACGGCCGCCTCGGCGCGACGCCCGAGCTGGGTCAGCACCGCGGCGAGCTTCTCGCGCGCCGGCAGGTAGTCGGGCTGAATCTCGAACGCGCGCCGCAGGTGATCGACCGCGCGATCGAGGAGGCCGTACTTCACGAACACGTCCGACTCCGCGAGGATGCGCGGCACGTCCTGGCCCGGCGCGCGCACACCCGAGCTTTCCGCCGCGCTGGCGGAAGCGAACGAGTGAGCCGGCGGTGGCGGAGACGGCGGCGGCCGACTGAAGCCGCTGCCGCCGGGCATCGGCGGGCGCAGCGGCGACGAGCTGCCGGGGATCGGCGGCGGCGTCGCACCGGCGGTGATGCTGACGCCGTAGCGCCGCGCGGTCTCCATCAGCTCGGGGTCTCGCGGCTCCAGCGCCAGCGCGCGCCGGATGGCGACGTCGCGCTCGGCCGTGTGCCCCAGCTCCTGATGGATATCGGCCAGCTCCTTGAGCACCGACACCGCCTTGGGGATGTCGAGCTGCTCGAACGCGCGCGCCAGCAGCGACACGTTCTCGGGCGCGCGCGGCTCCGCCTTCAGGCACACCTGCAGCTTGGCCAGCGCTAGACGCGCGTTGTTTCGGTCGATGTAGGCCTCGGCCAGTTCGCGCGCGACCGCCAGGTTGTCGGGCTGGTGGAACAGCAGCCGCTCGGCGACGCGCGTGTACTCCTCGTAGCGGCCCTGCACCTTGAGCTGGTCGGCCGCGCGCGCGAACTCCTGGATCGCCTCGTCGGTGGCGCCGGCCTGCGACGCCAGCTCGGCGAGCTTGATGCGCGACACGACGTTGTCGGGCGTGAGCTCGACGATCGCGCGCAGCGCGCCTAGCGCCTCCGTCGGGCGCCCTGTCTTCTGATAGGTGAACGCCGCCAGCTCGTACTGGTGAACGGCGTCGGAGACCAACCCCAAACGCTTGAACACCTCCGCCAGCTTGAAGTGTCCCTGGACGTAGCTCGGCGACAGCTTGAGCACGTTCTTGTAGACCGCGACCGCTTTCTGGAAAAAGCCTTGCTCGGTGTAGAGCTCGCCGGTCTTGAGATAGATCTCGGTCGCCTGGTCGGCCGCGCCACGCTTGGCATGCAGTTCCGCCATCTTGAGCCAGGTGCGCGTGTCCTTGGGGTCCTCCTGGACCACCTTGGCAAATTCGGCGAGCGCTTTGTCGAGTTGCCCTCGCTCCAGAAACTTCTGAGCGGCCGCGAGGGTCTTGTCCTTTTTAGTGACCACGAGCGCCTTCCAGTCTTACCGCTAACACCGTGGCTGTAAAGTGGCCAGAAAACAAGCAGGTAGACCGACCGGGCCCGCGGCGGGGGTCCGGGACCTCCGAGGGTCCCGGGCTGGACATCGGTGCACGCCCGTGTTCGCCCAACCCTTCTGATCGGCCTACCCGGTGCTCATCCGTTCAATCAGGTGGGTGTCCATACGACCACTCACGAAGTCGGCGTTGGACAGCAGCCGACGGTGAAAGTCGAGGTTGGTCTTGCAGCCCTCGACGACGAACTCCGCCAGCGCGCTCCGCATCCGCGCCAGCGCCGCCGGCCGATTCTCGGCACGGACGATCAGCTTGGCCAGAAGCGAGTCGTAGTGCGGCGGCACGACGTAGTTGGTGTAGATGTGGGTGTCGATCCGCACACCGAGCCCGCCCGGCAGGTTCAGCGCGGTGATGCGGCCCGGCGACGGCGCGAAGGTGACCGGGTCCTCGGCGTTGATGCGCAGCTCGATGGCGTGGCCGCGCGGCCGGATGTCGTTGCCGATGCGCAGCGGCTCCCCGGCCGCCAGGCGCATCTGTTCGCGCACCAGGTCGACGCCGAACACCTCCTCGGTGACGGTGTGCTCCACCTGGATGCGGGTGTTCATCTCCATGAAGTAGAAGCGCTTGTCCTCGTCGAGCAGGAACTCGAGCGTGCCGACGGTCTTGTAGCCGATCGCCTGCGTCGCCTTGCGCGCGACGCCCAGGATCTCGGCGCGGCGCGCGTCGTCGAGCGCCACCGACGGCGCCTCCTCGACCAGCTTCTGGTGGCGGCGCTGGATCGAGCACTCGCGCTCGCCGAGCGCGATCGCCTTGTTCCCGTCGCCCAGAACCTGGACCTCGACGTGGCGGGGCCGGGCGATGTAGCGCTCGATGTAGACCGCGGGGTTGCCGAAGCCGGCCTGCGCCTCGGAGCGCGCCTGCGCCAGCAGCGTGTGCAGGCGATCCAGGTCCTCGACGATCTTCATGCCGCGGCCGCCACCACCCGCCGAGGCCTTGATAATGACCGGCAGGCCGATGCGCTCGACCGCCTCCTCGGCGTCGCGGTCGCTCTCGATGACGCCGGTGCCAGGCAGGATCGGTACGCCGGCCGCGCTCATGATCTTCCGGGCCGAGACCTTGTCGCCCATGCTGCGCATGACGTCGGGCTGCGGGCCGATCCAGTGCAGGCCGCAGCGTTGCACGACCTCGGCGAAGTGGGCGTTCTCGGCGAGAAAGCCGTAGCCCGGGTGCACCGAGTCGGCGCCCGAGATCTCGGCGGCGCTGATGATCGCCGGGATGTTGAGGTAGCTCTGCCGCGCCGGCGGCGGCCCGATGCAGACCTTTTCGTCGGCGAAGCGCACGTGCAGGGCGTCGGCGTCGGCGGTCGAGTGGACCGCGACCGAGCGCAGGCCCGCCTCGCGGCAGGCGCGGATCACCCGCAGCGCGATCTCGCCACGGTTGGCTATGAGGACTTTCTTGAACACGAGGTGGGCGCGGGGTTTTGTCGAAAAGCGCGGGCTAGGACTTCGCCAGGCGGAACAGCGACTGCCCGTATTCGACGTGCTCGCCGTTGCGCGCCAGGATCTCGACGACCTTGCCGTCGGCCTCGGCCTCGATCTCGTTCATCAGCTTCATGGCCTCGACGATGCACACCACCTGGCCCTTGCGGACCGTGTCGCCCACCTCGACGAAGGACGTCGCCTCGGGCGACGGCGCGCGATAGAACGTTCCGACGAACGGCGACGAGATGAACGTGCCCGGTGCGGGCGCGCCCTCGACCGGTGCCGGCGGCGCCAGCGAGATCGGTGGCCGCGACGAGTGGTCCGGCTTGGCCTCGACCAGTCGGCGGCCGCCGAGGCGCCGGCGCACGCGGATGCGGCCCGACGGATCGGCTTCGATTTCGGACAGGTTCAGCTCGGTGGCGATGCGCGCCAGCTCGCGCACTGTCTCGAGATCGATGCCGCCCGACCGGGCCGGGCGCGCCTCCGCGCCCGAGGCCGCGGGATTGCCCTTTTCGCCGCCTTTTTTCGGTGCAGTCTTGGCAGCCGTCTTCGTTGCGCTGTTGGGTGCGCTCTTCATCGCGCCTAGCGTCCTTTCTGTTTCGAATTCGAGCCGGAGTCCACGGCCGCGCTCTTGCGCGCGCCGAGGATATCTATTGCCGCGTCGAGCGCCAACCGATAGCTCGCGGCGCCGAACCCGGCGATCTGCCCGACGCAGACCGCGGTCAGGTACGAATGATGGCGAAACTCCTCGCGCGCCGCCAGGTTGGACAGGTGCACCTCGATCGCGGGCAGCTTGGTGGCGGCGAGCGCGTCGCGCAACGCCACGCTGGTGTGGGTAAAACCGCCCGCGTTGATGATGATCGCGTCGGCGTCGGTGCGCGCCTGCTGCATGCGATCGATCAGGACGCCCTCATGGTTCGACTGTAGGGTGCTCACCTCGACGCCGGCCGCACGGCCGCGGGTCGTCAGCTCCTCATCGATGTCGGCCAGCGTGGTGTGGCCGTAGATATGCGGCTCGCGTTCGCCGAGCAGGTTGAGGTTCGGCCCATGCAGCACCAGCACGCGCGGGGTGACGCGGGCGTCGCCACCGGATACGCGGCCGGCAGCCGTGCGGGATAGACTGGCGGTCTCCTTCGCCATCGACCGGTGTCTCAGAGCTCCGCCTCGATCCGAGGCGCCGTGATACGCATGAGGTAGCGGGCGCGGCCCATCTTTTCGCCGGCGCCGCTGGTGACGTCGCTGGCCAGGCCGGCCGAGGCGAACGCGCAGGCCACGAAGTAGTCCTTGTTGAGGATCTGCACCAGCACCGTCAGCTTGTCGGTGCGGAAGGTCAGCTCGCGCAGTAGACCGATGTTGAGCGCCTGGGCCGTGCGCCGCGCCTGAGCGATCAGGTGCGCGAACTCGATGCCGATCGCCTGGATGTCGGCCACCGTGCTGCCGCCGTCACGGCCGTACGAATCGACCGTGATCCCATCGAAGCCCATGAGCACGCCTCCCACGCCGCCCTCCAGGCGGTCGACGAGCTTCTTGATGGTGTCGCGGAACATGGCCAAGCCAGCCCCGGCTTGTACCCGCTCGGTCTCGGAGGTGTCAAGTTAGGCGGGGGCGGCGGGGGCAAGGCTGGCCCTGTCCTCTAAGCCCGGCGGGCGCCGGCTCTCGCAAGGTTTGCCCTCTCCCTAACCCTCTCCCGCGGACGGGAGAGGGGACCGGAAGGGGTGCTTCAGCGAGTCACGCTCCCCCGTCTGCGGGGGAGGGCCGGGGAGAGGGCAGGCCTTGCGAGGGTTGTCGCTCGCGCAGGCCTCGCGAGGCGCCCCCCGCTCACATCGCCGGCGCGCCTGGCGCCGGGCAGACGATGTCGTTCGCGCCTCCCGTGCAGCAGAGCAGCGGGCCGTAGTCCTGCGCCACGTTGCAGGGGTTGCCCTTGTCCAGGTTGGGCGTCGTCAGCGCGCTGCAGGTCGGGCGTGCGGGGAAGTTGTACTGGGCGGCATCCTTAAATCCGGTCTGCAGGCAGCCGATGCAGGTGCGCACCGAGAAGCGGAACTTGTCGGAATCGATCTCGCTGCCGCTGTTCAGCTGCCCGACGACGCGCATCTCGATCGTGAACATCACCAACTGGCCGAGATCCGGCGGCAGCGTCCCGGCCACGAACATGTCGTGAATCACGGTCGCCTGGCAGGGGCTGATCACCTGTGCGGTCAGACCGACCATGGTCCCGGGCAAGAGCGCGCCGGTCGTGGGCCAGTAGAAATCGGCCGGACAGCCGGCGGGCCACGAAATGGTCACGCCGGGCGGCGGGATCAGCGTGCCGCGCACGCCCTCGATGTACACGGTGTTGGGCTCGATGGCACCCGGCGTCGCGGCCTGGATCGGCAGCGTGCTCTGCACGAGCGGGTAGGCGATGTACGCCGGATAGGCGGCGGGCAGGCTGCTGGTCTCGAGATCGAGAATCCCGGTGCCGATCGCCGTCGCGCTCGGCGTCGATCCGGCGCTGCACAGCATCGTCGTCGTGTCCTGCACCGGCTGGTTGTTTTGCAGGATGACCAGCAACCCCGAATTGGAGACGCATCCGGCCGCAGCCAGCGACGACGCCAACACGGCACCCAAAACCAACCCGGTGCGAGATTTCATGCAGACGATCCGATCGTCTTCGCACCGCCGGACGAAGACAGAAAATGGGCCTTGAGCTCGTCGGCGGTGACGTCCTCGAGTCGGGTCTCTCCGGGCGCGGGGACAAAGACGAAGCGAATCTTCCCCCCGCGACGTTTCTTGTCGACGCTGACGCGCGCGAGCACGGAAGCGTCGAGGCGTCGCTCCACGTCGATCGGCAGGCCGACCGACGTCAACACGCGGCGCGCGCGGTCGACCAGCGCCGGCGGCGTGATGCCGCGCGCGGCGCCGAACGAGAGCGCGGCAATCATGCCCAGCGACACCGCCTCGCCGTGCAGCAGGTCGTAGCCCGACGCCGCCTCGACAGCGTGGCCGACGGTGTGGCCGAAATTGAGGATCGCGCGCCGGCCGCCCTCGTGCTCGTCCTCGGCGACGACCTCGGCCTTCACGCGCACCGCGCCGGCGATCAGGCTCAGGTAGCGCTCGGCGGCGTAGGGCGCCTCACTGGCTCCGCGCGGCCACGCTTCGATCTCCGTCAGCATCGCCGCGTCGGCGATGAAGCCGCACTTGATGATCTCGGCCAGGCCAGCGATGCGCTCGCGCCCGGGAAGCGTCTCGAGAAAGGCCAGATCGGCGATCACCGCCTTCGGCTGGTGGAACGCGCCGACCAGGTTCTTGCCGGCGCGCAGATCGACGCCGGTCTTGCCGCCGACGGACGCGTCGACCATCGCGAGCAGCGTGGTCGGGAACGCCGCGAAGGCGACGCCGCGCAGGTAGATTGCCGCCGCGAACCCGGCGTGGTCGGTGGTGGCGCCGCCACCAATGCCGACCACCGCCGCGCGGCGGTCGAATCCCTCCGACGCCAGCCACTCGTTGGTGCTGGCGATCTCGTCCATGGTCTTGCTGGCCTCGCCGGCCGGAAGGTCGCGGCGCGCCACGCGCGGCACGCGGCGCGCGATCGCCGCGACCAGCGGGTCGACGCGCGGCGAGCGCTTCGCGAGATCGCCGTCGACCAGCAGAGCGACTCCGGTGGTCGAGGGCCCGAGCGCCGCGACGAGAATGTCGGCCGCAGCGTCGGCGCCCAGTGGATTGTCGAAGGTCCCGATGCGCACGTCGTAGCGCCGCTCCCCCAGCTCGACGCCGACGGAGATCACGAGGCACCTCCACGCCCGGAGAGTCCTGTCAGCCGCGCGACGATCTCGCGCATCACGTCGGCGGGCCCGCGGCCCACGGTGTCGACGCGGTGATGGGCGCGTGAATAGAACGGCTCGCGCTCGGCGAGCAGCGCCGCGGCCACGCCCTCGGGATCGGCCTTGCCGTGCAGCAGCGGGCGCCCCGGGCCGGTACCGGTCCGGCGGATCACCTCGGCCGGCGTCGCCGACAGCGCGACGACCTGTCCCGCCGCCAGCATCGCCGCCAGGTTCGGCTCGCGGCAAGCCGCGCCGCCGCCGGTGGCGATCACTGTCCTTTGCATCGCCGCCGCCGCGCGGACCGCTGCCTCCTCGCGCGCACGAAAGCCAGCTTCGCCCTCGCTCGCGAAGATCTGCGCCACGGTCAGCCCGGCGTCACGCACGATGACGTCGTCGAGATCGACGAACGCGAAGCCGATCTCGCCCGCCAGCAGGCGGCCGACGGTCGACTTGCCGGTGCCCATGAACCCGATCAGAAATATCGGCGCGGCGTCGCGAAGCGCGCCGCGCGGGGGGGACTGCTCTTTGGCCATGCACTGCACTATGGCGCAAAAGCGGTCGAGCGCTTCACCGAGTTCGCGATGCGCGGGGTGATGAAAACCAGGAACTCGGCCCGGTCGTCGTTCTCTTTGCGATTGCGGAAGAAGAACCCGATGAACGGCAGGTCGCCGAAGAACGGCACCTTCGAGAACGAAAGGCCCGAGTTGCGCTGGTAGATGCCGCCGATGACCGCGGTCTCGCCGTCGTTCACCAGCATGACGGTCTTGGCGTCCTTGCGCAGGATCGTCGGATCGCCGCGCGCCCCGGTGTTGACGAAGTCGGGCTCGTTGCGGGTCACGTGGATGGTCATGACCACCGTGCCGTCGTGGGTGACGTGCGGCTTCACGGTCAGGCCGAGGTTCGCCTCGACGAACACCGTCTGGATGCCGGTGGCGCTGACGATCGAGATCGGGATCGACACGCCCTGGTTGATCGACGCCTCGACGTTGTCGAGCGTCGAGATGCGCGGCGACGACAGGATGCGCACCTGGCCGGTGGTCTCCATCGCCGACAGGCGCAGGTTCAGGTTGAACGCGCCGTTGACCGAGCCGAGCATCAGGCCGAGGGCGCCGCCGCTGCCGGTGCCGACCGCCGCCGGCAGGTTGACCGCGAAGTTGGGGCTGGCGGCGCCGTTGCCGGCCAGGCCGCTGAGCGGCGTGGTGGCGTCGGTGGCGCCGCCGGCGAGCGCGACGTTGTACGGGAAGACCAGGCCGGTCGGGTTGGCGTGGTTGGCGTCGCGGAAGGTCGAGCCGCCCCACTGCACGCCGATCTGGCGCGAGAAGTTCGAGGTCGCCTCGACGATGCGCGCCTCGATGATCACTTGCTGCGTCTGCGTATCGAGGCTGCGGACCAGGTCCTCGATGAGCTGGAGGTTGCGGGTGACGTCCGAGACGATGAGCTGGTTGGTGCGCTCGTCGACGGAGACGCGCCCGCGCGGCGAGAGCAGGTCCTTGATGCGGTCGCGCAGCAGCTTGGCCTCGGCGTAGGACACGGCGATGAGCCGGGTCTCGGTCGGCGCCACATCGTTGAGCGCGCGCTGGCGCGCGATGTCGGCCTCGACCTCTTTCTCGAGCACGGTGAGCGGCGCGACGCGGATCAGGTTCCCTTCGCGCACCTGGCCGAGCAGCTTGGCGCGCAGAATCACGTCGAGCGCCTGGTCCCAGGGCACGTTCTTCATCTTGATCGTGACTTCGCCCTTCACGTCGTCGGAGGTCACGATGTTCACCTGCCCCACGTCGGACAGCAGGCGCAGGATGTTGTGGATGTCGGCGCCGCGGAAGTCGAGGTCGATGCGCCGCCCGATGTAGCGCTTCCGGGACGACGACCCGCGCGGCGGAAGCAGCAACCCGCCGCCGACGACGCTGCTGCCGCCGGTGGGCGATGGCGGCGGCGAACCGTTGGGGATCATCCCCGTCGGGGCCGGCCCGGCGCTGTCCGTGGGCGCGGACGGCGCAGACTCGGTCGGGGGCACCGACAGCACGGGCGAGGCGGGCCCAACTGGCGGACCGTACTGCCCGAACACCGGCGACGCGGCCAGCAACAGGGCCAGCGCCCCCGCCACGTGTAGCGACCGCTGTCCGCGCATTTTCGAACCTTCTCTCCTCATCGCATCGCCTCGTCGGGATCCACGAGAATCGCCCTCTCGACCGGGTGCGGCTCGCCTTTGGCGTTGGTCTCCATCTGCTCGACCACCACGCGATCCGAAAGAATGCGCGTCACCCGCGCACCCGACTTCGAGATGTAATCGCCCTTTTTCACGGTCTCTCCCAGCCCGGTCGGATCGCGGAACATCGCGCGCGGCGCCGAGTCGCCGGTGATGATTGCGATCAGCGCCAGCTCTTCCAGACCCAGCTTCTCGAAGACGGCGGGGATCTTCTGCGTTCGGGTGGTCCCCTTGTCGACGAACAGCCGCAGGTACGAGTGGAACGGATCGCGGTTGACGTCGTCGTTCTCGACGAAGTCCTCGTCCTTGAGCACCTTCTTGCGCAGCGCCGCCAGCCGCTCCGCGGCGACGACCACCGGGTCGATCTGTGGCGCGACCGCTGCCGCGGGCGGCTTCTTCTCGGCGGCCGCTGGCGGCGGTGGAGCATCGGCGCCCACCGCGGGGCGCACCGCCAGCGCCAGCGTCCCAAGCGCGCCAAGACCGATCGCCGCCAGAGCGACGCTTTTACGCGCTCGCCTCAATCGCGTGGACGAAGCCGGGTCCCCCGGCGGAGTCCGTCGCGGGAGGGTTTGGGAACCCTCCGAGGGTTCCCATTTCATTTGTTCTCTCCCGCGGCCGACGCCGACGCGCCCGCTGCCGGGCCCGCCGCGGGCGCCTCCTTGAACCGGAACGTCGCCGCCACGAACTTCGCCTTCATGCGCGTCGGCGCATTCATCTGCTCCGACGTGGCGCTGCGCTCGGGCGTCAGCGACAGATCCTGAACGTTGACGATGCGGCGCAGCTCGCTGGTGTTCTTGAAGAACTTCGCGACCTGGTGATACGTCCCGCGGATCTCCATCTTCACCGGGATCTTCACGTACAGGTCCTGCGGCGCCTCGGGATCGATGTCGATGTGCAGCACCTCGAGCCCCGACAGCTCCGCCTGCTCCTGCACGTTCGACATGAACGACGGAATCTCCGCCTTCTTGGGCAGCGCGCGCAGCAGCTCGCGCTGCTCCTCTTGCAGGAGCTTCAGCTCGCTGCGGTAGGCCAGGTACTCGCGCTTGCGCTTCGCGTACGACGCCTTCTCGGTCTCGAGATCGCCTCGCTGCGCCTCGGCACGCCCGATGTCATCGCGCACGTCGGAGTAGAAGAACTGGTAGAAAACCACGACCAGCACGCCGATCAAGCCGATGGTGACGCCGATCTTTCCCGGCGTCTTCAGCTGCAGCAGCTTGGCGATCAGCTCTTTCATGTCAGTAAATGGCCTTGGCCGTGAGGTTGAAGGTGACGTGCTTCACGGACAGACCGTTGTTGCCCTGGGCGTTTTCGCTGACCTGCGTGGTCGACTCCGGAGTGACATCGGAGAAAAAGATCGAGAGCTGGAGCCGCTTCAAGAATTCGGCGACGTCCTCGTTGGTTTTCGCCGAGCCCCGGATACGCACCTTGCCCTGCGTCTCCTCGAAGCTGTCGAGCCAGACGCGCCGCGTGTCCCAGCTGGTGTTGAAGCCGATGTTGGGGTCGCGCTTCAGCCGGTCCTCGTAGCTGGCACGGTCGAACGTCGGCCCCTTGCCGGCGGTGAGGATCTCGGACATCTCGCGCATCAGGTAGAGCGGCCCGGTGCGGCCGGCCTGCAGCGCCAGGATGGTCTTCTGCTGCTTGAGCAGGTCCTGCCGCTGCTCCTTGATCTTGTCGTAGTCGCCGAGCTCGGCCTTCATCTGGTCGATTTCGGCGCGAACAGCGTCGTTTTCGCGCGTGATCTGGTCAAGCTGGCTTCCGCTGCTGAGATGGACGAAGACCATCGCGACGATCGCGCCCAGCACGGACAGCCCCATGAAGGCCAGCTGCTTCTCGCCGGCGTCGCGCCGCTTGACCTTGCGCGCCGCGATCAGGTTTATGCGAATCATGCGCGGTCCCCCTGTCGGCGCAGCGCCAGGCCCAGGCCCACGGTCGCCTCCGCGGCGTGCGCCCGGATGAAGTCCATGTCGAAGCGCGATTGATCGATCGTCAGGTGGCGGAACGGGTCGATGATCTCGACCGGCACCCGCGACCGCTCGGCGAGGATCCGCTGCAGCGCCGGCACCTTGGCCGACCCGCCGCAGAGGTACATGCGCGACAGCGTCAGGTCGGAGCTCGAAGCGAGGAAGAAGTCGAGCGTGCGCTGCAGCTTGCCCGCCATGCTCTCCGCGACCTCGTTCATGATCTCGTCGACGCCGTCGGGGATCCCGTCGGTGGCGCCGGCGCTGAGCCCGATCTTGAAGTGCTCGGCCTCCTCGTGATTCACGTGGACGCGCTTCTGAATCTCCTCGGTGAACGCGCCGCCGCCGACGGTGACGTCGCGGGTGAAGATGCTGGCGCCGTCGGTGATGATGTTGATGTTCGAGATCGCGGCGCCGATGTTGATCAGCGCCACCGACTCACCCGCCACCGCCTCGTAGCTGACCTCGAACGCGTTTTGCATGGTGAAGGCCGCCACGTCCATCACCGCCGGCTGCAACTTCGCATCGCGAATCACCTGGGTGTAATCGGCGATGACCTCCTTCTTCGCCGCGACCAGCAAGAGCTCCATCATCCCCTGCGCGTTACGCGGGTTGACCAGCTGGTGATCCATCTCGACTTCGTCAGCGCGGAACGGGATGTGCTGCTCGGCCTCGATCTGCAGCTGTGCTCCCAGCTCCTCGAGCGCCATCTGCGGCACCTGGATCTTCTTGATGATCACCGAGTGGCCGGAGATCGCCGTCGCCACCTGCTTGTTGCGGATGCCCAGCGTGGCGCGCAGGCGGCGGATGGCATCGACCACCACCGCCTGGTCCATGATCGATCCGTCGACGATCGTCTGCGGGGGCAGCGGCTCGATGCCGAAGTCGAGCAGCTGGATCGACTTCGAGGTCACCTTGACCTGCAGCATCTTGATCGAGCTCGATCCGATGTCGAGGCCGACACAGTTGCTCGCCATGGCGGCGCCCCTACCCCACCCGCCGTTGGCTGGCGTGCGTCAGAAGTACGTCATTTTGCGGGTTAGTCTTTGCCATTTCTTGGTGGTCCCGAAGGTCCACCAATGGTCATCGGCAGAGACACCCCATATTCCTTAATTTTATAGAGAAGAGCCCGGTGGCTGATGTCCAGGAGCTCGGCCGCTCGGGTCCGATTGCCCCCGGTCCGGGCCAGCGCCTGGCGGATCAGCTCCTCCTCGACGCGCCGGGCGGCACGCTTGATCGACAGGTCGCCCGAGGCGTCGCCCGGCTCCGCCGCCGGGCTGGATGTCGAGCCGGCCGTGGGCCCGAAACCACTGCGACCATTGAGGATCCGGTCCGGGAGGCTGGCGGCGTCGATCTCGGGGCCCTCACACATCACCGCCGCCCGCTCGATGGTGTTTTCCAGCTCGCGCACGTTGCCGGGCCAGCCGTAGGCCCCCAGCAGGCGCATGGCCTCGCGGGAGAGGCCGGTCACCGCCAACCTCGACCGCTGGTTGATGCGGGTCACGAAGTGCGCCGCCAGAAGGGGGAGGTCCCCGGCGCGGTCGCGCAGGGGGGGCACGCGCAGCGCCACGACGTTGATGCGGTGAAAGAGGTCCTCGCGGAAGCGGCCCGCGGCGACCTCGGCTTCGAGGTCGCGGGCGGTCGCGGCCACCAGCCGAAAGTCGACGGGGCGGTCGTCGGCGTCGCCGAGTCGCCGCACCCGCTCTTCCTGCAACGCCCGCAGCAGCTTGACTTGTAGTCCGGCCGGCAGCTCGCCGACCTCGTCGAGGAACAGCGTCCCGCCCGACGACTGCTCGAGCAGGCCGACTCGGTCGCGGAGCGCGTCGGTGAAGGCGCCCCTGGCGTGGCCGAACAGCTCGGACTCCATGAGGCCCGCCGGAATCGCGCCGCAGTTGACGGCGACGAACGGGCCGCCCGCGCGCGGCGACTGATCGTGAAGGGCGCGCGCGATCAGCTCCTTGCCGGTGCCCGACTCGCCCTGCACCAGCACCGTCGCCTTGTGCGGCGCCACCTTGCGAATCGCGCGCGCGAGCACCTTCATCGGCGTGCTCTCGCCGATCATCGGCGGCGCCCCCGTGGGGGCGGCGCTTCGCTGGCGGCCCGACCGGCGGGCGCGCGCGTCGATCTTGTCGAACGCCAGGGCGACCTCTAGCGCAAGGCCGTCGGCGTGGTCTATTCCCCCATCTTGCGCGACGACGACGAAATCGTGCGCACCGGCGGCGATCGCCGCCAGGCCCGCGGCTCCGTCGGAGCCTGCCGGCAGGACCGCGATCACCGGCGACGGGCTCGACTCGCTGCCGAGCGCGCGGCGGATCCCGTCGATCGACGCGACGCCGACAGCCTCGTAGCCTTCGCTGCGAAGCTGGACCTGCAGCGCCTGGCGAGCGCTCTCGTCCTCGTTGACTACCAGCACGCTGCGCATGGCGGGCCGCTCGCCAGCCAACATAGCATGGCCGCTCGACGGGCAATTTTGCGCGCGAGTGGTTTTTTTGATTCGCTTGCGCTTTCATTTTTTTTGCTTCGCTTGCGCTCTCATTTTTTTTGCTTCGCTTGCGCTCATGGGTTTGACTCGCTACATGAGCGTCGAAGTCGAACGAGCGACCATTCCGTGCAATGTCTGCGGGGCGCACGTGACCGAGCTGCGACGCGGACGATGCTGGGGCTGCTACACCCGCTGGGTCGAGGCGCGTCCGGTGGGCCGCGGCGCCGCCTGCCTCATCTGCTTCGAGAAGCGGCGCGACCAGCTCAAGATCATGGAGCTACACACGCGCTCGGTGCCGATCTGCCACGGCTGCGGCGCGCGCATCCTGCGCATGGAACACATCCCCGAGACCATCGACGGCGTCCGGGAGGCGCTGCGGCGCGACCGGCGCGACGGCGACCGGCGTGACAACGGCCTCGACCGCCGCATCTTCCCGCGCGAGCGCCGCGTGGGCGAGCGGCGCGGACCGCCGCGCGAAGGAGACGGCGTGGCGGCGGACCAGGGCGCGCACCTCGCGCCCGATGACCTGGACGTGATCATCGAGCTGCTCGACGACGACATCGAGGTGATCGAGCAGACGACGGTGCGAGGGAAAACGTCGCGAGATCCATAGTCGCCGGCTAGCGTGCTCGAGCCCGTGTCCGTGTCCGTGAGCGTGTCCGTGTCCGTGCTGGACCAGCGACATGCGATCCCGTGGCGCGGCCAGTACTCCGGATCCGGATTCTGGCGAGATCCGCCCCCCCGCATCGCGCGACACGAGCACGGACACGGACACGGACACGGACACGAGCACGGACACGGACACGAGCACGGACACGCTTGCCCTCCCCTCCGACCTTCCGCCGCCTCACCGCAGCGGCAACTCCACTTTCCACGTCTTCCCCTCGCGCACCAGATTCACCGTCTGCCGATCTCCCGCCGCCGAATAAACCTCGACCTCCGCCTCGTCCCCGCTGCGGCTCAGCGTACGCAGGCCCACCGGCTCCCACGCCGGTGGCACCCAGCCGACCGTCACCAGATCCTGCGGGCGCAGCATGCGCGTGCCGCCGGTCTTGTTCGACGACGCGAGCAGCTCCTCGATGTGCGCGCGCGTGCGCGGGCCGAAGCGGTTGAAGACCGCCTCGCGGTCGCCGGCTCGTACCGACGCGAGCAATAGCTGCACCGCCGACTCCGGCGACGAGCCGTCGTCGCGTGTCGAGCAGGCGCCGCCCGCGGAGGCGGCGAACGCACACGCGACGAAGATCGCCGTTCTCCACTTCATGGCGCGATGGGCGTCGCCGTCGTCGTTGTGATGCCCAGCCGCTCGCGCACGCGCGCCATCGTCGCGCGGGCCACGGTGCGCGCACGCGCGGCGCCCGCGGCCAGGATCTCGTCGACGCGTTCGGGGTTTGCGCCGAGCTCGGCAGCGCGCGCCGCGATCCGCTCGAGGTCGAGCTTCAACCCCTCGAACAGCAACTTCTTGCAGTCGATGCAGCCGATGCCGGCGGTGGTGCAACCGACGCGTACCTCTTCCTGGCGCTCTACGCTCGAAAAGAACTTGTGCAGGGTGAAGATGTTGCACACGTCGGGATTGCCCGGGTCGGTACGCCGAGCGCGGGCCGGATCGGTGGCCGCCGTGCGCAGCTTGTCCCAGATCGCCTTCTCCGGCTCGCGCAGGCTGATGGTGTTGCCCTTGCTCTTCGACATCTTCGCCTGCCCGTCGAGCCCCAGCAGCTTGGGCGTGGTCGAAAACAGCGGCTGCGGCTCGACGAAAGTGTCGCCGAAGCGCGCGTTCCAGCGCCGCACGATCTCGCGCGCCAGCTCCAGGTGCTGGCGCTGATCCTCGCCGACCGGCACGCGGGTCGCGCCGTAGAGCACGATGTCCGCGGTCTGCAGCACCGGATACGTGAAGATGCCGGCGTTGATGTTGTCGGGCTGATGCTCGGCCTTGTCCTTGAACTGGGTCATGCGGCCGAGCTCACCGTAGGGCGCGACCGCCGACAACGCCCACGCGAGCTCGGTGTGCTCAGGCACCGCCGACTGAACGAACAGCGTCGCGCGCTCGGGGTCGATGCCACATGCGAGCAGATCGATCGCCATCTCTCGCACACGTCGCGACATCTCCCCCGGCTCGTAGGGCTGGGTGATCGCGTGGTAGTCGACGATGCAATAGAAGCAGCGGTAGCTCTGCTGCAGCTCGACCCAGGTGCGCACGGCGCCAAGGTAATTGCCGAGGTGAAGCGCGCCCGAGGGCTGTATGCCGGAAAAGACCGTCTCCATGTGTTGCTTTCTTTTACATCAACATCTCGGCCCAGACTCGGGGGGATGTCATGTCGGGGCGGTCCACGCAATCTTGCCCACTATAGAATTCGCAGGTACTTTGAAACGTCCTAGGGGTCAAAGGAGACCGCGGAATGAATCGCACCCTGTGGTTGGCTACGCCGCTGTTCGCGCTATTCGGCTTTTTCACGCTGTTCGCGTCCGGCTGTGTGGTGCGCGCGAGCCCGGGTCCGGTTGCCGTCAACACGGACGCCGAGTACGGCACCGCCTACCCGACGGTGCCGCCGCCCGCGCCGATGGCCGAGTATCGCCCGGCGCCGCCCGGATACGGCTACTACTGGGTCGACGGTAACTGGGACTGGACCGGTTACGATTGGTCGTGGAGCACCGGCTTCTGGTCGCCGGCGCGGCCGGGCTACGTGTACGTCGCGCCGAGGTATGTCTTCGAAGGCGGGCGGTACGTCCTCTATCGCGGCTACTGGAACGACAACTACGGCCGGCGCGACTACTACTACAACGCGAACATGCGCGGCACGCCGCCCCCGGGTGGCTGGCGGGGCGCACCGCCTCCGAGCGGCGGCGGCATGCGAGCGGCGCCTGCTCCTACCGCGCCGTCGGCGTGGCGAGGCGCACCGCCGCCGCCGAACGCTCCCGCTGGTGGACCGGGCTGGCGCGGCGGCGCAGCACCACCGCCGTCGACCTCACCTACGCCGTCAGGCTCGCCGCCTTCAGCCGGTTGGCGCGGAACGCCCGCCCCGGGCGGAGCGGGACCGGCCGGAGGCCCCGCGGCACCGGCCCCCGGCTGGCGCGGTGGCACGCCTGGGCCCGTTGGCGGAGCCCCGGCGACCGGAGCGCCCCCCGGATGGCACCCCGGCTCGCAGGGGCCGGTAGGAAGCACGCCAGGCAGCACACCCGGGTCGTCGCCGGGGACCCCGCCCGGCTGGCGTGGCGGCGCGCCGACTCCAGCGGGAGCTACGCCGGGTGGCGCACCCCCCTCGTCGCCGAACGCCCCTCCGGGGTGGCGCGGCGGTACCCCGGCCCCGGGTGGACCGACCTACGGCGGCGCGCCTCCGTCGGGCCCGACTTACGGTGGGACGCCGCCCGGTGGCGGCGCCGCTGGGCGCATGGGTAGTGGCTCGTCGCCGCCCCCCGGTGGCGGCGCTGCGGGGCGCATGGGTAGCGGCTCGCCGACGCCTCCGCCCCCCTCGAGCGGCGGCGCCGCCGGCCGCATGGGCGGCGGTGGCTTCTCCCCTGGAACCGCCGCCCCCGGCGCCGGCCGCCCCGCTCCCGCCCCCGTGCAATCGCCGTCGAGCGCCCCGAGGCGGGGCAAGCCGAAGCAGTAGGCGGGACTCGGCTCTCGAGAGGCGCCCGTCAGAGAATGTACTGCGACAGATCCTCGTCCTTGAGCACACCGTCGAGCCGCTCGCGCACGTAGGCCGCAGTGATCGGGATCGTGGTCTCGCCGAGCTCGGGCGCCTCGAAGGCCAAATCGTCGAGCACGCGCTCCATGATCGTGTGCAGGCGGCGCGCGCCGATGTTCTCCATGCGCGAGTTGACCAGCGTCGCGATGCGCGCGATCTCCGCAACAGCGTCGGGGCGGATCTCCAACGTGACCTTTTCCGTCGCCAGCAACGCCGTGTACTGCTTGGTGAGCGCGTTCTCGGGCTCGGTGAGGATGCGGACGAAGTCGTCGTCGGTCAGCGACTCGAGCTCGACGCGGATCGGGAAGCGCCCCTGCAGCTCGGGAATCAGGTCCTTGGGCTTTGACACGTGGAACGCGCCGGCGGCGATGAACAGCACGTGATCGGTCTTGAGCGGCCCGTACTTCGTCGACACCGTCGAGCCCTCGACGATCGGTAGCAGATCGCGCTGCACGCCCTCGCGCGACACGTCGGGGCCGTGACCGCCGCCGCCCTCGCGCCCCGCGACCTTGTCGATCTCGTCGATGAAGATGATCCCGGCCTGCTCGGCCCGGCGGATTGCGTCCTTGGTCAGGCGCTCCATGTCGATCAGCTTGGCGGCCTCCTCCTCGGTCAGCGCGTCGAACGCTTCGCTCACCGGTAGCCGGCGCCGCTTCGTGCGCTTCGCCCCCTGCGGCATCATGTCGCGCAGGTTCAGCACCATCTCTTCCATCCCGGTGCCCGAGAAGACGTCGATGAACGACTGCGGCGCGTCCGCGGTGTCGATCTCCACCATGCGATCGTTGAGCTTCCCCTCACGCAGCAGCTTGCGCAGGCTCTCGCGCGTGGCGTTGTCGGGCGCGGGCGGCGCTGCGCTCTCACCGGCGCCGGTGGAGACGTGGTTGCCGCCGATCGGCGGCAGGGTCGTCGCGGTGGTGGACGTCGTCCCCGACGCGTTCGCCGACGGCCGAGGGCGCGGCGCCGGCGGCAGCAGCACGTCGAGCAACCGCTCCTCTGCGTTCTCCCGCGCGCGCGGGCGCAGGCGCTCGCGCTCCTCGTCGCGCAGCATCGACACCGCGGTCTCGGCGAGATCGCGCACCATCGAATCGACGTCGCGCCCGACGTAGCCGACCTCGGTGAACTTCGAGGCCTCGACCTTGACGAACGGCGCGCCCGCGAGCCGCGCCAGGCGGCGCGCGATCTCGGTCTTGCCGACACCGGTCGGCCCGATGAGCATGATGTTCTTGGGAGCGATCTCGTCGCGCATCGGCGGCAATACTTGTTGCCGGCGCCAGCGGTTGCGCAGCGCGACCGCGACCGCGCGCTTGGCGTTCTTCTGCCCCACGATGTAGCGATCCAGCTCTTCGACGATTGCCCGCGGCGTCAGATCCTGCGGGCGTTTCAACGGCGGCGACATGGGACTAGAGCTCCTCGATCACGTGGTTGGCGTTGGTGTAAATGCAGATCTCGCCGGCGATCGCCAGCGCGCGATCGACGATGTCGCGGGCCGGCAGCTCGGTCGCGCCCAGCAGGGCGCGCGCCGCCGCCAGCGCGTACGGCCCGCCGGAGCCGACCGCCGCCGCGTCGCCGTCGGGCTCGATCACGTCGCCCGTGCCCGACAGCAGCAGGATCTTCTCGCGATCGGCGACGATCAGCAGCGCCTCGAGCCGGCGCAGCACGCGGTCGGTGCGCCAGTCCTTGGCCAGCTCCACCGCCGAGCGCAACAAATTTCCGTTGTACTCCTTGAGCTTCGCCTCGAACTTCTCGAACAGCGTGATGCCGTCGGCGGCCGACCCGGCGAAGCCCGCGACGAGCTTGCCGTCGTGCAGGCGGCGGATCTTGCGCGCCGTCGACTTCACCACCGTGTTGCCCATGGTGACCTGGCCATCGCCGCCGATGACGACGTGGCCTGCGCGCCGCACGGCGAGCACGGTGGTGGAACGGATGCGCGGTCGCAGTGGGTTCGATTCGGACGAGCGGTCGGACTTCACGATTTGATGTGGCTCCGGGGATGGGACTTGTCGTAGACGGCCATCAGGTGATCGATGTTGACGTGAGCATAGCGCTGGGTTGTCCGTAGGCTCGCGTGTCCGAGCAATTCCTGGATCGCCCGTAGATCGGCGCCCTCACCGAGGAGATGGGTCGCGAAACTGTGACGGAGCGCGTGCGGCGAAACCGCGGGCACGCCGGTGAGCGCCTCGCGGCGGGCGAGCAGCCGGCGCGCCACGCGTGGCCCGAGGCGCCGGCCGCGGCGGGTCACGAACAGCGCCGGCGCATCAGGTGCGCGCCGGGATCGTGCACGGCCGCCCCTGCCCTCGGCCCTGTCTTCGCCGTCACCGGCCAGACGCTGCTGGCGGGTCGGAAAGTAGTCGCGCAGCGCCTGCCAGGCCTTGGATCCAAGAGGGACGATCCGGTCCTTGCGCCCCTTGCCCTGGCGCACCGTGATCTGCGCGCCGTTGCCGTCGGCCTCGACGTCGGCGAGATCCAGCTGGCACGCCTCGGAGATCCGTAGCCCCGCGCCATATAGGACCTCGCAGAGAGCGCGCGCGAGCGCGGCGTCCCGCTCGCCGTCCGGCGCGGCGTCGAGCAGCCGGCCGGCATCGTCCTTGCCCAGGAACGACGGTAGCCGCTTGGCGCGCTTGGGGCTGCGCAGTCCGGCGACCGGGCTGGCTGCGAGCAGCCGCCGGCGCACGCCCAGGCGGAAAAACGCGCGCAGCGACGAGATCTTTCGCCCGATCGTCACCGCGTCGTTCCGTCCATGAAGCGATGCAAGGTATGAACGGCAGAGCACGCCGTCAAGCGCGGCGAGTGGCGGCGGATCGTCGTCGGGACCGCGGCCACGAGCCGCGCGCGCGAACGCCGCCAGCTCCTGGACGTCATGCAGATACGCGCGCACGGTATGGGCCGACGCGCGCTTCTCCGAGACCAGGTATTTTCGAAAGACTTCGATCGCGGCCACTGTCGACGTGGACATAGCGCGGCGATCGTATCCCACCGCGACGGCGCGCGCGAATTGCGCCGACGCGCGCGAATCGGATCGCCGCGCCCAACGTGAGCCGCGCGATCAGCGCGCCGGCGGCCGCGTCATGCGCGCGATGCGCTCGGCGTGCGCGGGAAACCGCTGCGCCAGCTCGGGCCCGGCCGACAACTCGAAGTCGGCGAAGTCGAAGCCGGGCGCGACGGTGCAACCGATCAAGCAGTGGCTCACTCCCGGCGCGAGCTCGGCGGCAAACCAGGTGCCGGCGGGGATCACCACCTGCGGCCGCTCGCCCGCCGCGAGATCCAGACCGAGACGCACCACCTCGCCGAGGCGGCGGCCGTCCGCCGCCTCGCCCAGACGGAGCAAGTCGAGCGGACCGCCCTCGTAGAGATGGAAGATCTCGTCGGACAGCAGGCGATGCAAATAGGTCGTCGGCTGCGTGCGGGTGACCAGGAAGTAGATCGCGGTGCTCGCCGCGCGCGTCTGGCCGTTCGCCGGCGCGGTGACGGCCGCTGTGGCGCGGTAGGTCTCGACGTAGTAGCCGCGTTCGGGGTGTGGCTGCATCCCCAGCCGATCCACGATCTCGGCGACCCGTGGAGAATCGGGCCGAGGATCCGACGGCGGACCGGCGAGCGACATGCGCGCGAGCCTGCGCCCGACCGCCGTGCTTCGCAAGGACGCGCTGCTCCAACGGTCCCATTGGTCACGCGGCGGCAGTTTGAGGTACAAAGCCGGACGGAGATGACGAAGGTGGAGTGGAGGTTGAAATCCGCGGCACCGGCGTTCGCCGCTCTAATGGCGCTGTCGTGTGGAAGCAGCCCCAGGACCAACGGTCGGCTGGACGCCGGAACCGGTGGCGCGGGCGGCTCGATTCCCACGACGTCCGACGCGGGCGACGCGATGAACAACGGCGGTGCCGGCGGCACCGGCGGCGCCAGCAGTAGCGGCGGCACCGGCAGCGGAGGCACCGGCAGCGGAGGCACCACGGCGCCGCCCACCGACGGCGGCCCGGACCTTCCCCCCATGACGCCGGACGCGTCCCCGGACGTCATCGACGCGGGGCCCCCCGACCTTCCGGTCGATCGCGCGCCCGAAGTCGGCGGCTGCCCGGCCAACTGCGCTCAGCTGCCTCACGTGCGCGTAGGCGCGTACGTCCCCTGTGTAAACGGCGCGTGCGTTCTGCAATACGGAGTCTGCGAAGATGGATTCGCCCATTGCAACGCGACCCCCAACATCGGCTGTGAGACCGACGTCAGCCAGAGCCCCAATTGCGGCTTCTGCGGCACCCAATGCTTCGGCGAAACCGTTTGCCGGGTCGCCTACAGCACCTACGAGTGCCTGCAGCCCTGTCTGGCTCCCACGCCCACGGCGTGCGGCTTCTCCTGCGTCGATCTGCAGACCGACCCCGACAACTGCGGAACCTGCGGCCATTCCTGCTTCGCCTCCAATACGCTGACGGCCTGCCAGCAGGGGAATTGCGTCACCCTCGGATGCACCGATCCGACGGTCGCCGACTGCACCAGCGATCCCGGCTGCGAGACCCCCCTTGGCAACGACCCGAACTGCGGGGGTTGCAACGACCCCGCCTGCACCCTGGCCAACACCATGTTCACCTGCAGCGATGGGCTCGGCTGCACCGCATCGGTGTGCCAGGTCGGATTCGCCAACTGCAACACCAGCAGCCCCGACTGCGAGACCGCCGTCGCATCGACCACGCCCACCAGCGGCGGCTGCGTCCCGCAGTATGTCGGCACGGTTGGGCTCGCCACGCAGCAGCCGGGCTTCGCCGCGACCGCCATCGCCCCCGACGGCTCGTTCTTCATTGGCGGCACATATACGGGGACGGTCGATTTCGATCCGTCGTCGGCCGGCAAGGACATCCGCACCGCGCAAGACACCGACGGCTACATCACCAAGTTCAACGCCGACGGCAGTTACGCCTGGACGGCCACGCTCGGTGGCCGTGGCGACCTGTCTTTTCAGCAGCTGGCGATCGCACCGGCCGGCGGCGTCATCGCGGCGGGCTCGTTCCAGGACACGATCGATCTCGATCCGAGCGCGGCGCAGGACATCCACTTCTCGACCGACCCCCAGTCCACCACCCCCTTCGTCGTGGAGCTCGCCGCCGGCGGAACCGAAGTCTGGGGCCGCACCTTCGACAGCATAGACGTCGGATCCGGCGGCACGACCGCTGGGATCGCCCTGGATGCTGCGGGAGCGGTCTACGTCGCGGGCGCGTTCTCGGGGACCATCGACCTCGACCCCGGCGCCGGCACCGACATCCACGTGAGCCCGGTCGTCGCGACGAACACCTTTCTCGTGAAGCTCACGAGCGGCGGCGCGCGCGTCTGGTCGCGCGTCGTCGACAATCCGGGTTGCTCGTCGACGTCGCAGGCGTTGACGGTGGCGACCGACGGCAGCGCCTGGGTCACCGGTAGCGTGTATGCCGTCGGCGACCCCTGCGCGCTCACCCCGCCGAACAATTTCAATCTGCAGACTTTTCTCCTCAAAGTCGACGCCGCCGGCGACACGCCCACGATCTGGAAGCTCGGCACGGCGCTGTATCAGACCAACATCGCGCTCACCGCCGGGCGCGATGGTGCGATCTACATCGGCGGGGTGGGCGCCGGCGACGTGGACATGGATCCTGGTCCAGGGGTGGCGCGCCGATGGCTCGGCTCCCTCTCGACCTTCGGCGGATTCGTGCTCAAGCTGGCGGCCGACGGAACCTACCAGTGGTCTCGCGTCCTCAGCGCATCGCGGATCGCCGCGCTGGCTCCCGCTCCCGACGGCGGCGTGCTCGCCATCGGGGTCGCGGGGTCAGGCTTCGTGGCTCGTCTCAGCGCGACTGGTGCTTCGCTCTGGACGATTCCGCTCGGCAATGCCCAGGTCTCACCGACGTCGGGCACCGCCAACGCCACGACATTCACCGTCGGCGGCACCAGCTCGGGGACGCAGGACTTCGATCCCGGCCCGGCGATCGACCTGCTCTTCGGGGACATCGCGTTCGTATCGCGCTTCAACTTCTGATCGTCCAGGGAAACACCGGCGAGGCACAAAACCGATGCGAATGACGATGCGCGATGGATGGTGGAAAGGTGCGGTTCCTGCGCTCGCGGCTCTCCTGGCGTGTTCTTGCGGCCGCAGCCTCACGCTCGACGAGCCTCCCAAGGTCGACGGTGGCGCAGGCGGATCGTCACCGACGTCGAGCGACGGAGGCGATGCGCCGAGCGCCGGCATCGGCGGCACGACCGGTAGCGGCGGCACGACCGGTAGCGGCGGGGCTGACGCCGGCATGGACCGACAGCCGATGATCGACGCAACCAAAGACGTCGCCGACGTGCGGCCAGATGTCCAACCGGATCTGCACCCGGATCTGCCGCCCGACCGCCCACCGCCGCCACCCGACGTCGGCGGCTGCCCCGCCAATTGCAACACGCTCCCCCACGTGCGCGCCGGTGCCTACGTGCCCTGCATCAACGGCGTGTGCAGCATCGGCTATGGGACAGCGGCGTGCGAAACCGGGTTCTCTCATTGCAGCACCCTGCCCAACGTCGGCTGCGAAACCGACGTGTCCGCCAGCCCCAATTGCGGCAGCTGCGGCAGCCAGTGCTACGCAGGCTACGAGTGCCGCCTCATCAGCGGCGGCTACTACTATTGTGCGCAACCGTGTGCGGCGCCGGAAACGGCGTGCGATTTCAGCTGCGTCGATCTGCAAAACGACCCGAACAACTGCGGGGCCTGCGGCAAAGGCTGCTTCGTGCCCAACACGATGAGCGCTTGTCAGCAAGGCCTTTGCGTGACGCTCGCATGCATCGACTCGACGGCCGCTGATTGCGACGGCACTCCCGGTTGCGAGACACTGCTCGGCAACGACCCGAACTGCGGCGGATGCAACGACCCGGCCTGCACGCTGCCCAACACCATGTACACGTGCAGCGATGGG